>Ga0206823_1127_pt1 | contig 17519 bp, 11 predicted proteins | sample Alteio_BWOrgCont_81_FD_152868 | JGI IMG/M metagenome (GOLD analysis project Ga0206823, IMG submission 152868) | Enriched cells from forest soil in Barre Woods Harvard Forest LTER site, Petersham, Massachusetts, United States -... | ecosystem: Environmental > Terrestrial > Soil > Temperate forest >...
CTTCCACTATCGCCTTGCATAATGAAAGGCCAAGGCCGGTGCCGGAAATTTTATTGCGCGTATCGAATTTGACGCGGTAGAATTTATAGAAAACCTTGCCAAGCTCTTCCGGCGGAATGCCGATGCCGTGGTCGCGGATATCCATAATCACATTGCCTTTTTCTTCGAGCACGGTGATGTCGATTTCCGAATCCGGCTCCGAATATTTCGCCGCATTGCTGAGCAGGTTGGAAATCACCTGCTCCATCATCATGAAATCGGCTTTTATCAATGGCAAATCCGCCGGGATATTGCATTTTACGATATGATTACCGACAATCCGATGCGCCTTATTCACCGAGAAATTCACCAGTTCGTAAATATCCAAAAGTTCGATGCGTGGAATCACCGCGCCGGTTTCCAGCTTGGTCATTTCAAGTAAATTGCCGATGAACTGGTTAAGCTTTTCCGATTCATCCAGGATGATTTCAGTAAGGCCATCGCGCGCCGGCGCCGGAAGTTTTTTACCGGCGGTTTTTAGCGCCGATACCGAGCCGATTATCGAAGCCAGAGGCGTTTTCAAATCCTGCGAAATCGAGGAAAGCAGAATCGAACGCAGCGATTCGCGCTCACGCGTTATTATCGCCTCTTCCATTTCCTCGGCAAGCCGCGCGCGCTCAATGGCCAGCGCGCTTTGCGCCGAAAGCGCATCGAGCAGCCGGCGGAATTCCACATCCTTAAATAGCACCCCGCCTTTGGCCTCAACCCCCAAAATCCCTACGATACCGCGCTGGGTTTTTAAGGGAATATAAAGCCTTTTTGCGGTAGTAAGCGTTTCGGTGCCGCGCCCGGCCATTTCTTCATGCTCGTAACTCCAGAGCGATGCCGCTTGCTCTTTCTCGTCATATTCAAATTCCGGCGGGCAGGCTACTTTCAATTTTTTGCGGCTTTCATCGGGCAGAAGAATGATGGTTTCGGCATTTAAAATATTATCGAGCTTTACCACGATTGCCGCCAGCACATCGTCAAGTTGCACCGCTGAGGCCATTTCCCGGCTGAGGCCATAAAGCGCCGCGGTGCGCTGCTCCTTCTTTTCCGAGGTTAGCGCCTGGCTCTTGGCACGGAATGAAAGATTACTGGCGGTGAGACCGACGCTTAAAAAAGTTATCAGCGCCACAACATGCGATGGCAGCGGGAATGAAAGGCTGTAGACAGGCTCAAGAAAGAAAAAATCATAAAGGAAAAGCCCGGCAACCGCCGAAAAAAACTGCAGGCAATGTGCCGTAATTCACCGCATTAAATAGCACCGGAACTACAAACAGGGCCAGCAAATCAACCGAAACCAGCCCGAGAAACTTGCGTAGCGTTACCGCCAGCAGCGTTATTAACACTATGGCGCCGGTGCTTTTTATATAATCAAAAATATTGAGGTTTAATTTCGGATATTTCTTCTCCGGCGGCAGCGGCTGTTCCGGCAGCGTCTCAAAATTTATTACATAGATATCGATATTGCCGCTGCGGCGAATCAGCTTATGGATAACTGATCCGGTTATGAGTTCCAGCCAGCGCGGACGGCGCTTTCTGCCAACCACCATCTGGGTAACATTGCGGTTACGCGCGAATGTCAGCAGTGTTTTGGCAACATCGCGGCCTGATAATGTGACAGTTTCGCTGCCAAGATTTTCCGCCAATTGGAAATTTTTATAAATTTGTTCCTTGGCTTTTTCCGAAAGCAGATAGTGCGACGGCGCTTCGACATAAACGGTGATGAGCGGTGCGCGCCGCCTAGTAGAAATGCGGCTGGCGGCGCGGATGAGATTTTCCGAACTCGGATGATGGTCAATGCACACCATAATCCTATCGCGCGTCGGCCATGGGCCTTTGATGGCGTGTTTCTGCATCAGTTGCAGCATCTGGTCATCAACCTGCTCGGCGGTATGGCGCAGAGCAAGCTCACGCAGCGCCGTCAGGTTACTAGGAGAAAAGAAATGCCGGATGGCCTTGCGCGCCTGGTCGCGCACATAAACTTTGCCTTCGGAAAGCCGCCGGATTAATTCCTTCGGCGGCAAATCCACCAGCTCTACTTCATCGGCGCTTTTGAAAATATGGTCGGGCAGGGTTTCGCGCACCTTGATTTTGGCGATTTGCGAAATCACGTCATTTAAGCTTTCCAGATGCTGAATATTGACGGTGGTATAAACGTCTATCTGGTTTTGCAGCAGAATTTCCACATCTTGATAACGCTTTTCGTGAATGCTGCCCGGCACATTAGTATGCGCGAGTTCATCCACCAGCACCAATTGCGGCTTGCGTTCGAGGATTTTCTCTAAATCCATTTCTTCGAATTCGCGGTTGCGGTAAGTGATTTTTTTCTTCGGCAATATTTCGAGGCCCGCCAGAACTTTATGGGTTTCGGCGCGGCCATGGGTTTCGACAATTGCCGCCACCACATCGATGCCTTCGGCTTTCCGCTCATGCGCGGCCTGGAGCATGGCGTAAGTTTTGCCAACGCCCGGCGCGGCCCCAAGGAAAATCTTCAGTTTTCCCCTGCCTTCTTTGGAAGCCTCGGCCAGGAATGATTCCGCCGATGGGCGGTTTTCCAGATTATCGATATTGTCGCTCATTTCTTTTTCGTCATATCATCTAATTGCAGATTCAGCAGCAAAACATTCACATGATTCTCGCCGAAAATTCCAAACAGCCGTTTTTCGGCGTTCCTGTCGATTAATTCTTTCACTGTTTCCCCGGATATTTTCCGCTCGCGCGCAATGCGGGGGATTTGATAATAGGCCCCGGCAATACTGATATCCGGGTCAAGCCCGCTCGCGGAACTCGTCACCAAATCAGCCGGAATTTGGCTTTTTCTGTTGGCGCTATGCAAGCGGATTCTTTCGATATCCTGGTTTATGGCAAATACCAGCTCGTTATTGGAAATGGCGTAATTGGAAGCGCCGGAAGCAGTGGCATCATAGCCTTCCCCGGCATAAGAAGGCCGCGAATAAAAATATCCAAGCCCTTTGAACCGCCGCCCGATAAGCTCCGACCCCATCACTTTTCCATCGCGCATAATCAGGCTGCCATCGGCTTTCCATTTGAACAGCCCCTGCCCAATCACCGCCACGGTTACCGGATATATGATGCCGGTAATCAGCGTTATGATTAACAGGAATAAAATTGATGTGCGGAAAGCGGCGATCATGCGGTTAGCACCTTCTTACTATTCCCTCCCCCCTTGTAGGGGAGGGTTAGGGAGGGGGGTGAGAGGCATACTGAGAAGCCTGTATTTGCCTCACCACCCCCCTCCCCAGCCCTCCCCCACAAGGGGGGAGGGGGAAGAATCACGGCGTTTACAACATCAAAAACCATTCGCTTAAACCATATGCAATGCGTTTATTATAATATCCAGCACCTTTATCCCCACAAACGGCGTGATCACGCCAATCGAACCGTATAAAATTAAATTTTCTATCAGCAGTTTTGCCGGGGATAAATTTTTTATTTTCACGCCTTTCACCAGCACCGGCAATAGCATTATTATTACCAGCGCATCGAATATCGCAACCGATAAAACCGCGCTTTCCGGCGAGCCGAGATGCATGATGTTGAAGCAAAGGAGATCAGGATAACCTTTGGCAAGCAAGGCCGGCAGCAGCGCCAGATATTTCGGAATAATCCCGGCCAGGCAAAATATCGTCAGTGCGCCGCGCGTTACCAGCATCTGCCGCCCGACGGTTATTATTTCTATCAGTTTTGTCGGGTCGGAATCGAGATCCAGCATATTCCCGGCATCGCGCGCGGCCTGCGTTCCGCTGTTCATAACCAGACCTATATCGGCTTTGGCGAGAGCCGGTGCATCGTTAGTGCCATCGCCGCACATCGCCGCCGCGCGGCCGCTGGCTTGTTCTCTTTCGATGATGGAAAGCTTGGTTTCCGGCGTGGCCTCGGCAATGAAATCATCCACCCCGGCTTCCGCCGCTATCGATGCCGCGGTTAAGGGATTATCGCCGGTAATCATGATTGTCCTAACGCCAAGTTGGCGCAGACGCTGGAATCTCTCCTTCATTCCGGGCTTTATTACATCCTTCAAATGAATCACGCCGAATATCCTGTCGCTATCAGTCACCAACAGCGGCGTGCCGCCAGCCAGGCCGATTTTCTCGACTCTCTCCATCACTTCCTTATTATGGAAATCATTTCTATCAGAGCCGACAAAATCCAATATCACATCCACCGCGCCCTTGCGCAATTTCTCCGCGCCGTAATCGATGCCGCTCATCCTGGTATGCGCGCTGAACGGCACTGGGACGGCATTGGCTAATTCGCGGCGCCTAGCGCCATATTTGCTGGCAGCAATGGCGGCGATGGATTTGCCTTCCGGCGTTTCATCCTTGAAAGAGGCGATAAGCGCCTTCTCGGCCAATTCCTCAATGCTCGTATCATTAACCGGGATGAATTCGATGGCGATGCGGTTGCCGAGTGTTATGGTGCCGGTTTTATCGAGAAGAATAATGCCGATATCCCAGGCGCTTTCCACCGCGCGCACCGATTTTGCCACCACATTGAATTTTATCAGCCGGTTCAGCGCCGCCGTCCCCGCCCCAAGTAAGAGCCCGCCAAGCGGCAGCGGCAATAGAGATGAAAGTAATACCACCAGGAAAACCACACTGACGCCGGTGCTGGAATAATGCGCGAAAATCCCGGTGCTTAAAGTTACCATGAGGAATATGAAAGAGAGGCCGGTGACCAAAAATATAATCGACATTTCGGTGGGAGTTTTTGTCCGGCTTTCGCCTTCGACCATATCAATCATCTGGTCAACGAAATTGGCGCCGGTCTCGACGGTGATTTCCACATAAATGAAATCCGAAACCACGCGCGTGCCACCGGTCACCGCCGAACGGCTGCCGCCACTCTCGCGCAAAACCGGTGCCGATTCGCCGGTGATGGCCGATTCATCGACGGAGGCAATGCCTTCTATCACCTCACCATCCAGCGGAATTACGTCACCGGCTTCCACCAGGATGATATCGCCGACAGAAAGTTTCTTGGCGTCGGTTAAATTATAACTGCGCGTTTCGGTGTTTTTCACGAGCTTCGCCCGCACGCCGCGCTTGCTTTGCAATAACGCCTCCGCCTGCGCCACCCCGCCTTTTTCAACCAATGCCCCGATGAAATTGGCACAATATAAAGCCAGCCACAGCCATATGGAAATTTGAAAATCCAGCCAGCGCGCCGGGAGATGATGAGAAAAATCACTAATCACCAGGAGAGTGACGAGAGTTGCCCCCATCTCGCCGATGAAAACCACGGGGTTATTATAAAGCCGCATGGGGTTCAGCCGCACCAAAGCTTCCCAGGCGGCGCTTTTTATCACCCTTATATCCTTTAGCGCGCCGCGCCTGCGAGAGAGTCTTTTTATCATCTAAAGCGATCTCTTTCCGATTATCAGCAAATGCTCGGTTATTGGCCCCATTACCAGCACCGGAAGATATGCCAGCGCCGTGCAGATTATTAGCATTAGCAGCAGGGTTATGACGAAAGTCGTGCTGTTGGTGGAAAAAGATTTCCCCGAAATCGCCACGCGTTTTTTCACCACTAAGGAACCGGCTAGCCCGAGTATGCAAATCATCACCAGATAGCGCGAAACCAACATTGAGATGCTCATTGCCAGGCTGTTCCAAATAGTAGCAGTATCGAATCCGGCAAAGGCGCTGCCGTTATTGGCGGCGGCCGAACCGTAATCATACACCACCTGGCTAAGGCCATGCGGCCCGGGATTGGAAATTGAGCGCAAAATGCCGGGAGCCAGCATTGCAAAAGAAGAGAACCCGAGAGTCATCGCCGGGCCAACAGCAAGAGCCAGCACCAGCCAGCCGGTTTCGCGCGGCTCGATTTTCTTGCCGAGATATTCGGGAACTTTCCCGGTTAGCAGATTAGCGACAAAAGCAGTGATTATTACGAATACCAGAATCTTATAAAGCCCTGAACCAGCCGCGCCGAACACGGTTTCATTGAGTAAAAGATCGGTCAATAATACCAGGCCGGTCAGCGGCATCATGCTATCATGCGCGGCATTTACCGAGGCGTTGGCCGTCGCCGTTGCCGTTACCCCCCATAGAACCGAGCCCGCAGTGCCGAAACGCACTTCCTTGCCCTCCAGGTTACCGCCGATATTCTCATTGCTTGGCAATTGGTCCATGCTCATATGCTCAATCAGCGGGTTACGCTGGTTTTCCGCCCAGTAGGCGGTGAAAACCATAGTAATAAACAGCGCGCCCATAACCACCAATAGCGCCATCCCTTTAGTTTTATCACCCACCTGGCGGCCGAAGAAATTTATGAAAGCGGCGGGAAGAAATAACATTAAAAGCAGTTCGAAAAAATTGCTGAATGCGCCGGGGTTTTCATATGGATGCGCGGAGGAAGCGGCAAAAACTCCCATGCCGGATGATGCGGCAAGTTTTATAGCCACTTGCGAAGCAACTGGCCCTTCGGCTATTTTTTGGCTGATATTTTCGATTGGCGCGGTGTTGATTGCGCCGGAAAAATTTTGCGGGACGCCGGTAATAATTAATACAGTGGCGGCTATCAGGCAGAGCGGCAGCAATATCCATAATAGCGAGCGCGTAATATCGACCCAGAAATTGCCGATAGTGCGCCCCTCCGTGCGCGCGAGCCCGCGCACCAGCGCTACCGCAACCGACATCGCCATCGCGCCTGATAGGAAACATTGCACGCTGATAATGGCCATGCGGCTGAAATGGCTTAAGGTTTTTTCCGGTATATAATAATGCCAGCCGGTGTTGGTAACGGCGGCTATGGCAGTATCCAACGCTTGAAAAAACCCAAGGCCAGGCAGTTTATCGGGGTTTAAGGGGAGGAATTTTTGCAGCAGGAGGAAAATTACCACCACCGCAATCCCGGTGAGACTAAGCGCAACCAGCGAAAGCGCGTAAGAGCTCCAATGCTGCTCGCCCTCCGCATCGATATGGCATAGCCGGTAAATGAACCTCTCCACCGGTTCCAGCAGAAAATCCAGCGGCGTTTTCTGGCGGTTATAAACCCTATCCAGGTAAAGCCCGCCAAGCGGCGCGAGCGTCAGCACCAACCCGAAAAAAATAAAAAACTGCGCGAACCCCTGCCAGGTCATTTGATGATTTCGCTATTCCCGCCTTAATTATTACTTAGTTAATCACCTTTAACATAAGGAGATTTTTTATAGTACTCCAAGATAGGGAATTTATCAAATCCAGTTATATCATGGCCATGGCTGTTCAATTCTATGGCTGTTAGGTATCCCCGGCTCGGCTTTGCCATACCAAAAGCGTACGTACGTGTTTTTACACCACATACACAGACCATCTAGACATCATATAGACAATCTGCCTAATAAAAAGCGTACGTACGCTTTTTATTATAAGCCTGCCAGCTCGCTATCCGGGAAAGCCGCAAGGCAAAATACTAGAACTGAAAGCCCTGATATCACAGCTTTCAACAACCCTTGCTCTTCCTTCGTAAACCTCATATAACCTCACTTGTTTTTTCATGGATATAAATACAATAATTTAAGAAATAATTATGGAAAAGAAATCGGAGCAATTGGTGTTTTCCGGCATACAGCCGACCGGTAATCTGCATTTAGGTAATTACCTTGGGGCGATTAAGAATTGGGTGGCTTTGCAGGAAAAATACCGGTCGATTTTCTGCATTGTCGATATGCATGCTATAACGGTGCCGCAAGAACCGGCAGAATTGGCCCGAAATATAAGACTCACGGCGGCGACTTATATTGCCTGCGGGATTGATGCTGAGAAAAATATTATATTCCCGCAAAGCGCGGTGGCGGGTCATGCGGAGTTGGGGTGGATTCTGGGGTGTATTACGCCGCTCGGCTGGCTGAATAGGATGACGCAGTTTAAAGAGAAGGCAGGAGAAGAACGCGAGGGCGCATCGCTTGGGCTATATGGTTATCCGGCGCTAATGGCCGCCGATATTCTCCTCTATAAAACCACCCATGTTCCGGTGGGGGAAGACCAGAAGCAGCATCTGGAATTGGCGCGCGATATTGCCGGAGCGTTCAACCGGCAGTTCGGCGAGTTTTTCCCGATTCCGGAACCGATGATAACCGGCCCGGCAACACGGGTTATGAGCCTCCGCGACGGCTTGAGGAAAATGAGCAAATCCGATGAATCCGATTATTCACGCATAAATCTCACCGACGATGCCGACACCATCGCCTTAAAAATCCAGAAAGCGAAATCGGATTCCGAACGCGATGTAACGGCTAATCTCGAAAACCGGCCGGAAGCTGCGAATTTGCTGAATATTTACGCAGCACTGACCGGGAATCCCGCTAATGGCAACTGGCGCGGATTCGGAGATTTCAAGAAAGATTTAGCTGCAGTGGCGATATCGGTTATCGAACCAATCGCAGTTGAAATTCGCAAGCTCACCAAAGATACTTCGTATCTGGACTCAATTTTGAAAAAGGGCTCGGAAAGAGCCAATGAAATTGCGGAAAAAAACATGAAGGAAATAAAAAAACTAGTAGGATTTCCGGTTTTTTGAACTTAAGAAATCTTCCCTAGAATTGGCGAAAAAATCCTCGGCTTTAAAGCGCTCCAGTTTTTCCGCTAATTCGCTGGGATTGAAGGGTTTGGAAATATAATCATCCATGCCCGATTCCAGGCAGCGCTCGCGGTCACCGGTCATGGCGTGGGCGGTCATCGCGATTATGGGAGAATGTTTCAGGCCTTTTTCTTTTTCATATAACCGGATGCGCCGGGTGGCTTCCAGGCCGTCGAGGCGCGGCATTTGCACATCCATGAGAACCGCGAAAAAATCACCGCCATTTTTCACTTTTTCCACCGCCTCAAGGCCATCATGGGCGATTATGTAAGAATAGCCAAGCTGGTCCAGCATTGAGGTTGCCACCATCACATTGGCCTTATAATCCTCAACCAATAACACTTGGCCGCGCTGCGTTACTTCCGCCACTTCTATTTTCGGCTCATTTGCGGGAGTTTCATCCTGACTTCTTATCTCTTCGGCCGGCTCGAGCGGCAGGGAAATAATGAATTCGGAACCTTTGCCGAGGCGGCTTTTCAAGCTGATTTCGCCGCCGAGAATTTCGGCCAGATTTTTGCTAATGGCGAGGCCTAAGCCCGTTCCGCCATATTTGCGCGTCATCGAAGCGTCGGCCTGGGTGAATTTTTCGAAAATTATTTTCTGCTGGTTTTCCGCGATGCCGATGCCGGTATCTTTCACCGAAATCAATACATTAGAATCGCCGGAATTGAAAACCGCATGGACAAGCACTCCGCCTTTCTCGGTGAATTTAACCGCGTTAGCTACAAGATTTGTAATTACCTGGCGAATGCGCAAAGGATCTGCGCTATAGAATTTCGGCATCCCGGGGTCCATTTCAAGGTTGAGATAAATACCTTTATCTTCCGCCCGCAACCGGGAAACTTCCATTACTTCCTTAAGCAAATCCTCAAGATTGAAAACAATGCTTTCCAAATCAATATTATTGGTTTCAATCTTTGCTATATCCAGCAAATCATTAATCAACGACATCAGTGAATGCGAGCTGAGAAGCAATGTATCGACGAATTCCTGCTGCTTTTCCGTGAGCGGCCTACTGGTGGAGAGAATATTAGCGAGGCCAATCACCGCATTCATCGGCGTCCTTATTTCATGGCTCATATTGGCAAGGAACTCGGATTTCGCGCGGTTGGCGGCTTCGGCTTTATCCCTTTCCACTTCCAGTTCCCGGCTATAGGCGGCGAGGTTCTGCCGCGCGAGCTTGGCTTCGGTGATTACTTCGGTGAACATTATTATGCCGCCGATGGCGTTATCTTCCTTATACCAAGGGTGGATTTCCCATTTTACCCAATCCATTTTCCCGTCGGTTCTAATGAACTCATCCTCATCGCATTTTTCCACCGCCCCGGCCAGGCAGCGCTTATAAACCTCTTGCCATTTTTCCAACATGTCCGGGAAAATTTCGAGATGCGATTTGCCGATAATGTTTTCTTCCTGCAAACCATAGCTTTCCAGCCATCTTTTGCTAACCATTATATAGCGCATCTGGCTATCCAGCATAGCGATGGCAGCGGGGGTATAAGTGATGAAGAGTTTCAGGCGCTCTTCGTTTTTTATCAATTGCAATTCGGTTTCCTTATCGCGCGTGATATCGGTGTGCGCGCCGATCATCCTTATCGCTTTGCCATTAGCATCGCGGATGGCCTTGCCACGCGACATTATCCATTTCCATGAACCGTCCTTATGGCGCATGCGGAACCGCACATTATAATTCTGCAATTCCCCACCAAGATATTTATATAATAAATCGAGCGCCAGGCTCTTATCCTCGGGGTGAACTAGCTTCTGCCAAATTTCGATGTCATTGGCAATTTCGCTATCTTCATAACCCAAAATTTCCTTGCAGCGCGGCGAATAATAAATTTCGCCTGCCGCGATATTCCAGTCCCATATTCCGTCATTGGTGCCTTGCACCGCCAAATCAAACCTCTCCTGGCTAAGGCGCAGGCGCTCGGTGGTTAAAACTTTTTCTGTGATGTCATGGAAATTCGCCACTATGCCATTCACCGCCGCATCCTCTATCAGGTTGCGTTCGGTGCATTCAACAATGCGCCAATTGCCGTCCTTATGCAGGAAAGTCATAAGGCTGGTTAAAGTCTTTAATGGTTTTTCCTTTAGTTTCTGCAATTTTTTCGCGGCGGTTTTGCGTTCCTTTTCCCGGATGAAATCCAAAAAGTTTTTCCCGACCAGTTCGGCGGGCGAATAACCAAACAGCCTTTTTATGGCCGGGCTTACAAATTTGCAGGTGCCGTCCGCTTCCAATATCAGGTTTACTTCGCTGGAATTTTCAAGCAGCGCCGATAAACGCTCTTCGCTTTCCGCCAGCGCGCGGTTTTTCTTTTCCAGCTCGCCGACATAAAACTCCACCTGCTTCTGTTGCGATTTCGTCTGTTCAACCAGCCCGGCTTTGCCAATGGTGCTTTCGATAACCGCCGGGAGCAATTCCAGATAAGACTGGTTCACATCCTTCACTATATAATCCGCAGCTCCCAGGCGCATGGCTTCCACTGCCACTTTTTCATCGCCGAGCGCGGTTAATATTATTATCGGGATATTGATATCCTGGCGGCGCTGGCTTTCAAGCAGCTCCAGCGCGTTGAAATCCGGCAGCCGGTAATCGAGGATGGCAACGTCATAGGAGCCGGTATTATATTTCTCCATGCCCGCCAAGCCGGTATAAGCGAGGTCAACTTTATATCCATGGCGCTCCATATGCTTTTGAAAAAGCCGGGCCAGGCCTTCGTCATCCTCTACATATAAAAGATGCTTATTCTTTATCTCCATAGGCCGATTCTAACATTTTCACGGAACTTTTACCACTGCCAGCATGAGCCCCAATTTACGAATGGACTCAGCGAAGTTTTCATACTCCACCGGCTTGCTGACATAAACATTGCAGCCCAGTTCGTAACAGCGCTCAATTTCCTTCGGGTTATCCGTTGTTGTAAGGATTATTATTGGAATGAGTTTAGTGCGCTCATCGGATTTTATGCGGTGCAAAACCTGGAAACCGTCCATTTCCGGCAGGTTCAGGTCTAGCAATATTAAAAGCGCCGAGTATGTCCCCGTTTCATCGCCATTCACACCAAAAAGATGATCAATCACTTTACGCCCATTATCGAAATGCTTCAGCTCATTCATAATTCCAGCCCGGCGTAAATTCCGTTCGATCAAGGCCGCATGCCCCGGATCATCCTCAACCATGAGTATAGTAATTTCCTGTGCTTTATTGTCCATATATTTTTCCTTAGGTTAGATTATTAGCAATCGTAAAATAAAAAACCGTGCCCGCACCGAGTTCGGAATCGCACCAGATATCGCCACCATGGCGGCGCAATATTGCTTTTACATAAGCCATGCCCATGCCTTCACCCGGCACATCCTGCGGGCCGGCGCGGCGGAAGATTTCGAATATTTTGTAAAAATCCTCTTTAGCGATGCCGCGGCCATTATCGCTTACCGAATATAAAGTTTCCGATGGGCCTCTTTTTCCTTCGATGCGTATTTTTCCCGGGCGTTTCGTATCCAGATATTTCACCGCATTATCGATAATATTGCCTATCACCTGCTCGAGCGAAATATAATCACCGGTAATTTCCGGCAAATCGCCAACGCTTATTTCCACCTGCTTCGCCGAGATTTGATATTGCAGCGAATTAATGCAACCTTTTACGATTTTATTCATATCGAGCTTTTCGAATTTCATATCGCGGCGGCCGATACGCGAAAGTTCCAGGATGGAATTGGTCAGCTTATCCATGCGCTGCACCGAACTATTGATGAATTCCAGCGCCTCGGGAATTTCAACGGATAAAACTTTCTCCATCGCCTCACGCTCCTCCGCCTCCAGCGCCGATGAAACCTTATCGAGCATCGGCCTGATATTATTAAGCGACCTTTTCATTTCACCGGAAAAGCCCTTGAGATTCACGAGCGGCGAGCGTAAATCATGCGAGGCGATATAGGTGAAGCCTTCCAGTTCCTTGTTGGAAGCTTTCAATTTTTCCTCAAGATTTTTCATATCGGTTATATCGGTGTGGGTGCCAATTAGCCGGTAAGGCTTGCCTTCAGCATCGTAAAGCGCCAATGCGCGGGCCATTATCCAGCGCCAGCCGCTATCTTTATGGCGCATGCGGAAGAAATTGCGATACTCGGAAAATTCCCGTTTTAGGTAGCCTTCAGTATAGTCGTGAAAGGCCTTGGCGTCATCGGGGTGGATTCTGGTATCGAATTCTTCCAGGCTATTTTCCATTTCATCATCGGCAAACCCCAGGATTTCCTTATAGCGCGGCGAATAATAAACTTCCCCGGCGCCGATTTTCCAATCGAATAATCCATCCATGGTGCCTTTCAGCGCCAGTTGCAGGCGCTCATTGGTGCGCGATAATTCCCGTTCGGCAACGTTCAGGCTTTTCTCCACCTGACGGCGCTTGGTCGTGATATATAATATAACGCTATTGGCAATGAACAGGATTATCACCGAAGCTGCGGAACTGACGATTAGCACGGAAAAATAGCGCTGCTGATTACTTTCTTCCGCAGCGCTTCTGAGTGTGAGCAGTTCCGTTTCCTCTTCTATCACCTCATCTTTCAGCGTGGCGATTCTAATAAGATTTTCCCGGCTTGCTTCCATCACCGCGGTTAACCCGCTGCCGATTGCCTGGCTATTCATCAAACCAAATTGCCGCTCGATTAACCCTTCAAGCTCGGAAAGGCGGGCCTGTTCATGGGGGTTATCGCGGGTGAGATCTTTTACTTTTTGCAAGCCTTCCAGCACATCATTACTATCTTGTTCTATGCTGGCTAAAAATTCATTATTACGCGTAATTAAATAACCGCGGCGGCGTAATTCTATCTTCTGCAATTTGGCGAACAGGCCTTGAGTTTCCTCTATTACCTGATAGGTATGAAAAACCCATTGGCGCGAATTATTCACCGCCTGATTCTGCCGGTATACCAAGTAAGTCGAGATATTCACAACCAGGCAAATAACACTGAAAATAATCAGCATTATCCATCTATAATCCGAAAGATATTTTACCGCCGCAGAGGCTTCGTTTTTCCTATTCATAGCTTCGCCTCTATCCGCAACTGGCCGCTTTCCGGCGTGTTGATGAAGGCGAGAAGCAGCCCGAGTTTCTGGATGGCCTCAGCGAATTTCTCGTATTTTACCGGCTTCACCAGATACATATTACAGCCGGATTCATAGCAACGCCGCACCTCTATATCATTTCCGGTGGTCGTCATCATAATAACCGGTATATGCCGCGTCCGCGCATCGGTTTTCAATGTTTCAAGCACCTGGTAGCCATCTACTATCGGCAGGTTTAAATCCAGCAGTATTAGGTAATGTGGCAGCTGAATGCCGACCTTCTCCTCGGCGATTTCTCTAAAAATAAAATCGATGGCTTTTTTTCCATTATCCAAATGGATGATTTCATTAATAATTCCGGCGCGCAGTAAATTTTTCTTAATCAGCAGGGCGTGCCCGGGGTCATCCTCCACCAATACTATAGTAATTTCCGGGGAAATATTTTCCTTCATGCGTCGTTTCCGCTTAAATTATGGGCTATGGTAAAAAAGAATGTCGTGCCTTTGCCGGGGGTGGACTGGCACCATATGTGACCATTATGGCGCGTTAATATAGCTTTGACGTAAGCCATGCCCATACCCTCGCCCTCGATGCCAGTATTATCGCCGATGCGGCGGAAAATCTCAAATATTTTGCCGATATCGCGCTCATCTATCCCGCGCCCGTTATCGGCAATTTCGAAAACTACCTCGGTATTTTCCTGCCGCCCGCTGATATTGATTTCCCCCGCTTCGTCCGGCCGCATATATTTTATCGCATTATCGATGATATTGCCGAACACCTGCTGAACAGCCACATAATCCGCGGTGATTTCCGGCAGCGGGCCGATATTCACCGTTATTTTCTGCGAGCGGATTTTATGCTGCAATACATCCAGACATTCTTTCAACAATTTCTCCGTATTTATCTTTTCGAAATTAAGCTCCCGCCGCCCGATGCGGGAGAGTTCCAATATGGCGTTAGTCAGCATATCCATGCGGTGCACCGAGCTGCGGATGAAGCCGAGCGCCTCCGGTATATCGTCATTTAACACCCCATCTATCGCCGCTTTCTGCTCCGGCGGAAACGCCGACGCGCCTTGCAATGCCGCCGGGGTAATTAATTTTATCGCGCTGTCCAATTCATGCGCGAAACCTTGCAGATTCACCAGCGGCGCGCGCAAATCATGCGAGGCGATATAGGTAAAACTTTCCATCTCGCTATTGGCCTTCGCCAGTTTTTCCATGGCATTTTTAAGCTTTTCCTCATATTTTTTACGCTCGGTTATGTCGCTCGAAATTCCACAAATGGCATAGATTTTATCATTGGCATCGTAAAGGGGAAATTTAACCGAAACATAGGTATGCTGGCCGTCTTTTCCCGCCACCGTCTCCTCAAATTCCAGCGCCGCAGCCTTTTCTATTACTTCCAAATCATTAAGGCGGTATTTCTCGGCATATTCTTTGGCGAAAAGCTCCGCATCGGTTTTACCGATAATGCTGCGCCCGTCCCGCGCAAAAAGCTCCAGAAATTTCTTATTCACCAAGGTATAGCGCCCCTCCAAATCTTTTATATAAACCGGGCGGCCGACATGGTTCATTATGGCATTGAATCGCGCCTCGTCGCTCTCTTTGAGTTTTTCCTCCATGCGCCGGAGCTCGGTGATATCGCGAATCACCCCAACCAATATTTGCTCACCCGCCGAACCGGTAAAACAGGCTTTCTTGGTGGAGATTATATGGGTGACGCCGGAAGCATCGGTAAAATTCTCAATGTTTATATTGGTTTGGCCACTGGTGAAAACCTCATCATCCTTCCGCCAGAATACATCGGCTTCTTCCTTGGGGAAAAAATCATAATCGCTTTTGCCGATTAAATCCTCCTCCCGCTTGCCAAATAGCGCCCACATGGCGGTATTGCCCTCTATCCAGCGATGCTGCCTATCCTTTACGAAAATCGGGTCGGGAACATAATTGATAATGTTTTTCAGGAAAATGCGCGAACCGGCCAATTGCTCGGTAACTTTTTTAAGCTGGCGCGATTTCGCTCCTTCGGTGCGCGCATAATATACCGCCAGCATCAGGGGCAACAGAGCCGCTGCCGCCAATGAAAAATACCAGAAAATTCCTTCGCCGAAATACCACAGCGCCAGCAGCCAACCCAGCAGAAGCAGCCCAGCCAGACGCCATACCGTCACAAAACTCGGCCAAGCCTTTAATTCTTCCTTCAGCATTGATGAAGCCTTAAGGCCGCCGTTAAATTAATAATCGGTTGTATTCTGCGACCACCATCTATATAAGAATCAAAATTCCATAAAGATTCCATAAGAATTTCATGAAAAAAGTAATAATAGCCGGCATGATAGGCAATGGCCTGGAATGGTACGATTATGCGCTTTATGGCCAATTCGCCGGAATTATCAGCACTTTATTCTTCCCCGCCAGCAACGCTTATATATCACTCATCCAAACTTACGGGGTTTTCGCCGCCGGGTTCGCCATGCGGCCAATTGGCGCGATATTATTCGGGTTCATAGGCGATAGATTCGGGCGGCGGCTTTCGCTGGCCATTTCCATATTGATGATGGCAATTCCAACCGCACTTATCGGGTTCCTGCCAACTTACCAGAAAATCGGCATATTGGCGCCGGTACTGCTCACCGTAATGCGCTTAGTCCAAGGATTGGCGCTTGGCGGCGAGCAATCCGGCTCCCTGGCATTTATTGTCGAACATGCATCGATAAAAAAGCGCGGCTTGGCAGGCAGCAGCTCTCTATTTAGCGCGGTTGCGGGGATTTTATTCGGCGGCGTGGTTGGAACCATAGCGGCGCAGTTGCTAACGCCAGAGCAGCTTGCCGATTGGGGCTGGCGGGTGCCTTTCATTTTCGGCGTCGTTATCGGGCTAGTTGGCATGTATATCCGCACAAAACTCCAGGAAAGCCCTACATATCTGGCGGCAAAAGACGAAGGGAAACTCGCGAAAAAGCCGTTATATGACGTTTTCCGGCATCACTGGCGCGAGCTGCTGATTGGAATCGGCATTTACTTAAGCGTCACAGTACCGTTTTATACCCTGGTGGTATTCATGCTTAGTTTCATGGTGAAGTTTCTCGGCCATTCTATGCCCGAAGCATTATTGATGAATAGCATCAGCCTGCTGGTGCTGCTTCCCGTTATTCCTTATTCGGCAATGATTTCCGATGGCATTGGCCGCAAGCCGGTGCTGATGTTCGGCGTGGTATCATTGTTGGTTTTCGCCTATCCGGTGTTTTTCTTCCTGGTGCAGCCGGGATTCGTTTATCCATTCATCGGCCATCTGGTTTTCGCAACCGCCATTGGAGTTTTTCTCGGGCCGGTATCGACAATGCTGGTGGAACTTTTCCCGACCAAAGTGCGCTATACCGGCATGGCCCTAGCCCAAAATATCTGCGCCGCTATTTTCGGCGGAACCACGCCGATGGTCGCCACCTGGATGATAGAAAAAACCGGCAGCAACACCATAATCTCCGCCTACATAATCCTCTGCGCCGTGATTACGATTTTCACGCTGTTTTTCTTCAAGGATAAATATAGGCTACCGCTGCATTAGAGCGTTTTTGCTTTAGTTCTATACTAGGCGTCCGAGGTAAGACGCGCACGTATAGGACTAAATGAAAAATGCTCTAGAATTCCCCTTCCGCACTCCCTCCCCTCCTCCTATCCTTTCTTTGCAAACGGGAAGGAGTTTTTACCAAATGACTAATAAATATCGTTCCGAGCGGATTTTTATGTTTGGCGGCAAGGCCTGGCCTTTGCGCATTACCATGCAAATTATCGCCGAACTCGAAGGCGGCAGCGGCATGGGCCTGGCAACACTGATTGAG
>Ga0206823_1129_pt1 | contig 17426 bp, 16 predicted proteins | sample Alteio_BWOrgCont_81_FD_152868 | JGI IMG/M metagenome (GOLD analysis project Ga0206823, IMG submission 152868) | Enriched cells from forest soil in Barre Woods Harvard Forest LTER site, Petersham, Massachusetts, United States -... | ecosystem: Environmental > Terrestrial > Soil > Temperate forest >...
TGTGAGTTCGGTGCGGCCCAGCTCGAGTGCGACGGTGACGGGCAGCGTGCTGAGCTTTTCGGGGCTCCAGGCCCGTGGGGTGGCCACATGGTGCTTCCAGGCATCGAGCACCTTCTCGGGCACCAGGATGCGCCCCCACAGCTTGTGGGCGCCCATCGTGGCCGTCACATCGGTGCTCAGGCAGCTTCCTTCGGACAGGGTCTGCACGCGGCCCCCGTCACGCAGTGCCAGGCTAGAGGGCCAGCCGCTCAGATGCACAGCCTCCAGGCAGGTCTGCAGGGCTGCTGTTTCGATCGCCTCCTGCAGGGGCGCCTCGAGGGCCTCCACCTCCTGAATGGGGCAGTCGAGCAGGTAGCTCAGTAGTGCCTTGTGGTCCTGGTCGGTCGTGACCCAGTAGATGGCGCCGTCGAGCGGGGGACAGACGATCGAGTAGATGCGGTGGGGCGTTGCGGGGAGTCGGTCGGTACCGCTGCGCCACTGCCAGGTGCCGTGCTCAAGCAGCACCTCGCCGCGCTGCAGCAGCTCTGCCAGATGCTGAGAGCAGGCCTCCAGCGAGAGCTCAAAGGGCGTGGCCAGCAGCGGCCGAACATCGAGGTGCCGTTCGATGCGGCGCAGCCAGCCGAACGGAGGTGAGATAGCTGTGGAGGTCACAACCGATGAATATAGAGAAAAAGGAAAATGGAAAAGGGAAAAAAAACTCCTCGCCTAATCTTAGGCCGTGGCCTCCTCTTTCCGGCCGACGTTGATTCGGACCGTTCCGTCAGCGTTCAGCACTGCCGATTGGACGTTAAACCGCTGCCCCAGCTGCTGCTGCAGGCCAGACTGGCTCTGCTGCGTGGCAAGCACTGCGACAACGGCGGCAGCCTCGGCCTTGGTGGCGGAGACTGTAGCGCCCATACTGCCGTCTGACAGCTGCGTAACGACGATCGCCACAGGGGGGATCTGGACGCGCACCTCGGTCGTGGTCACGGCGCCCTGCTGGACCACCGTAATCGCCTCGACGACACCGCGGTGGACCGCCTCCATGAGCACCTTTTGGGCTGGTGACATGGCAGCTGTGGGTGCCGCCTGCTGGGTGCCGGATGCGTCTATAGGGACCATTGGTGGGGCTACCGGCTGCAACAGGGCGCTGGCTGAGGGTTCGGTGCTTTTTTGGTCGCGTACCAGGCCAGGGATTGGCTCTTTGCCCTCCCGGAGGGCGGTTGATGGCTTTCCGGTCTGGTCAGGGGTCACTGGGGTTGGCTTGACCTCTATTGGAACGGGCTTGATGGTGGCCTGGTCGGGCTTGAGGTCGGGTGAGACCGGCTTTTCACCAGCCTGGTCGGGAGAGATCGGTTTGACACCAGCCTGGTCGGGTTTGGGCTGCTCCGGCTTGACCTGGGCCTGGTCGGGCTTGAGCACCTTTGTGCCGGCGTCGCCCTCCTCGGGCAGGATAAACACCGGCTTGGCCTCCTCGGTCTTTTTGCCACCCACATCTGCTTGGGCGCGGTCAACGGCCTCTTTAAAGCCCGGCTTTGCGCGCTCAGCCGGTTCGGGCGGCCGCTGGTGGGGAGCTGGCTGAACTGAGGGTGCTTCTGGCATGGCTGACTACTCTCTTGTTGTGGGTCTCTTATCCTGCTGCTGGCGCGTCTGGTACAGGATGCTACCAAGTTCATCCTGCTCGGACTCCTCTTTCTTGGCCACCTCGCGCCCGCTCTCCTTGGTCCACTCCTCGCGGTGCATCTTGATCTTCTCGACCTCCACGCGCCTCTGTCGGAGCTGTTCCAGCGCCTCATCGAGGCTCTTCTGAGCAGCCGTCACCACGGTCTGCTGATCATTCACCTTCTTATCCTCTTTGAGGAGATTGCCCTGAACGACCTTCAGGTAGGCCTTGGCCCCCTGGATCTTGTCACTGGTGGTCCCGCTATCCAGCTCGTGCCGCAGCTGCTCCAGCTTGTCGTCATAGTGCTTGCGCACCTTGTCGCGCGCCTCAATGAGCTGCTTCAGCTTCTGCTGCTCGCGCTCCAGCGTGCTGCGCCGCTCGTCCACCAGCTTGCGCGCCTCATCCTCGCGGCGTGTCTTGACATCGAGAACCTGCTTGAGAGGGTAGGCTGCTGGCTTTGCCATACCCTTTACCGGAACAGCGCGCGTAGCTGCTGCAGCGTCTCTTCAAAGCTTGAGGGCTCCTTGGAGCCCTGCTGCAGGAAGCGGTTGACCTTGTCGATGTGGTCGATGGCGTAGTCAGCATCCTTATCTGAGCCGCGCTTGTACTCACCGATACGGATCAGCAGCTCGTTCTTGGCGTACTCGGCCAGCACCTTGCGCAGCTGGCCTGTGAGGCGCACATGCTCCTCGGGAACAATGCTGGAGATCACCCGACTCACGGAGGGGAGGATGTCGATGGCCGGGTAGTGGTGCTGTTGGGCCAGCTTGCGGGAGAGCACAATGTGGCCGTCCAGAATCGAGATCACCTCGTCGGCCACCGGCTCGCTCAGGTCATCGCCGGCGACCAGGACGGTGTAGAAGGCGGTGATGGAGCCCTTGTCGGAGTTACCCGCCCGCTCCATGAGCTTGGGCAGGGTTGAGAAGACCGAAGGGGTGTAGCCGGCGCGTGCGGGCGGCTCGCCGGCGGCCAGCCCCACCTCGCGCAGGGCGCGGGCAAAGCGGGTCACCGAGTCCATCATGAAGATGACCTTCTTGCCCTGGTCGCGGAAGTACTCGGCGATGGCCGTTCCAACGTAGGCAGCGTTGAGGCGCAGCAGAGAGGCCTGGTCCGAAGTGGAGACGATCACCACCGAGCGGGCCATCCCCTCGACTCCAAGGCTGTCCTCGATGAACTCGCGCACCTCACGCCCCCGCTCACCAATCAGGGCGATCACGTTGACGTCTGCCACTGCATTGCGGGCGATCATCCCCATGAGGGTGGACTTACCACCCCCAGCCGCTGCAAAGACCCCGAGGCGCTGGCCCACGCCGCAGGTGAGCACCCCGTCAATGGCGCGGATGCCGACCGAGATCGGCTCCTTGATCATCTTGCGCTTCAGGGGATCAGGGGGCGCCTGGCGGATGCAGTACTGCTCCGTGAGGACCAGTGGCCCTTTGGTGTCGGTGTCGAGCGGATTGCCCAGCCCGTCGAGCACGCGGCCCAGCAGGTTGGGGCCCACCTTGATGTAGAGCGGCTCGTGGGTGGGGATCACCTCCGACGAGGGGCCAATGCCCGTCATCTCGCCCAGAGGGGCCAGGATCACCTCATCGCGCGTGAAGCCCACCACCTCGGTCTTGAGGGGCTCGCCCTCGCGCTGGATGAGGCACACCTCGCCAATTTTGACGCGTGGCACCACGGCGCGGATGACGTTGCCCACCACCTCGGTGATGCGTCCATGGACCGCGGAGACCTGGACCTCCTCCAGTCCGCCCACGAGCTTCTCAAACCGCTCGCTGAGGCTAGACATCAGATCTGCTGGGTGAAGAGTTGCTTCATGCCGCTGATCAGCTCACCGGTCGCTGCGGAGAAGAAGCCGACCGTCTGCTCAATTTTCTGCATCTGCGACTGGGCACGCATCATGTCGGTGATGTTGAAGCCACCGCTCTCGCCCATCTTGGCCATCGTGTTGCCAATCTGCTGAAACTGGGTCTGGGCCGTCTGCAGCTGGCTCAGAAGGGGAGAGCTCTTGGCGGGAGGCGTGTAGTTCTGACCCACCACTTTGGACAGCTCGCCCACACCCTCGTGCATCTGGCCCAGGCGCCGCTCGCCCAGCAGCTGCACGCCGCGGCCACCTGGCAGCTGATCCGTCGTCTGAATGCCCTGCGTCTGCACCCGTTCCAGGACGGTGTTGAAGTTGCTGTTGGTCTTCTCAACCTGCGCCTGCAGCTTCTCTGTCGTCGGCGCCTCAACGTGCTTTTCCATGATGCCCATTGGGGATGAGGCCTCGACACCAGCCGGCTGCTGCGCTGCCTGCGCCTCGGCACCCTTCATGGCCTGCTCGAATCCGGCCGCCGCTCCGGGCTGCTCCTTGCCGGCCTCCGGGCCGATGCCCTCGGCCCCTCCAACCCCGCCAGTCACACCCTGAGAGCGTGGAAAGCCCTGTGTGCTCTCCGCCCCGTGTAGTTCACCGCCCATGGTTCATCTACCGTGCCGGTTGGGCTTGTTGAGAGGCCTTCTCGGCCAGCTTGTCGCGAACCTTCATCCAGACCTCGGCCATCTTGCGCGCATCGGGGTCCGACTCCTTGGACACCTCGTCGAGCAGTGCGTTGGCACGGTCCGGCTCACGCTTCGAGAGAACGAACGCGCCGCCGAGCAGGGCCTTGGTCAGAGCCAGAGAGGGGTCGCGCTGGAGCGACCGCTCCAGGCAGGCGATCGCCCGATCCAGCTGCTGCAGATTCAAGTACAGGTAGCCGAGCCCCAGGTGGGGAGCGGCGTGGTCGGGGCGGAGCATATAGGCGGCGCTGAATAGGCGGATGGCCGACTGCTCGTCGCACTGCTTGATCGCCACAAAGCCGGCCTCGACAAATAGGGGAAAGTCCTCGTCGTATATTTTGAGGTGCTCTTTTTGGGTGGGCATATTTTCCTCTTACTTGGACAGGTTGCGGTTAATTTGCTGGACCATACCGTTGGCTGCGCTCATCATCGTTGAGCCCAGGTTGGCGGCCATCTCCAGAATGTTCATCTGCTGCTGCAGGTTCATCATCGCCCCGATGTCCAGACCCTTTGCGGCATCTTTGGTCATGGCCTCCTGTAGGGCCTTTACCTTGGTCCATTGCGTGCCCACGGCCTCGATGAAGGGGTCCATGGTGAAGACCACCTCTCCCTTTCCCGGAACTGCTCCTGGTGTTGCTCCCATAAATTATCTCCTAGCTAGGTCTCAAGGCGCCGCCTTCGCGGCTCCGTCGTAATACTGTCTCCAGGGCCTGGTAGCCCATCAGGAGTGCTCTCCACTCCATGATCTGCTCTTCAGAGCCGCCGGTGTGCGTCAGCAGCTCCTTCAGGTCGTAGGCGCATTTGCGCGACCGCTCATTGAGCGCCTGGAACTGGCGCAGATCGTCCACCTTTGTCTCAACATCAAAGCGAAACTTCCGGGGATCTGCCACCGGCTCGCGTGACTGTGGGCTTGCCATCATCAACTCCTGAACTTCTCGTACCTAATGCGTATTATATTTAATTTTGAATTTAAGAACACCCCGATTTAGCCAGACCGTGTCGGGCCCAATCTCGGTGATTCTCATCTCATCAAGGCTGTCTCCGACGGCGAGGATCTTCCCCTGGATCACCACACCGACCGACTGCTGATCGTACTGTGACGAGCCAGTTACTGGATACCGGCCTGTTACATCGATGGCGGTTGCGTTGGGGGCGACGCGGACCACGTAGTTGTTCACCTGGCGCACGCCAGGCAACCTCTGCAGCGTGGGGACCATCTTCTCAAGCTTGTCCGCCTGGTCGGTGCCAATCACACCCGAGAGAGTCAGCTCGCCATCCGTCAGGCTGCCCGAGATGGAGGGCAGGTCGCTATTCAGCAGCAGGGCGGAGATCTGGGCCGCCAGGTCGTCCTCAACCACCACGCGGTCCTGCATGCGCTCCATGAAGTCGAAGTGGAGGGTGAGGAAGGTGAGCAGGTCGGAGGCCTGCTGCTCGTTTTTGACGTAGCCGGTGACCACAAAGAGGCCGGGTTCAGGGGCGTGCATGGAGACGCCGGGCCAGCGACCCTCCTCGAGCAGCACCTGGTTCATCTCGCGCCACACCTGCTCGTCGAGCACGATATGGTTGTCGATGGACATGATGTCGGGCAGCTGCTGGAGCGTATAGGTCAGCTCACTCGCATCCACGGATGTGGTGACGTGGCCCATGAGGAAGAGCTTGCCGGTGGTGGGGTTATACAGGAACCGCACTCCAGGATAGCGCTCAAGTGTCTTTTCGATAGCAGTCTCTGGGTGGGCAGCAGTCGTAACCACGGCAATGGGCTGCTCCCGAAAGAGCCCCTCCACCACGCGCACGCCCACGAGGACGGCGCCCACAAAGAGTAGAATCCCCAAGAGTGCCCCTATAAGTGGCACAACAGGTAGCTGCCCCTTGGGACGCACCAGCTCTTCGCGCGCCACGACCGGCTCGGGAGCCTCTTTGGCCGCCTCTTCGGCAGGCTGCAGCGAGGGGGCCATAATGGTCTGGCGGGCCGACTCGCGGTCCATCACAAAGAAGCTGGTGGTTCCCAGGCTCACCATGGCGTTGGGTTCCAGGGCGGAGCTCTCCTCGATGCGCTGACCATCGATGAGGACACCGTTGCGGCTCTTAAGGTCCTCGATGAGCAGCGTCTCCTCATCCGTGACACTGAGTCGAGCGTGCTTTGCAGAGACGCTCAGGTCGAAGAAGACGATGTCGCACACCTCGCCATCGGTGCCCAGCAGGTAGCTGCGCCCCTTCTCGAGAGGGGACTCTGCGCCGGCATTGGGGCCTGAGACCACCTTGAGGATGAAGCGAACGGGGATCTCCAGTTCAGAGGCAGCAATTTCAACCGACTCGGTGGGAGGTCCCTCCCAGATGGTCTGAAACGTGGGCACCGTGCTCAAGGTGTAGCGCAGGGTCGTATTGCCCAGCTGCAGCACATCTCCCTCTTTGAGCAGCTCCGGCGCTTGCGCCAGAGGCGTCCCGTTGAGCAGGGCAGGGTTGGTGCTGCTGGCGTTTTCGACCTCAATCCCCTCGGGGGCGCTCTGCAGCCTGAGGTGTACGCGTGAGATGGCAGGGTCCTCCAGAACCAGCTGACACTGGTCCGGATCGCGCCCAAGGGCCCACTGCTGTCCCTCCTCGAGAGACAGCTCTCCGCCCGCTGCCGGCCCATCAATGATAAGAAGCTTACCTGCCACTTGAGATCCTGATCTGTTGCGCGCGTTTGGAGCAATTGGCGCTATATGATAGCTGTGGGGGCAGATCTCGCGTAGAGTAGCCGATAATTAATTCATGGAAACAAGCGCTAAACGTTACAGCTATCATAACTTAATCATCCCCTTGGCTTGGCTGTCGAGAGCCTGGGTCCAGTAGTCGGCATAGTTCACAAAGGCCTCTAGGCGTTGAAGTAATTCTGAATAGGCGTCGACCTGCAGGCTCTGGACCATTTTGAGGCGTGCTCCGGCCGGATCGGTGGCGAGGACAGCGCCGCCGGTGCCCTCGCCCATGAGATTGCCGCGCATGAGTGTGCGCAGCAGCTCCTCACTGGGTGGTGAGGGGCACGGGCCCAGCTCCATCGTCAGCTCGACGTCTCCGCCAGATGCGCGCAGCTCCACGGAGCGAGCGGGATGGGTGAGGTGCAGCTCATACCGCTCCTTGCCCTCAAGCGCCTTAACCGCTCCTGGCCACTGCTGGGCCAGCTGTTCCATCATCTGAGCCAATTCCATCAGGCGATGAACCCCGCTTTGATAAGCTGTGACATGGCTTGAGCGACGGCCTGAGTCTGTTGGCTATAGGCCTGCGCCTCGTTCTCTGCCGACTTCATGTTCTGGTTCATGGCGGAGAAGAGGCCCTGCTGGAACCCCTGCAGCCTCGCCGCCCGGCCCTGAGGCTCAGCTGCCTGGTAGCTACCCACGGCGCCGGACAGCTGGGTGATCCCCTGGGCCATGCCCATCATGCCCGACACCTTCTGGAAGTACTCCTTCCTCAGCTCCGCGACCTTATCGGTAAGCCCCTTGAGTTTGGATTCGTCTGCAGCAGTCCATGGGGCCCCTCCTCCTGCCGCGGCCACTCCCGGCGCACCCCCGCCAGGCACGAGGACAGGTGCCTGCACTGCGCCAGCTGCGGCTCCGCCGCGCCCCACGACCAGTCCCGGAGCTCCGCCCAGTTCCGAGGCTGCCTTCCTCTGCAGCTCGGTTGCCAAGGTTTTCTCCGCACTCTTAAGTTCGGACCCGAGCACCTTGAAGGAGGAGCCGACGGTGATGCCGACGCTTGCAGCCAGGCCGATGGTGCCGCCGACGATGCCGGCCACGCCCTGCTTGTTCATGGCCTCGGTCGTCGAATCTCCGGCCGTTTGGGCCGCCTGTAGCGCAACGGTTCCCGATCGCATGGCCTGGGTAATGGCTGCCAGCTGCGCCTCGGCCGTTGCCTCGCGCACTGCATTCATGAAAAGGCACATCTCGCGGACAAATGAGGCGGCGCCGACGTTGATGAGAGGCATCTGGTTCTCCACCTCGTCCCGATACTCGTTGCCGGGTGGCTCTCCAGGTGGGGCGTGGGCGATGTCGAGTCCATGGGCCAGGCCGTAGGCATTGAGGTATCCTGGAATCTGAGCAACGTCCTTAAAGATCGCAGCCGGCAGTGGGTGTGAGGGGTCGGCGCCCTTAGTTGGGCGGACAGGACGCGGGACAGTCAGCTCCACCTCTTCCGGCCGCGTCACGCCCTTGGTTTCATCCGTCCGCATCTGCGAAACATAGCGGCGCGCCTCCTCGGCGCTGACTGCGCGGGTAGCGCCGGGCTCCTTGCTGGGCACCGGGGGCGGGGTTCTATCGGATGGTGGAATGGCTTGTGTGCCCATAATTGCTCCTGTTGATTATCCCCGGACTTCCATCGGAATATTGGCGATTGCCTTCGCCAGCTCCGCCAAAGTCTGATATGTCGAGGCGATGGCCTTAGGTGCCGCCTGGGCACTCTGTAGGCCGGCCATGAGCATGTCCTTGAGGCCGTCCAGCGCATGAGCGCGGCCCAGCGGCTCAGCGGCCTCGACCTCCATCTTCCCGTTCCAGATCTGGTACCAGCTATTGACGCCCATCGGCACGGCCTGCATCAGCACGCCCGCCAGCTGACCCATCTTTGCGCCCGCAAAGCCGGCCCGCCCAATGACATTCCCCATGCTGGAGAGTCCCGACTGCATCTGATATGCGGAGGCAATGCTGTCAAGCACGCCCACGAAGACGTCATTATTGTAGATCGTCTTCGCCAGTTCGGTCTTCCTAAACGCCAACGCCGCCATGGCCAGCGGCATCTTCCCCGCCATCCCCGACGGACTGAGACCTCGGAAGGCAAGTTTTAGCATCTCGCTGGCTGGCCTAGTATAGACGCGAACGGCCGCTCGGCCAGCAGAGATTGCCTGCTTTGCTAAGGTGTCCTCGATGATTATAGCGGTAGCACCACCCGCAATGAGGCTAGCCAGGAGAATAATTCCGATCTCGGTGGCTGCCATGATGATGGCGCGCTGCCATCCTTCCTTGTAGCCTACGCTCTTCAGATAGTTATCGAGCATCCCATCGGGTCCCAGGACATGCGTCTCTTGTAGGGCAACGAGGCCACCAGCTATGGCGCCAGCGAGTATTCCCAGGGCGACTGCGGTCTCGGGGCAGACCTCATACGTCAGCGCCAGTTCCACGGCTAGGATGATCGCACCAAAGATTTCGACCCCTATGATGAGGTAGTGTACCCAAGCAGGAGGCTCTGTGAATGCGGCGAGGGCGTCGATTGCCTTCTGGAGGTTGGCGTCCATGGCCGCTCCCACACCAATGACCGCCTGCGTGAACCTGGCAGCCTGGGTCCGTTCAGCGCTCATGGTCTCCCCGGTCGCCTGCATGGCCTGGCAGATTTGCAACAGGATCTCAAAGAGTGGTGGTGGTGCCGGAGTCGAGGAGGCCCCAACAGGAGGTGGCAGGCCAATCAGCGCCGGCGCTCCCATTGGCCTGGCAGCCAGTTCGGGTAGCGGTGCCCCTACACGCATCACACTGCTCTCACCGCGCAATCTGGCGGCCTGAGCCGGTGCAGTCCCACCAACCTCAGGCGGAACGCCACCATAAGGGATCGGGGAGGAGGGCCCGCCAACAGGAGTGAGAGATGCGCCGCCCATGATCTATGCAGTCGTCCCCATCTGCTTGAGCATCAGCTCGGTCTGCCCTTTCAGAGCCTTCCAGAGTTGGCCGTCGGCCTGCTTGGCAATTCGCTCGAGCACCAGCTCATAGCTCAGCTTGGCGGCCTTCTCATTGCCCAACTTCAGGAAGCAGTCGGCAGTGTAGTAGTGCGGGAGGGGATCACCTGGATTCAGTTCAGCCGCCACAGCGAAATAGAGAGCGGCATTGGGCCAGTCGGCCAGCGCGTGCCGACAGGCCGCCAGGCCATAGGAGAATCTCCAGTCGGTGGGGTCCATCATCATGAGCACTGAAAAGGAGTCGGCAGCTGACTGGAACTGCTTCTGCTCATAGAGCAGATAGGCCAGCGCATAGGTGTTCTCAATCTCTTGCGGGGAGATCTGAAGCGTCTCCTTGAGCTGCTTGAGGTCCTTCACCTGGTTCCAGATGCGCTCGACCTGCTCGGGTGGCATCACCGCCACTTGCCTCTCGACGGGTTTTTTCTGTTCGGCCATCTCTTTCCTCTTCTAAAATCGTATGCTTGCAATTGACCCAAGTGCCGAAGACACCATCTGGAATAGCCCCGCCTCGCCCTGGACAAGGGGCTCAACGGTCTGACTGTTGAGGGTCTGACACGCCTGGTTGAAGATGCTAATCTGCGTGTTAATCGCCGCCGTATCGCGGCTAAAGACGGTCACGCCCGCCTTGTCGTCGGTTGGGTTAGGCACATTCTTCAGATCTTCGGTCAGCCGTTTGACGGCGCCCTGCAGGTAGGTGGCCATCGGGACCAGCGAACTCATGAGGTTCTGCTGCGAGTTGGCCATGCCGAGCAGGGTGTTAATGATGCTCCAGACGTTCGTACGCGTAGGCTCCCCCGCCCCCACCCCTTCTGCCTTACCCAGCGGGTGGGACGCCGCCACTCCCTCTGTAGACTTAAACTCGACCATAACACGCCCTCACGCAGGCCCCGACTGGCAGCCCATCGCTGAAGCAGATTCTACATATAAAAATATTTATTACAAATATACTGACCCCCCCATCACTTGGCCCCCTATGACAGACAAGACCATGAGAGGCAGTTCAGCGTCGAGCAGGGCTCAAAAAGCTAAACGGAGGAGGCTCTAGAGAGTGAATGGGATGTGGCTCCAATATTGACAAATTTGCTCAAGGAAACGCAAAGTAAGCGCTACGCGTTCTTAAAAAGTTAGGATACAGCGTGTCCAAGGGAAGGTAGAAGCATGAGTTGCGGAGTTTATTGTGATCGCTCCAGGACTAAGGATTTTCTGATTCTAGACAAAGGGGAAATCCATCACGACTGCGACAATAAGCAATATCCAGTCCAGTTCAAGACAGACCCATATAATTCGGCGAGAATTTCTGTTAAATCGCCCAGTGACGCCCCAGTGGGCACTAAGGTCTGCTACAAAATCACTGTGGGTGGTGTGATGTCAAAACAGGGCTACTTCGAACGTTACAACGTTGGCACCTGTTTTCATGCAGTTTCCACCGTGGGAGCTGTGGTACTTGCCGGTGTTGGCATTTTCCTTGCATGTCAGGCTGACACGTCAGACGCTGACAACTCGAGCACGAGACAGGGCGGCACGGGCTGCATCGCAACTGCGGCAGCAGTTGTCGCGAATCAATGGCGGCTAGGCTTGACCAGCTGGCGGCACATCGATACGACCCCAACCTCTCCAGTGTAACCACAATGGCTCAGCCGTTACTTTCCGGTTTCAGCCAAGCCTAAAAGGCCCAGGCAGTGGCCTCCACAAGCCCTCGCATCGCCCTACGGGCTCCGCTCAAGCCTGTGTCCCGGTGGCCATGGAAACCGAGCTGCGCTCGGCTCCAGAGAGCGCCATGGCGCTCTCTGCTCCGGCGCTCGCGCCGGAGACCATGGCCACCACCACGCGGCCACCCAAAGACGCGTCTCCTCGGTGATTTAGGGCTGTTGCTCTAGTTTGGGCAATCGGATAACATTCGGCGTGCTGTGGCGTACTAAGATGGAACAGATACGGAGTGACTTCTGGGCATTCTTTCTAGAGGAGACTAGCCAGGACGTTAGGCAAGTCTTTCTCCAGGGCCCCTTGCCGTTCCGGCAAGCAGCTCCCTCTGTTTTCGACAAGATCAGACGGGATCTAGCCATCAGGCTTGAAGCGATTTTGCTGCCGATGGTGGTCGCGTTTGTCCAGGCCGATCGAGCGCAAAGCACAGACTCCGCTAGCGCTTATCTCAACCTATTCAATTCGAAACACAGTGAAACTCTGAGTAGGCTCAAGGAGTTCCATTCGCCGACAGTCTCGCTTTTGTATCAGTATCTGCGTGTCTTCAGGCTCCATGTTGGGACTCTGTGTGTTCGGCTATTTAGCGATTGGGATGCAATTTGCTCGGCTTTCGATTTGACTGAGGTGTCGACCCTGGTGGCAGCAGACCTCATGGCTGGTGATCCGCATAACCAGGGGGAGCAAACAGCGATTTTTCGGTTCGATAGCGGCGGGAAAGGTCTGGTCTATAAGCCGGTTGATGTCGGCGTCGATGAATTGCTTCGATCCCTGCTTACACAGATTCGTACAGGATTTCATGGCCATAGCCCGACTAGGCCGAGGACGCTGCAACGACATCAGAGCGGTCAAAGCTATGGATATGTTGAATACATTTCCTACCAGGGGCGAGTCGCAAGCCACGAGCAGGCACGATCGCTATTCCGCCAGTTTGGCGAGCTTCTGGCCTTTGGCAAGGGCCTCTCAATTTCAGATGGCCACTACGATAACCTGCTGATTCATGACGATGAGGTGATATGGCTTGATCTCGAAACGGCGTTCAACTTCTTTGATGATCCTCGAGTCCACCCGATTGAGAAAACAGGCCTACTTCTGATTGCACGTCCAGAGACGACGGCTCTTGGCATCGCTACCGGGTTGCAAGGGGGCGTTCTTCCACGTGTCTCGCTCACCTACCCTACCGTTCATGCAGATGGTACGGATCAGATGTTTATCCGGTACTTTGCTCTGAGAGATGTCAAAAGCCACAATCAGGTTTACCTCGGGGATCAAGCCTGCGCGCTGGAAGACTTTGTTGAGGACATCAAGTTCGGCTATGCCACGATGGCAGAGGCGATGCGTCGTTATGCCAGCCAGATTGAGCATGTCATTCAGGCGGCAATGCATCATGGCCAGGTGAGGGTGAGGCATATTCTTCAGGCAACCGCCAGCTATGCAAGGTCCTGTGCGCTGTTGCGGCACTATGCCGGAAATCGTAGAGGAAACACCCTGTTGCGAATTTCGAATGAGCGCCAGAAAACTCTCTCAGCCCAAGAACAGCCATTTGCAAAATTCATTGTTGAAAATGAACTCATGGACCTCACCAACGGACAGATCCCATACTTCTATCGCTCGAGTAGCTCGCGCGCGCTCTATCACATTTCAGGAGCCTTTAGGCCTGACTTTTTCCAGCTGTCACTACTCGATGAAGTGCTTAAGCATCTGCGGGAGACATGTGAGGCCTCAATTGAAGATGACCTGCGATTCATCGATGAGGCTATTGTCAGTACGGCGGGCATTCGCGGTTGGGATCAGTTTGCCGAGAGATTTCACTTTCCTGTTTTTGATTTTCAGGAAAAGCTGCAATCTATGGGCATGGCTGGCTAGCCTAAGGAGATAAAGATGGAGACCATTGAACTGCTATCGGGCTTCGAGGAGCTACTGAATCACGTGAACCTTGGCGAGGGTTCCGTACTCATGATTCGTACCACCATGTGCTGTGCAACAGGAACCTGCGATCCGAACACCTGACTTACCGGTATTTAAGGCGGCTGCATGCAGTTTCTAAAGTTGGTGGGAAAGGCCCGTGAGGGGTGGCAGACCCTAGCCTTTGCTCTCCGTGAGATCTGTAAGGCAGATCCGAAGACCTGTGTCGTGCTCGCAACCCTAGTCCTTGTGCAGGGGATCCTTCCTGCCCTGTCCATTGCGATCTCTTCCTCTGTGATTAGCAATTTTGCAGTAGGCCACGTCACTGAGGCGAGCGCGCTGATCCTGTCACTTCAGTGGGCAGGGGCCTTGGCCCTTTACCACCTACTGTCACCGTGGATCTTGTTCTTACAGAGCAACCTGGCGGATCGATCTGTTTTCATGGTGAACGATGCCATCATCAAGAAAGCCAGCGCCATTCAAGAGCTGGGGCCATTTGAGGACCCGGCATTCCACAACGACCTCAAGCTCATCCAGGCGCAGTCAGCGCATAAGCCACTGAATCTAGTCGTTACTCTCGTTGGACTTGTAAAAGATGGACTTGTCTCGCTCTCCTGCTTAGCTCTCCTGTTCAGCAGCATTTCCTGGATTGCTGTCCTTGTCATCGCGTGCACGTACGCTCAGTGCCGTATCTTCGCCAGGATCCACCAAAACAGCTGGAAGGAGTCCCTGGGTAGGAGCCAAGAATCTCGCCGCATGAACTATCTGGCGTCACTCTCCATTCAGAAAGAGTGCGCTAAGGAGATCCGCTGCTTCAATATGGGGCCATTCCTCCAAAGGGAGCATCAGCAGCTATTCAAGACCGTACACAATCGAGTCGTCCCATTCCGTCTCAAGCAAGTTGCGACGAGCTATTTGCCTCTCATCTTGACCATCCTGGGTGGATTCTGTGTCTTTTTCTACGTGGTTCGGTCTGCCGTTCATGGTGAGCTGTCAATCGGTGCCATCGCACTTCTACTCCAGTCTCTGGCTCAGCTCCATCTGAGCGTTGGGGCATTCAGCGAGGAGTACGGTTGGATGAATGGTCACCTGCTCTTCTTCAAGAAGTACAGAGAGTTCCTGCAGAGTTCACATGGTGCACAGCCAAAGACCCCGTCTCAGCCATTGCGCACAGTCAAATTGAGACGTGGCGGCCACCCCTTCATCCAGTTTCAGGATGTTAGTTTTAGCTATCCGTGTGGTAAGCAGGCCATCAGCAATATTTCTCTCGAGATCCATGCTGGCCAACGCATTGCCCTGGTTGGCCCTAACGGATCTGGAAAGTCAACGTTCATCAAGCTGCTCTGCGGCTTTTATCGGGCAGAAAAGGGGGTCATACTCATTCGCGGCAAACCTCTAGACACGATCCCTCTTGAGAAGTGGCGTGCCGAAATCTCCCCTGTGTTTCAAGATTTCTTCCAGTACGCACTTTCACTGCGTCAGAATATCGTGATGGGGAACGAGGTTGGTGATCAGACGGTTGATCGGGTTCTCTCACAAGTCGATCTGTCGCTTGACAGCACAGAAGGCCACGACCAGCTATTGGAACAGACATTTGGAGGAACGGACCTGTCCAAGGGGCAGTGGCAGAAAGTGGCCCTTGCTCGGGCGCTCTATAAGGACGCTCCGCTCTATCTTCTTGACGAACCAAACTCGTTCCTTGACCCACTCAGCGAGGCAGAAGTGTTCAAGCAGTTCGCCGCGTTATCTGCCGCCAAGACGGTTGTCTTCATTACGCATCGCTTGGGCTCCGTCAAATTAGCGGATCAGGTGGTGTTGCTTGATCAGGGGCGCATGACTGATGTGGGCACCCACCAGGAGTTGGTAACGCGTAGCAAGCTCTACAATTCGCTGTATACAACCCAAGCCGCGCAATATTTCTCTCCAGAGCAGCAATTCGCGGAAAAGGTGGATGCATGCACAAAGAATACGAGCATCAAAGACCTTGTCGATCTTCAGTTTGACCCCTTCAACCAGGCCCAGGGGCAGCGGGCTATCTAGGCAGTGGCTTCCACAAGCCTTCGCGTCGCCCTACGGGCTCTGCTCAAGCCTGTGTCCGGGTGGCCATGGAAGCCGAGCTGCGCTCGGCTTCAGAGAGCGCCACGGCGCTCTCTGCTCCGGCGCGAGCGCCGGAGACCATGGCCACCCGCCACGCGGCCACCCAAGGCCCGATAGGGCCGCCGGGGGGCCGCGGAATAGCTGCAGGTAGGGCAGGAGTCCCTCCTCTGGCGGTATGCCCTCGATGAGCACCCTGAGGTAGCTGTGTCGAAAATGGAGGCCGTTACTTCATCAGCCTCTTGCGTGGGCGGCCGAGTAGCGAGCGGAAGCGAGCGACGCGCGTCTAGCGCGTACTTAGGCCGCCGTGGCCCAGCAGGCGACCGCAGGGAGCGCTGGGCGGCTACCCCTGGCGCGGTAGCGCCACGGCGAGACAGAAGTGCCTCACCCTTTCCGGCTCGCACGCCACGGGAGCCCTATACCTGGTCTTTCTGCACGATTTTCACCGCAGTGTCATACGGCTCTTGGTCAGATAAGCCCCACTCTGACTGGCTGAAAAAGGCCCGTCTTCCGTCGCAAGTAACTACGGCAATATTTGGTGGCATCACATGACGCCCAGCTTGGTCCAACATGGATATTTTCACATCCACCCTGTCCCTTGGGAAGGGAACCTCTTTAAGGTAGGGTTTTAGCTCCGGGTCCGCATTGATAGCATTTGCAAACTCTTGGTTGGCATCCAGAGCAATCCTCCGTAACTCCGCCTTGGGGCGTGAGCCTTGGATGTGGAATGCAGCATAAACAGATGTCACCTGCTCATCTCTCACACCCACACTCTGCTCAGGCGGGTGAACTTGCATTTGGTACCGTTGCGCTAGGGTTGTAGATACTCGATTCAGCAGAGCTTCCGCACGCGTTCTTGCTGCTACGGCTCGGTCGGACTCTTGGAGCATCGCCCGCGCTTCGGCCAATTCAGCCTCACTGCCACCGACTAGCTGAAGTGCCGTAGCGTAATCTTCCTCAACTTGAGTAGTCATCCCACACATGCCCTGATTGGGATCTGACGAGGTGTAATCTATGGTCCCTGATCGGAGACCCGCCGAAGAAATTTGAGGCGGCATGAAGCTCCGATGATGCCTATCAACCATAAACAGCGTGATTTCTATCTGGTTTGGAGTAAATGGGTACACCTTGAGGTTGGGGCGTAATACTTCATTTGAGTTGACGGCATGAACTAGTTCGCGTGTGCAATCGACCAGAATCGGACGCAACTCTTCAGGAGTTAAGGGGCCCAATACTTCAAATGAAAGGCCAAGCTTTCGTAGCTCAAATGGCATATGTATGGTTATTCCAATAGGGCAAATTTTATGGCGTTTTGATAATTTGGCCGCCGTATTATCAAGAATTGTATGAACTTCCCGATTGGCTTCCGATCGCTGAGTGGGCTTCTCCAGTTTACTCATTGAGCCTAGATGAAACATTGCGACGAGGAGTAAAAGCAGGTAATTCTTCACTTTTATTTTTGGCATTCCCTAACAAAATCTTGGATCTCGCGCTCCACTCGATTCTGATATGTTGGACTCGAGATGGAATGGTCAAACAAGCTTGCCCTAGGGTGGCATTGGAGCTCAACAATGTTCCTGGATTCACGTTTGGCACCCTGGAAATCGAACAGGTGTACGGGATCGCGGTACCATGCGACCTGATAATAGGTCGCCTGCGCCTTTACGCCCTCAGCCATATAGCCGGCGGGTGCAATTCCCACGACTTTAATGCGATCCTGCATCTCGAGGGGTAGCTCCTGCACTGCGTTGTTCACATGCATAACGCCTTGGCTGTGGCAGAGCTGGAGGATCCTTTTGCTGGGATCGGTAAGGAGTGCGCGCCACAGCCCTGTGAGGAGCTCACGGTGAGGCCCTTTATCGG
>Ga0206823_1130_pt1 | contig 17352 bp, 15 predicted proteins | sample Alteio_BWOrgCont_81_FD_152868 | JGI IMG/M metagenome (GOLD analysis project Ga0206823, IMG submission 152868) | Enriched cells from forest soil in Barre Woods Harvard Forest LTER site, Petersham, Massachusetts, United States -... | ecosystem: Environmental > Terrestrial > Soil > Temperate forest >...
GCCTAAATAGGTCTACGGTATATAAAATCCTCTTAAGCCTCTCTGTCAGAGGCATGATCAATGAGATTAAGAAGAAAAATAAGCTTTTTTATCAAATTGAGAAGCCGCAGAAGATACTTCGTTATGTCCAAAATAAGATAGACTCCGCCTATGATGAACTGGAACAAACCAAACGCCTTATTCCTGATCTCGAAGGAATGTTTAGTGCTTTTTCCGGAAAACCAAAGATTCTTTACTTTGAAAACCTAGATGGTGTCACTTCTGTGTACGAAGATCAAATAAATACCACTAAAAAGTATGAAATGCTAGCTTTTTCTAATGCATCTGAGTTTGAACGAGTATTTCCAGAGAAATTTTTTGAAAACTACCGACGCACCAAAGAGAGGATAGGTATCACTACCCGCGGAATATTGCCCGACACGGAAGAGGATGCGACGTTTATAAATAGGCTATATGGTGGATATAAAAAGGAGGTTATACCGGTAGCAAAGTTTATCCCCGCTAGTGAATTTCCTTTCAAAGGTGAAATCGTCATATATGGAGAAAATAAAGTTTCGATAGTAAACCTGAACAAAGAACATCTCACCGGCCTCATCATAGAAGACGAAACGATAAACAAAATGATGAAAATGATCTTCGAGCTTTCATGGAAGGGACTATCTTAGCCTGACCGAGACGGGTCAGTGTGGTATATTTTAAATCATGGAAAACCCCTTACGGTGTTTCACCGCTAAAGGTTTGAGACTCCGATGAGGCACAAATTTGATAGTCTTAGGTCATGACAGCCGCAGATTCATGGAATCTTACTCCAACCGAAGCAATCGCACTTCAGAAGAGACTTCGTGATGAAGTAGTGATTTCCCCGTTTAAAAAAGAAATCAAAACGATCGCTGGGGCAGATGTTTCACTTAATAGATTTGGGAAAATAGCCTATGCCTGCGTGGTTGTATTGTCTTATCCTGAACTTGAGGTGCTTGAGATCGGAAACGCGCAGATGGAGATTGCGTTTCCGTATATTCCCGGGCTGCTTTCCTTCCGAGAGATTCCTGTGCTTCAGAAGGCTTATGATGCTCTAAAAATAAAGCCGGATCTTGTGATGGTGGATGGGCAGGGGATTGCACACCCACGAAGACTCGGGATTGCTACGCATTTTGGCATTTTGAATGATATTCCGACGATCGGATGCGCTAAAAGTATTTTGTATGGTACGCCGAGAGCCGCTCTCGGCGAAGAGAAGGGTTCTATAGAGTTTTTATACGATCGTTACGAGAAAGATGAGAAAGTTGGAGCACTCGTACGAAGTAAAAGAAAAGTGAAGCCACTTGTGGTTTCTCCTGGATATAAAGTTGATTTCCAGCAAGCGATTGGTATTACCATGAGTTGTATCAGAGAACACAGGTTGCCTGAGCCGACACGCTTTGCTCATATGTGTGGAAATGAATATCGAATACAAAGTAAAGAGGATTTGACCGAGACCCTTCCTCTGATATAATCAATCATGGGCATAACAAAATTTCTCGAATCGTTTACGTTTGACGATGTGCTGATAAAACCATCTCGGAGTTCAATAGAACCGCGCGAAGCTAAGCTTCGCGCGGTTCTTGCATCGGGTCTTGATTTAGAAGTACCATTTTTCTCTGCTGCAATGGATAGGGTAACTGAAGAAAAAATGGCTATAGAAATAGGTAAAAATGGCGGGATGGGAGTAATCCACAGGAATTGCACTGTTTTGAGGCAGAAAGAAATGGTGAGAAAGGTCAAGGCTCAGGGCGTTAAGGTCGCGGCTGCTTGTGGTCCGTTTGATCTTGCAAGAGCAATGGTTCTGCAGAAAGCAGGGATTGATCTTCTTGTTATAGATTGCGCACATGGACACAACACAAAAGTGATAAAGTCTGCTAGAAATATAAAAAAGAAAATAGGTAGAGTGCCGATCATGGTTGGCAACATAGCTACTGCTGAAGCTGCACATGATCTTGCTGGAGTAGCTGATATTGTCAAAGTCGGTGTGGGACCAGGATCAATCTGCACTACGCGTATCGTTTCAGGGGTTGGGGTGCCACAACTGACTGCTATTCTGGATGTAGCGGCTGTTGCCCATAGGCTTGGTATGAAAGTTGTTGCAGATGGAGGCATGCGGACATCTGGAGACATTGCTAAAGCTTTAGCTGCCGGTGCTGACGCGGTGATGCTTGGCAATATGTTTGCCGGTACTGAAGAGGCTCCTGGGAAAATCGTTTTGAGAAAGGGTAAAAGATATAAAGAATATCGAGGAATGGGTTCGAAGGCAGTTTTGGATGAAAAGAAATCATCTGATCGCTATATGGTTGAAGGAAGAAAAGCAGTTCCTGAGGGAATTGAGGGTTGGGTTCCATACAAAGGATCTGTTAGAGCGATTATTGAAGAACTTGTCTCAGGTATTCAGGTGTCGATGGGATATGTTGGTTCAAAAACAATTTCGGAATTTCAAAAGAAGGCAAAATTTGTTCGAATTACCAGTGCTTCAATGCAGGAAAGCAAACCTCATTCTATTTTCTAAACAAGACCAAGTATTCGGTGTTTCCTTCGCCGCCTTTGATGGGGGACTCGATGACGGAGGAAGCGCGCAGGCCTAAAGTTTCGCCTGCGCGCAGCGCATTGTGGATCGCTTCCTCTCGTGCTTTTTCATCCTTCACAATGCCGTTCTTGCCGATATGCTCAGCTCCAACCTCAAATTGAGGCTTTATTAGAGCGATAATATCGGCTTTTGGTTTGGTGAGACGAATTGCGTCAGAAAGGATGTGTGCAAGTGAGATAAAAGAGACATCGATGACGGCGAGATCTGCAAGTTCTGGCAGGGTTGCTTTTCGAATGTCGGTTTTTTCGAGAACGACCACTTTTTTGTTTTCCCGAAGGCTCGCATCAAGCTGATCACTGCCAACATCTATTGCGTACACCCGGGAAGCATCTTGCTGAAGCAGACAGTCAGTAAAACCGCCAGTTGATGATCCAATATCTATCGCAATCATATCTTTTGGATTAATTTTGAAATATTCTAGCGCTTTTTCCAACTTTAATCCTCCTCGTCCGACATATTTCATATTTTCTGTCACTTCGACGATATCTAGCGATGAAATATCAGTATTACTTTTAGAAATTATTTTTCCGTTTACCAGAATCTTTCCAGTTTTAATAAGCTCCTGGGCTTGATTCCGGCTTTTAACGAGGTTCCGCTTCACTAATTCGGTATCTAGTCGCATGTGATTTCGCGAAATCATGTCGCGTGCTACGTCCATTAAAGCGCGACACAGACTATATATAGCACACTAATTTCCTAAAACAAAAGCCGCACGTAGTGCGGCTTTTGTTTTTTCCTCTAGAGAAAAAGTTTTACTTAACTGCGTCCTTAAGAGCCTTAGCTGCGCGAAACTTAGGCACTTTCATGGCCGCTACCTGAATAGATTCACCTGTTCGTGGGTTTCGTGCTGTTCTTGCTGCTCGCTGCTTAGCGGAAAAGATTCCAAGGCCGGCAATTGATACTTCGTCTCCCTTTGTAAGAGAGCTGACGATCGATTCGATCACTTTATCAACTGCTTGTTCTGCCTGAACTTTTGTTCCGCCAAGAACTTGCTGAACTGCACTGACGATATCTGCTTTATTCATAACTAAATTAAAATTACGATAATTAATTCGACCCAAGACTTAGCGTATTCATTATATAATAGGCCGTTTTTTACGCAATAGAGACTATTTATCTCGCCACTTCGACGATGCGGGTCTCTCGGATCATGGTTACGCGGATCTCGCCTGGGTATTTGAGTTCGTTTTCGATGCGGACGGCCATTTCGTGGGCCATGTTCTTGGCTTCGAGGTCGGAAACCTCGTTAGGGAAGACAAAAACCCGGACTTCTCGGCCTGCCTGGAGGGCGTAAGCTCGTTCTACTCCTTTAAAGGAGTTAGCTATAGCTTCAAGATCGCCTAGTCTCTTGAGGTAATTCTCTACGCTGTCACGTCTAGCGCCAGGACGGCCGCCGGAAATAGCGTCGGCTGTCTGAACGATACGTGATTCGAGGGTTTCATAGGGATATTCTTCATGATGAGCCTCCATTGCCTTGATGATTTTCTCATCGGCACCGAACTTCTGGAGGATGCGTCGGCCGATTTCGACATGAGTACCCACAACTTCGTGGTCTACCGCTTTACCGAGGTCGTGAAGAAGGGCGCCAGCCTTGGCAACATTAACGTTGGCGCCAAGCTCTTCGGCAATCATGCCGGCAATGTGTGCCATTTCAACTGAGTGCTGAAGAACATTTTGCCCGTAGCTGGTTCGGAAATATAATCGTCCCAAAATGGAGATAATTCGAGGATCAAGGTTGAAGACGCCTGTTTCGTAGGCTGCAGCTTCTCCTTTTTCTTTAATTATCTTATTGATCTCAAGTTTTGCATTCTCAACCTCTTTTTCTATCTTAGCTGGCTGGATTCGACCGTCTTTCACAAGAGCTTCAAGCGCTACGCGGGCAACTTGCCTACGAACTGGATCGAATGAAGAAATGATGATGGAGCCAGGGGTGTCGTCTACGATAACTTCGACGCCGGTGATGCGTTCGAAGGCCTTAATGTTTCGTCCTTCCTTGCCGATGATCTTGCCTTTGATCTCGTCTGATGGAATGGGTACTGATGTAGTAAAGATGTCCTGGCTCACGGAATTACCCATTCTTTGGATGGCGGTAGTCATGATCTCGCGAGCTCGCTGTTCAAGCTTCTCCTGTCCGCTTACTTCCAATTTCTGCATTCGAATAAGGAAGTCTTCCTCAGACTTCTTTTCTATAATAGAGAAGAGTTCTTTTTTAGCTGCTTCTTCATCGAGACCGGCAATCTTTTCAAGCTCGTGTCTTTTCTCTGTTTCGATTCTCTCCACTTTTTCCTTGATCGTTTTAACCTCTTCGATTTTGGCTTTGATACTCTCAACCTCCTTGTCTATATCAACTTGGCGCTTATCAAGAAAACTCTCTTTGTTGATGAGGCGATCTTCGGTCTTTTTTATTTTCTCTTCGCGTTCCTTTGTCTCTTCTCGAGTGATACGCAGAGTTTCAGCGGCCTCTTTTTCTGCTTCCAGTGTGATCTTTTTGGCTTCTTCCTGAGCATCAAGCTGAAGCTTCTTGATCTGCAATTCGATGGAACCTTTCTGTCCGAGAGCCAAGAGCACTCGCAGGAAGTATCCTAGAACGATACCGACGACTCCGACCACTATGGCCAAGAGCAGAATTATTTTTAATGACATATGCGAATATAGTTCGCTTTCTAGACTGAAAACCTATGATGTTTGGTATCGTAATTGCAAAGTATTGGGATGTTACATGAGGACCAAGAAGACATAAGGGGGTTCAGGCAGGCCAGAAAACGAACGGTAAATTAATCGGTAATACCCCCAGAGTAACACACACTAGAGCACCTTGTCTATGAGGCCGTATTTTTTGGCTTCTTCACTCGACATGTAGAAATCTCGTTCAACATCTTGTTCAATTTTCTTGAGAGTCTGTCCGGTGTTTTTGGCGAGAATTTTATTAAGGCTTTCTCGGAGTTTGAGGATTTGTTTTGCGGTGATATCAATGTCTGTTGCTTGTCCCTGGAATCCTCCGCTTGGCTGGTGGATCATGATTTCTGCGTTTGGAAGTGCGAGTCGCTTTCCTTTTGCGCCAGCAGACATGATGACAGCACCCATGGATGCTGCGAGACCGACACATACTGTCTGTACATCAGGCTTGATATGATTCATGGTGTCGACGACGGCTAGGCCGGCTGTAACTGATCCGCCAGGTGAATTCAAATACAAAAGAATGTCCTTTTTAGGATCTTCAAACTGCAAAAAGAGAAGCTGGGCGATAACGAGGTTTGCCACATCATCGTCGATCGGACCGGCAAGGAAAATGATACGCTCCTTAAGAAGGCGCGAATAAATATCGTAAGCTCGTTCACCGAACTGGGACTTTTCTAATACGGTTGGGATTAACATTGTCATAGAAGTAAGATATACTCTTTCGATATAAAAATCAAATCCTACTATATACTGTAGATATGAGGTTACACCGATTTTATATTGACCCTAAATACGGCAGTTTGGCCACTCTTCAGAAAGATTTCATCTTTCCTTCAGAACTTCTTCATCAATGGAAGAGGGTTTTTCGGTTTGTCAGCGGTGACAAGGTGATTTTGTTTGATGGGTCAGGTTTTGAGTATGAATGTGAGATTGTTTCACTGAATAACAAACACGGGGTGACGGAGCTTAAGGTACTTAAGACCAGGGATAAACAGCAAAAAGCCGCTAAAGAGGTTTGGCTTTTTGCTACCCTCATCAAGAAGGATAATTTTGAATGGATCGTTCAGAAGGCGACCGAGCTCGGTGTTTCGCATATTGTCCCCGTAGTGAGCGAGCGGAGCGAGAAGAAGGGACTTAATCTTGAACGGGCGCAGAAGATCGTCATCGAGGCCAGCGAACAGTCGGGGAGAGTGACGCTACCTACTATAGAGGAGCCTAAAGGGCTTGCTGATGTTATTCAGGGTGTTACACAGGGTATGAAATGCTACGCCTTTGACCCAACAGGTGAAACCTTCATGGCGGATGGTCAGTCGGGTGTGAAGAGTACAAACAAAGCAATCGGTATTTTTATCGGACCGGAAGGAGGATGGAGCGAAAAGGAACTCGAAGCTTTTCGCTCCGCCAGCATCTCTATATATAGTATAGGCTCTCAGATTCTTCGCGCCGAAACGGCAGCTGTCGCGGTTACTTCACTCCTTCTTTTAGGATAAATAAAAACAAAAAACCGGAGCCTTAAGGCTCCGGTTTTTTTTGTTGATTATTTTATTTCTGCTCTTCAAGAAACTGAAACACTTTATCGTTGACGAGCATGGTCTCTACGTAGAGTTCCAATCGTCGCGGGTCGGCATCTTTATATTGTGCTAGAAGATGTGCGGTTTCTTTTTTGATGTCTTCGGCTGCCGGCTCCAGTTTTTCTTTCAAAGCGATCTTGTTGATGATGAGTTGAATCTTTGCGCGCTTCTCAGCTTCTGGTCTCCATTCGGCTCGGACTTCTTCCGCAGTCTTATTGATCCGCTTGAAATACTCATCCATAGGTATGTTCATCCCGGCAAGATTTTCTTCGAACTGTGATTGCAGTTTATTAAGTTCGCTTTCGATCAGCACTTCTGGCAAATCAATCTCAGTTTTTTCTACAAGCTTGTCTAAAGTCTCAAGTCGTAACTTTTCTTTACTTCGATAGATTTTTTCCTGCTGAAGATTTTCCCGAGCCTTCTTATTGAAATCTTCGATGTTCTCAAAATCCCCAAGTGCTCGTACAAATTCGTCTGTCACTTCAGGGAGTTCAACATGCTCGTCGTCTTTATGCTCTTCGCCTTCTGCGTGCACGTGAGGCGCTCGGCTTTTTCGAATAGCCTGAATAAATTCGTCATATTCTTTTTCGGTAACCTCGACACTTTCTTCCTTCGCCATTACTTCCTTGGCGATCTTTTTATATTCAGGAAGTTCGAACTCAGGTGCTATCGCAGTGACGATAGTGAAGTTGAGGGGATTGTCCTTGGCAAGCTTGGTCAGGGTGATCTGAGGTCGGCCAATGGCGCTTATCTTTTCGCCGATAATGATCTTAGAATAATATTCAGCAACTGCCATCTCAGCTGTCTCTTCAAGCACGCCCATTTCTCCTATTTTTGAAATGAGCACATTCTCAGGAACTTTTCCAGGACGAAAACCGTCGAGCTTAGCGTTCTCGGATAAATATTTGAGGGCTTTTGGCCAGAAGCTCATGAATTCTTTAGCTTCGATCTCGGCTTCGATCTTTAGCTGGCTATGCGGAAGTTTCTCCGTCTTTAGGATTTTGTAAGACACGGTGGTGTGAGGTTAGTTTACTTTCTTATTTTGAAAACTTTTCGTTGTACAGTTTGATGCCTTTTGCGAAAGCCTCTTCTGCTTTTGCTCGATCGTCGGTGCCGTTGATAGTAACTTCTTTTCCTTGAAGCTTTTTGTAGGTAACGAAGAAGTGCTCGATCTCTTTAAGGGTGTGTTTGTTGATATCAGCAAGATCTTTAACATCATCCCATCGGGGATCTTTTACGGGAACTGCGATGATTTTGGCATCACTTTCTCCGCTGTCGATCATGTTCATGACAGCTACCGGTCGAACTTTCACAAGAACTCCTGGAAAAAGAGGGTAGGTAGTAAGAAGAACGACGTCTAATGCATCACCGTCATCCCAAAGGGTCTGAGGAACAAATCCGTAATCGAAAGGATAAGCTTGCGCAGTGTGACCTACTCGGTCGAGGGCGATAAGGCCTGTCTCTTTGTCGATCTCGTATTTGTTATTGGATCCCTTAGGTATCTCAATAATAGTGTTGATGCTGTCGGGTGTTCCCGGAGCAATATCCTTCCATAGGTTCATGTGATTGATTTGTTAAATGAGTAAGCTAATTAAGAAGCCTTTTCTGTATCTCCCTCAGATTCTTTTTCTTCGGCCTTGGTTTTAGTTGCCTGAATGTCGATTTTCCATCCGGTGAGTTTGGCTGCAAGGCGCACGTTCTGTCCGCCTTTGCCGATAGCCAGTGACTGCTGGTCTTCGGCTACCATGACGGTAGCTTTCTGTTCTGCAGTATCAAGAGTAACTTTCAAAGTTTTAGCCGGGGAGAGTGCGTCCTCGATGAACTTTTCCTGTTCAGCTGACCACTCTATAATATCAATCTTTTCGCCGCCTAGCTCGCTCATGACTGTTGAAACGCGTACTCCTCGCTGGCCTACCATTGATCCGACTGGGTCAATATGAGAGTCGTTTGAAGAAACGGCGATCTTAGAACGAGAGCCTGCCTCGCGGGCAACGGCTTTTACTTCCACAACTCCTCCAACGATCTCAGGTACTTCGATTTCAAACAATTTTGCTAGGAATTTTGGATGTGCTCGGGAAAGTCGAAGGAAAATACCTTTTGGGGTCTCTTCTACTCGTGAAAGATAGACTCGGATGCGTTCACCTTGTCGGTAGTGCTCTCCTGGGATCTGTTCCTCGTAAGGAAGAATGCCTGAAGCCCGGCCCATGTCTAGAAATACGTTGCCCCGCTCCATTCGCTGGACGGTACCGCTGACGATTTCGCCCTCTCGGATGCCGAATTCCTTAAGAACTGAGGTTTTCTCAGCTTCTCTGATCTTCTGGATGATGACCTGCTTGGCAGTCTGAGCCGCAATTCGGCCGTAATCGTTCTTGGCTTCAAGAGGGAAGATCATTTCGTCGCCTAACATAGCGTCTTTTTTGATCTTTTTGGCATCTTCTATAAGAATGTGATGTTCTGGGTTGAATCGTTCCTTTTCTCCTTCAGCCAGGACAACTTCTTTCTCCTGTCGCTCATTTCGCTCATTTCTGTCGCCTCGTTCAGTGTGAGCAGGTTCAGGAGTTTCACTCTCTTCTTCGAAGATGACAGTTGAGTCATCGACTACCTTTTTCACCTGGAAAAAGTCTGCTTTTCCGGAATTTAGGTCGAAAGTAGCCCGGACGATCTGTCCACGCTTGCCGTACTCTTTTTTGTACGCAGTGGCGAGGGCCATTTCAATGGCTTCGATGATTTTTTCTTTTGGGATGCCCCGCTCTTCTTCCAACTGGCTTAAGACCGAGTGAATAACTTTTAAGTCGAACATGATGTATTTGGTTGTTTTGATAAAAAAATCAACCCCGCCACAGAAACTGTAGGGGGCGACTTCAATACACCCATCATACTTATTTTGGTCTTTTTGTCAACTTTGCTCTGCACCTGGGACGATGTTCGGAAAGTAATTATCGGGGAATATAAAAGTTGAAAGCGCTACCTTGTGAGATAGCGCTTAATGTTTCTTGAAGATTTAGAGGTTTCTTCGAACCTGGTGATTAAACCACCGTATAATTAGTTTCTTCGGTTTTATTGAGCGAGGGGACGCAACAACCATGTTACCTGTTACGATTCATAGAGTTCCCTGCTGGCATAGTAGACGATGGTAATTTCGTCACCATCTGATGCGGTCACCTGCCACTCTCCTGGCTTGAGCTTGTGACTTCTCAAGAAGTCCACCAATAGTTTAGTTGGTACCCAGTGGGTTTTACCACGTCCGATTTTAATGAAGTACCACCTCTTTCTTCTTACCCTCTTAGTGCTTGCTTTCATAGATTTTCTGGTCAGATAGGATGTGAATTGTGATGTTTTAATAAAAAGTACAACAAATTATAAGAAAAAACAAGTGCTCCGCACCCGGGAGGATTTTCGGACAGCTATTCTTGAGGGGAAGGTATAAAAAAACCGCTTTCTGCTCCGAGCATACTAGCGGATTGAGATTTGCTTAAACTGGTTATACGGGAATGGTCCCGAGGGCATCGGGATGGTGTTTTTGGGACAAACACCATGCCAAGCTTCTCCAGGGGCCATCAGGACCCTTTCCGGTTTTGACCTCGGTTCTTTGGTTGATTACTCCTTCATGGAACCAGTCTGTTTCAGACGTACCTAGATTATCAAGAAACCACGCCGCGACCTCGAAAGCTCTTTCGCAGAAGCCATTTTTGGAAATGGAAAATGTGAAGAAGACCTCGCCAAACTCCTCCAAGACACCCAAATTTTTTACGCAAAAAGGAAGAGTGTCGGCTGAAAAAAGTCTCCAGAGCTTTGCCACAAACTCTTTCCCCAATTGACCCGAATCTCCATGCTGAAACTTCAGCTTAAGAGTTCCTGCGGGTCCGCCTTTAGTGGTTGCAACCATTCCTAGGAGGAACAAGTTGACGTCAATCCACAGGAAACAAAGTTCCTTCTTTCCACGGGTATGAAACCCCCATCTGACTTCAGTTATTTTTCGTATTTTCATTGTACTTCGCTGTTATTGGACTTTACCCACAATAGGCAAGGTGGTTAGTAATTTCTACCAACTCTTTGGAACAGCTTTCAGTACAAGATTAGAACTTTTTTGTAAATAGTCAATTTGGCTCCGCACCCGAATCAGCAGATTCGCCTACTGGGTGGGACAATGTTCGGAAAATATCTGGCAAATCGCCTTGTGAATAGCAGAAAATCGCAGTATTATATGAGTACTAGAGTGATTTGTTTCTCCAACAATGCACATTGAACAAGATCAACTGAAGAAATTTATTCTCGACTCTGGCTTGGTCTCCAAAAAGGACCTTGAAGACGCCGAGAAAGAAGCCGTTAAGAGGGAACAGCCTCTTGCGGATATTTTGGTGAGCCAAGGAAAGCTTACGGAAGATGACATGCGCCGAAGCAGCGCCTATGTGCTCGGTATTCCTTTCGTGGATCTTAAGGGTCAGAAAATTCCTTTTGAAACTCTCTCACTCATTCCTGAACCAATTGCTAGAAATCACAACATTGTCGCTTTCAAAAAAGCTGCTGACTCGCTCGAGGTGGCCATGCTTGATGTGGAGGACCTTGGCGCTATCGACTTCGTCAAAAAGAAAGTGGGTTTGAAGATTTTGCCACGACTTACATCGACTGATTCGATGAAAGCGGTGCTTTTGCAGTATCAGAAAAGCTTGAAAGCTGACTTCGGAGATATTATTCAAAAAGAAGCGGCCGCCCTTAAGTCTGTCGAAGAGGGAGGAGAAACTGCTGAAGAAAGCGAGAAGGAACTAAAGAAAATGGCCGAGGATTTGCCTGTCGTGCGTATTGTAGACACCCTTCTCAAACATGCCATCATTCAAAATGCATCTGATATTCATATTGAGCCTCAGGAAAATGAAGTGGTGGTGCGTTATAGAATCGACGGAATTCTACATGATGCCATGGTACTTCCAAAAAATGCTGGAAGCGGCATCACCGCGCGCTTGAAAGTGCTTTCAAGTCTCAAGCTTGATGAAAAACGATTGCCCCAAGACGGCCGTTTCAAAGTTGAGATGAATAATGAGAAAGTAGCTTTTCGTGTTTCAATTCTGCCAACCTACTACGGGGAAAAAACGGTTATGCGACTTTTGCGAGAAGGAGCTTCTGGATTTACTTTGGAGGGTCTCGGCTTTCATGGAGAAGGGCTGGAACGAATCCACGAAGCGACGAAACTTACTACCGGTATGATTCTTACCACCGGTCCAACAGGATCCGGTAAAACTACTACTCTGTATACTGTGCTCGATCTTTTGAATACGCCTGACGTGAACATCTCTACTATTGAGGACCCTGTGGAATATCAAATGAAACGGGTGAATCAAACTCAGGTAAAGCCCGAGATCGGCTTCACCTTCTCTTCTGGTCTTCGTTCTCTTGTGCGACAAGACCCAGACATCATTATGGTGGGAGAAATTCGAGACAACGAAACAGCGGCTCTAGCGGTGAACGCCTCACTTACCGGACACTTGGTGCTCTCGACGCTTCACACCAACTCCGCCGCAGGTGCAGTGCCACGACTCATTGATATGAAAGTGGAGCCGTTTCTTTTGGTTTCGACCTTGAGTGTCATCATCGGACAGCGACTTATCCGAAAGCTTGCGCCAGGCAAAGAAAAATATCTTCTTACGAAAGATGAACTGGCGCTGCTCCAGAAGAAAGTCGACCTTGAGCGCATCATGACTTTCTTGAAAACTGAGAAGATTGTTGACCCAAAAGCTACTTGGGCTACCATTCCATTTTATAAGCCAAAGCCAAGCGAGGAAGCGGAAGACGGCTACAAGGGGCGAGTCGGCATTCATGAGATTCTCCGCGTTACACCGACCATTCGCGCACTCATTATTAAGGGAGGAACATCCGACGATATTGAGAAGCAGGCAAAAGACGAAGGCATGCTTACCATGATCGAAGATGGCATTTTCAAAGCCGTTCAAGGCGTAACTACGATCGAAGAGGTGCTTCGCGTAATCTCCGAATAATATGAAATATAAAGTCACTGTCATTGATGCAAATCACAATACTGTAGAACGAAGCGTTGAAGCCGACGACAAGGCGGCGCTTTTCAAACAGGTAAAAAAAGACGGTGAAAGCCTTGTTACCTTCGAAGAAGAGCGCGTGTCGCCATTTTCAAAATTGCATATCACTATTGGAGGCAGCGTGAAGATGATAGAGAAAATAAACTTTGCTCGAAATCTCGGTGCCATGCTTGAAGCAGGCCTCTCGCTTTCACGAGCACTCAATGTTATGGAAAGACAAGGTAAGAATAAAAAATTCAAGCAGATTATTCACGATCTGAATACATACATCAGCAAAGGCAGCAGTTTCCATGACGCCATGCTCCATTTCCCCGATGTTTTTACGACCCTTTTTATCTCGATGGTCAGAGTGGGAGAAGAATCAGGAAGCATGGCGGAAGCTCTCAAAGGGGTTGCTCTTCAGATGGAGAAAACCTATACCATTCAAAAAAAAGTAAAGGGCGCGCTTATCTATCCAGGTATTATTCTCTGTGTCATGATCATCATCGGAATCCTTATGCTTATCTTCGTGGTGCCGACGCTCACTGGCACATTCTCTTCGCTCGGGGTATCTCTGCCTCTCAGTACACAGATCATTATTGATGTCAGTAATGTATTTTCTCACCACTATATTCTTCTTGTCGTTGGCATCGTCGTTGTTATTGCCGGCTTCTCTTTAGGCATGAAGACAGTCAAAGGCAAACGGGCTTTTGATTTTATGACGCTTCACCTTCCGATCATCGCGCCGCTTGTAAAAGAAACCTACGCTGCCCGCACGGCGCGAACCCTTTCGGCACTTCTCTCAGCGGGTGTTGACCTTGTGCTTGCTACCCAGATCACCGCCGAGGTTCTTGAGAATTCTTATTTTAAAGAGGTGCTGGTTGAAACCGAGTCTCATATTCAAAAAGGAGAATCGATCGGCACTATCTTTGCTGCACACGATAAACTGTTTCCTCCGTTTGTTTCCGAAATGATCAGTGTTGGAGAAGAGACCGGAAAGCTTGCGGTAATGCTCCTTGGCGTCGCTGTTTTTTATGAAAGTGAAGTTGAACAGAAAACTAAGGATCTCTCAACTGTAATCGAACCGGTGCTCATGGTCATCATCGGTGCTGCTGTCGGCTTCTTCGCTATCTCCATCATCACTCCTACTTACACGGTGCTCAACAATATCTAGGGAGTTAGAATACTCTTTAAAAGAAAAAACCGTCTGCAGAAATTAATCTTGCAAAGACGGATTCACTGTACATTATTTCTGATGTGCTATGCGCATGACTTCAATCTGCTTGAGGGCGGCCGCAAAGGCCTCTCCTTCCGTCAACTTGGATGCGCGATTCCGTGAATTCTGAGTCCATCGGCTCGTGTAGCCAGTGTAGGGCTTTTGCGGATATGCCGTGTTCGACAGCGATCTCACGGAGGCTATCAAATAGGGAGGGTTTTGCAGGGTGTAATATTTTTTCCAGGTCCATAAGATCGATAAGGTGTGAGTTGTTTGTCACTAGCTTACAGGAAAAACTATTTATCCGAAAGGGCTTTTTTTATAAAGAAGAAGAGGGCAGCAGCTACGATCACCAGTATTAAGAGAATAGGCCAGAATGAAACAAAAGAGCTTTCGGATTGTGCTCCGGGCAAAGGAATCGGAACATTATTTTGTATGGAGGTAGGTACGACAAGCTGGCTTGGGCTGGTTGAAGCATTTACGTTTCCGGAGATATCTGGGTGGACGAAAGTCGGGATTGGCTGAAGTTGCTTGCTTGAAGGAAATGTTGCGGGTGCTAATTTCATAAATATAGTGTGTTGGTTAATTGCTGTTCCAGCTTAATTGCTGATAGCCGGAAGTGGAAAGCGGAAAGCCTGGTGGCGGCGAATAGAGCAGGTTTCCATCATACGTATCGTTCGTGACATTGTATCCCGAAACAGTGTTATTTGATCCGTCAACCCAGGTCCATGTCCACTGGCCGTAGGTCATGATGGCGCCGAAGATGCTGATAGTTGTCTTTATATCGTTTGGATAATAGAAGAATTCGGCGCTGCCGTTTTGGGCAACTAGAGCAGCGTCGATTTCGATCGTGCTTGGAGCGTGATAGGTAACGACAATATTGTTTTGTGCCAAGAGGCCGAGAGCGTTGGTGCCGTCTTTTGCGGCGTAGACAAGATTGTTTGGAATGTAAATTGATGGAGCGGTGGAAGGATTGTAAGGCAGGGTGGCCGCAGCTACCATCACCCTGCCTTTGACAGTCCCTTCTACCCAAGTAGTGTCTTCTATATAAATAATGCCGTTTGCCGGTACGGCCTTATTATAAAGAAGAGTTCTTGCGTTGTAGTCAGTATATTGATTTTGCGGATTGTTATACACGTCCCAGCCTGTCGGATTTGAAGTAAGAGAAGTGACCTTGTAAATGTTGACTGTGCCGTTGCTCAAAAAAACCAAAGAATAACCTTGCGCATTTGATGGCGGCAAAAAGATGCCGGATGTTTCCGCCGAGTTTTCCATGGTGGCCAGGCTTGAGGTGATAGATGAGAAGTCTACTGAGGGTACGGGGTATGTCCAGAAACTCTGTGTGGTTTGAGAGGCACCGCCCCAAACGCCATTTTCCGTAGCAGGGCACGGACTGCCCTGCGTGCTCGGACAGGTATATGTTGCTTTGGCTGATTCAACGGCGGCATTCGTGGTGCCATCAAAACGAATACCGTTATTCGATTGCATCAAGCCGCTGATATTTTCATTATTGCCGATCCAGATGACGTCATTGCTAAGGAACGAATATTGAGCCAGTGATGGTATGCCGTATTTGGCGGTAATGGTTCTGGTAACGCCTGGGTAAGCAGCAGTAGCTCCGGTCGATTGAATGGTCACGATAGTGGAACCAGTACTTGGCGGAGTTATCGTTAAGCTGTATTTTCCAAGTACTGTTTGATTGTCCAAGTCAGTATAGGTGTGTACGTAAGGACCGGTTGATGTGGCCGCGTTGCCATCATAGTAATCGGTAGGAAAGTGCGCCAAATGCCATTGATAATAATTGATGCCGGCTTCGGCTATCTGAAGCGCTTGTTCACTTGCGACGGTAGAGGCAGTTACTTTTGTTTTTAAAGCTAGGTTGTTGATGACCGGCAGCATCATCACGGCAAAAAGAGAGACGATGATCAGAAGATAGATCAGCATTTCACCCTTTTTATTGTGAGGATATTTTTTGATCATCAGTTTCCCAGATTAGTTTTAAGAGATCGTATTGCCGCTCCGCCCGAAATGCTAAAAGTGGTGGTGGCATTGCGAACATCCTGTTTTTGTATCAGTAGATTCATCATGACAAACGTGACCTGGTTCACATTTACAGGCTGGGTGAGAGGGCTTGAAGTACCGGCATAGTTTCCGTTGTAGTACGAAAATTCAGGCGTGGAAGTATTGGAAACTCCGGTCACCACAGTGCTCAGCACTTCAGAAGTAGCCGTGTATGAAAGCGGACTGCCTGAAGGAATGATGACGCCTTTCATCAGACTGCTTCCTGAAAGGAAATAGCGTATTCTGTTGGGAGTGGTGCTGCTGCCTCCGAAAGTGGTATAGAAAATGATCTGCGAGGTGCTGGCTTGATTGAGCGGAAAGGATCCATCTATGCCGTAGTTGGCGTTTCGCAATTCATTGGTAAATTTTGATTCCACAATTCTGGCTTGGTCGACCGTGGACAAGGCCGATTGTTCTTGCACTGAACCGGAGAAAATCGTTTTGAATAACAGACTGATGCCACCAATCATGACGAGAAAGATGGCAATCGTCGTCAAAGTTTCTATAAGAGTGAAGCCTGTATTATGTTTGGATGAAACCATTATCAATTAGGAGTTAAAAGCACCTGCAGTACATTATACCCGCTAATACTTAAGCTCGAAATAGTTTGAGTTTGATAACCGGTTAAGCTGACAACGGCCTGATAGTTCGATCCTGCAGTCAGGTTTGGATAGAAAACCTGTCCAGGAGTGAAGCAGCCGGCAACATAATTGATAGCTGTGCTCGTGAGAATCGGCGTTTTGTTGGAAGCGGTGCTTGAAAGGAAAGTTTCGTATCTGACATAGCGGCCGGTGGTAGTGGCGTTGATGGTTGTGCCCGGCACGGTGTAATAAGTTGCCGCCGTGCCATCTGGTCCAGTGAAGTTCCAGGTAGCGTCATCATTATTTGCGGCAATCTGAAATTTGAGGCTTGTCGATGCATTTTCCGATGTTGGCAGCCAACTGAAGGTTGTGTAAGTGGTAGTTGTGGCGCCAGTATCAAAAGCAGATGAAATGAGAGAACCTGAAGATACATACGTTCCGCCGCCGGCGCTCGCCAAGCTGATTCCGGATGGACTGCTGTTGTTGTTTATGCCGCCATTATCTTGGTAGTACATCGTCTTGTTGGTGAAATTACTCTGGCCTGACCCTCCTGACCAGCTTTGCTGACCCCAAATGCTGCCGCCTGTCAGCTCGTTGGTGTTGG
>Ga0206823_1131_pt1 | contig 17289 bp, 9 predicted proteins | sample Alteio_BWOrgCont_81_FD_152868 | JGI IMG/M metagenome (GOLD analysis project Ga0206823, IMG submission 152868) | Enriched cells from forest soil in Barre Woods Harvard Forest LTER site, Petersham, Massachusetts, United States -... | ecosystem: Environmental > Terrestrial > Soil > Temperate forest > O...
TGCGAGGATTGCGGCAACCCAGATCACCCTGTGGGCGCCGCCTGAAGTGCTCGCGTCTGACTGACGGTTTTGCTTCGTCACCTGTGAACTCCGTTTGCTTGCTTAGGAAGAAGGGGAGATAGCGGCTCAAACCTCTGGATGCCCGACATATTGAAAGGCGGATTTCAGCCGCAAAAAGGGACACGCTCCTCAGAAGACCGGATCCCGGGCACTGCTCACACACAGCCATCGCGCTTGATCATCGCCTGCTGCCGATAAAGTGGCGAGCAGGCGCTTCAAGTGCGACGCATCGAAATCCCGCACCCGGCGTTCAGCTTCTGCCTGGCTCCGATGACGTCTTGGTGACTCAGTCTTGATCTCTCGCATGTTCCGAGTTCAAGGTGAAATCAAACTCGGCGAAAGAGTGGCGTTGCTCGGACATACTCCGGGCCTTTCAAAAAGGAGCAATGCGGACGCTCAGACCGATCGCGAAGGCAGGGTGATAGCCCCACTCGACAGGTGCGGTTGTTCCGGAGAAACCGCTGGGGACTTTGCCGAGCGAAAAGCCGCCTGCGAGGCTTTGCGTTCGTCCGAAGTGCGCGCCGGCGTGGATCAGGACGCGACCGAAGCTGATGGCGTCGCCAGCAAAGAACTCCACCTGGTTGGTTCCAGTATTGGGATTGATGCCGATGCCGGCGCTGACATTGTGCGCAATGATCAGCTCGTTGTACGGCTCACCCCACCAGGTCTTGAGCGCAGGCCTTCCGGTCCGATAGTTGACGTAGGCCATCGGAAAAACTGAAGCGCGCGCCGAGTCGGTGACCACGAAGACTGTGTCGGTCGAGGGAGGAGTGGTCGTGGTGTCGAGTTGTTGCGTGACGCCGTAGACGTTTTTCTGAAGGAACGTGGTGAGAAGTCCGGAGGAAACCGTGAAGGCGGGAACGTTCTGAAAGGTGACCGAATAATTGATCGCATCGGTTGTGGCCACGGCGGGGGTGGTGTCGGACGAGCAGCTGATGCTGCCGGCGTCGGCCGCGCCGTAGTCCGAGGCTAGCTGAAAGTCCTGGTAAAGGATCGTGCCGTCCGTCTTGATTTGCCCCGCATTGAGCCGATTCTGGAAGTCAACCTTGATCTTGTGCAGGGTTGCGAAGTTGGTGACCAGCGCCCCCTGCATTGTTTGTAAGGTTTTGAAGTTGTCCTGCACAATGCTCAGGAAGGCGTTGGCTTGATCGATGAGATGGGTGGTGGTGTGCAGGATGTCCGCATTGCACGCGGGCTTGTCGGCCGTGCTGCAGTTGTTGTTCAGGCGCGATTGCAAGGACTTCATCTCATCCGTCAGCATTTGGAGTTCGGCATAGTCGAGTTCATTGGGCGGATAGGCATTCGTGTAGGCGTCTAACGCGATAGCGCCTAGAGCGACATGCGCCCGGACGGCTGCCAGAGCTGCATCTATGTCCGGATCAAAGTTGTGGTACTTGCTCCCGCGATAGTCGGCCGCCAGGTACGTGATCATGTCGTCGTTGTCCTTCTTATAGTTGCCCTGCCAGACCGTCTGCTTCTGGGAGACTTCTTGCGCTGATTCGAGAACCTGGCCGGCGATATCGTTAAACAGGCGTAGTGCCTTTTCATCGGGTGATTCTGTCCCAGTGGGAGGAGGCAGGGGGGGACGATTTACGACCGGGGTTCGCGGCGCGATACCCATCACCTCGTCCAGTTTGCCCAGGTCCTTGGTGTATTCGGCGAAGTCAAGGTGCTGGGCGAAATCGAAGGCCTTCAGTCCAACCACGCTGTTGATGATGCTTTCCAGCGGATTTGTGACCGCATTGGGACTGGGTGCCTTGGCCGCTGGGGTGCAGATCTCGATAGGGCTCAGGTTCTCGAGACGTAGCGTGACCGGCGTGCGGTCGTCCACTCGAATACGTGTGGGCTGGCAAAGCGGCTCGAAGGCATTGGGATAGTTTTGAAGCGTAACCGTGATGCTCTTCTGACCAGGCGTAAATTTGCACGAATCGGTGGCCCGGGCGGGCACGACGGCCAGGAGGAGCACAGCGACAGCACAAACGGCCTTGAGCGTTCTTCTCCCCTCGGGACAGATTGTTTGGAGATGGGAACGGCTGCCATGCTCATTGGCTGCGGAAAATGCATCGGTGACAGCTAGTGCTGTGACGAATCCCTGGGTTAATGGGAGCAGAGAGAGAATGCGTTTCACTTTCGCCTCCGGGAAAAACTTCATTCAATCAACATGGCGAAAGATCATCTCAAAAAGGGACAAAACGCTCTACGAGCTCTATCGGAGGTTTGGCAAGAGCGGGGCTCAATCAATTTAGGGGAAGTGCGGAAGCGGAGACGGTCGACCTGATCTTTCGCGTCGAATCTTCGGCGTACCCTGTCACGCAGCTAGTTAGCTACGGTGTACAAACGCGATGGAAGCCAGGGGATCCACGCAGGGAGGTCAAGTGAATACCTCCTCGGCGGTCGCCACCCTGAAGGCACAATCGATTGCCGACAGCGAAGCTTTGTGCGACGTGGACCAAGTGGCGGCCGACAGCACGGTACTCATTCCTGCCGCAACCTTGACCGACAGCACGACACTCCAGTCTGACGGGACGACGCTAGACTTGATGGACCGTGTCCATGCGGCATCCATCACCCCAGCCCTCGGCTCTGTGGCCTTGCAGGCCCAGGCTGCTGCGACCGTCGCGGGGTCAGCCCGACAGCAATTCGGCCGCACCGAGCAGGCAGCCTGCAGGTCCGTGCCTCGCGACATTCGGCGGTCAAGCAGACACTCCTTTCAAGGTAGCCCAAGCCCAGCTCGCATTAGGTAGCCAGTTGAGCCAAATCCTGCTTGCAAAAGGGCCCAATACTGCCGCGAAGCTTCCTCTGCAAGTGACAAAGTCGCTGGATGAAAAGACCCCAGCGTTGACAAGACGTCTATTGGCAAACCAAATTGATGGCAACTGTGGTGGACGAACATTTGTAGGCACAGCTTGTACAACTCTCCGTGCCATCAATTCCAACACCCCAAAAGTACGTATCGGAACTCGAGTTCTGGCTTGCGCCGAATGCAATTGTGTCGCCAGTGGTGCAGCTAATTACCTCTTGGTAAGTGGTTCCAGTCTGATTCATCACCCAGACTTGGCTTGCGTTTGGCCACACAAGATTTGCAGTCTTATCGAATAGCCTCCAATATGCGGCAACGCTGCATGAAGAGTCCACGGACATTTGCCATGTCATGTTCGATGTAGTGGAGGCAGACGTGTTAAACGTTGCAGTGATGCTGGTGTTTCCAGTGATCTCAAGTACGCATACCCCTATCCCGCTACAGCTGCTACCTGACCACCCCGCAAATGTGCTTCCGCTCAGCGAGATCTGCGTGAGTGTAATGGATGAGCCGCTGGAATAACTCGCTGTACACAGTGTTTGCGGAGTTGAAGGATTGGAATATCCACAATCGAGCGCGCCGTCCGTGGATTGGACAAGACCTTGTCCGGTACCGGCGGTCTGAATTGTAATCGTGTAGGGGCCTGTCGCCACATTAAAGGTGGCGGCAACATTTTGCGATGAATTCATTACGATGCTGCATGGACTAGCAGTGCCCGTACACGCGCCCGAAAATCCGCCAAAAGAAGAGCCGGAAGCGCTTGTTGCATTCAGCGTCACCGAGCTTCCGCCACTGTAGCTGGCCGTACAAGTTCCAGAGCCGTGCGAGCAATTGATCTTCCCGTCCGAGGTGGTAACCGAGCCTGATCCTGCTCCGCCCTCGGTAATCGTAAGAGAATATGTGATCGCGGAGGCTGTGAAAGATGCACTTACGGTTGTTGAGGAAGTGACCGTAATCCCACACTGAGAACCTGTGGCCACGCAGCCTGACCAAGATCCGAACGACGCTCCATTGGATGGTATCTCGGTCAGGGTCAAGGTCGTTCCGGGGCTGTAGTCGGCAGAGCATTTGAGTGATCCTGCCCCGCATTGGATTTTGCCATCGCTTGTTGTTACTTGTCCTGACCCAGTCCCGGTTGTTGTCACGGTCAAAGTGACAGTTTGCGGGTTTGAGTTATTTTCGCCCGAGCCTCCGGCATTTCCTCCGCCTCCGCAGCCGGTGAACGCAGTGAGGAGGGCGATTGCAATCGAGGCCGCAAGAAGTGCCTGGCGATGCTGAAAGGCTTGGTGTTTACCGCCACGATTGATCGGCATTGTGTGCTCCGTTCGCAATAGAGTTGTGAAGAATCAGGTCTGCTGGCCTTTGTCAAAGCGGCATAACAGACACGCCTTGGCCCACGAGATCCGTTGAAATTCATCCGATCTGGACAATTGAGCAAGCCGTCGGAAGAACCTTCTTGACGGTCTCAGGGGATCGCTCTGTATAGGTAAGCGGAATTTTGGGCTAAAAGAGGACGCGCTCCCGAATAGGCTTCCCGGCAAGTCGCCGGACGCCTGTGGACAACCACGTGGAAGACAACAGAAGCTGGTCGGAACGTAACAGCGGTTCAGTCCTGCCCGCTCCCTCGTGGAAACGCCTTGGCCAGATACGCCTGAATGGCGCTCAACTCGGCTGGTGTGGCCGGCGCGCCTTTTGCCGACATGGTCTGCACCACGTTGGTCCATTCCTGCGAAGTGAGGTGTTGATTGGTCACGACGTCGAGGCCATGGCACGGGGTGCAGGCACGTGTGGTAGCGTCGCGCCCCGGTCCTGGCGGCAGCAACGCCGCCTGGCGCTTCAGGATGGCTTGCATCCTGGGATCAAGCTTCTGAACCATCTGAGAAGGTCCGGCGGGTGCGGCTACTGACTGCGACGCCGCGGAATTCGCGCTTGCCTGCACCACCTTCGGTCCCCCACTCGCGCCGTCGTCGAGCGTGAATACGATCACTTCGTCGCTGAGCAACGGCGCACGCAACAAGCCTCCGCCCGTCGAAACGATCGCCACGAACTGCTTGCCATGATCATCGCTATACGTGATTGGAATCGACTCCGCAGATGCGGGCAGATGGTAGCTCCAGAGTTCCTTTCCAGTTCCCGAGTCGAACGCGCGGAAGCGAGCGTCGTCCGTGGCGCCGACGAACGTCAGGCCGCCGCCGGTTGTGATGGGACCGCCCAGGCCCGGACGGCCGGTCTGTTGCTTTCCTTCAGGCAGGTTGTCCGTGACGCCAAGGACAGATCGCCAGGCAATCTTGCCACTGTTCACGTCGACAGCCACAAGCTCTCCCCAGGGCGTTGCCGTACAAGGCAGGTGTTTCTCGGGATCCCAAAACCGCATCGTTCCCGCGAACTCACCCGCATTCGTGTAGCCGCCTGCCTCGTCGCGCACAATGCGCATCGGTTGGCCCAGGTTGTTTACATTCACAATAAACAGGCCGCGCGTCGGATCGAAGGTCCCACCGGCGTAGTTCACGCCGCCGTGTGTTCCGGGCAAATTGACCGAATAGCCATTGAACGCCGGAGGCGTGTAAGGCTCCTTCCCCAGCAGCATGTAGTTCTTTTCCACATAGTCCTTACACCATGCTGCATGCTCAGGCTCGCCTTGATATAGCTGCACGCTCATCGGCGCCAGCGGCTCGGGCGTTACCGGAAAGGGTTGGGTGGGCGAGGCGTGCTCGCCCGGAACGTTGCTGGGCGGCACCGGCCTCTCGATCACAGGGAACAGCGGCTTTCCGGTGACTCGGTCGAGGACGAAGAGAATTCCCGTCTTGTTGACCACGACCACTGCCGGGATGGTTTTGCCATCGCGATGAACATCGACCAACGTAGGGGGCGCTTCGGTGTCGTAGTCCCAGATGTCGTGATGGACCACTTGGAAATACCACAGCAGTTTGCCGGTCGCAGCGTCCGCGGCCACAATCGACGAGCCGAACAGATTGTCCCCGGGCCGGTCGGTTCCCACCCGATCGAAGTTCGGGGCTCCAAACGGCATGTAGAGAATGCCCCGGTCCTGATCGACCGTCATGTAACCCCAAACGTTCACGCCGGAGCGCTGTTTCCAGCTGTCGCCACCCCAGCTGTCGTGGCCCACTTCTCCCGGGCGCGGTACCGAGTGAAACGTCCACACCAGTCTTCCCGTATGGATGTCCCAGGCGCGCGTATCTCCGGCGGGGCCAAGTCCGCCACCGGTGCCTCCGCGCCCTTCTCCAGGCCCTGCGCCCGTGATCACCAGGTTTTTGTAGATCACCGGAGGCGACGGCAAAATGTAGGTTTTGTCAGAACCCGTGCTCATCACTTCGGGAGTGCGCAGATTCACGGCTCCGTTGACACCGAAGGCCATGTTGATTTTTCCGGTCGCGGCATCGATCGAATAAAGGTATCCATGATTCGTCCCGAAGAAGAGCGACGCACCCTGGGCGGTGTCTCCGGGCCAATAGGCCGCTCCACGCAGGGATGCCTGGTCCGCTCCAGGTATGACACACACCCATTTCTCCTCGCCGGTGAGCGGATCCAGGGCAACAACTCTGCTGTAGGGTGTTACTACAAACATGGTTTTCGCAACTACCAGCGGCTGATCTTCTGAAAGACGCCACGCAGTGTCCGCCGTGCTCCCGGCAGTGGCCGCGGGTTTCATGTGATAGATCCACGCAACTTTCAGTTGGTTTACGTTCGCGGGAGTGATCTGGCTCAGGGTGGAAAAACGCGTCGCGCCGGAATCGAGATTAACCATCGGCCAGGAGCCGCCGTCCTTGGATGTATCGGGGGACGCACGCCAGCTGCTGAACAGTGCGACCAACAAAAAAGCGTGCCCCCAGCGCGAAACGATACGGACGGATCCTGGACCCATAACCCCCTCGGACGTTGCCGGCGCAAAATGTCGTACCAAAAACGCCGCATCAATTCTAGCGAGGAACACGCGTAGCAGCCGCGTATGAGTGCGCTCAAAGTCTGCATCAGACGATGCGATTACCTGCCTGAATTTTTCAGCCTCTCCAGGTTGGCACGCGCCGCCGCATGATCCGGCTGCAAGTGCAGCGCGCGCTCCAGCGCCGCCTTTGCCTCCACTGTCTTTCCGCTCCGCAGCAGCATCACCCCCAGATTGTTCCAACCGTCCGGATCGTTCTCCGCGAGCCGCAGCGCCGTTCTCTGCTCCTCGATGGCCGACGCCAAATCCCCCTGCGCCGCCAGCACCTGCGACAGCGCTGAATGAACCTGCGCATCATCCGGCTTCAGCCGCGCCGCGCTTCGTAATTCCTCCAGCGCCTTCTGCTGATCTCCCGTCATTGCGTAAGCGCGCGCCAGTTCCTCGTGCGCGTCGGCCGACGAGCCATCCACATCCACCGCGTGCTTCAGATGCTCCATGGCCGCATCCGCACGGTTCCCGTCCAACTCGATCGACGCGATCCCCACCAGCGCTGCCTCGTTGTCCGGTGCCAGCTTCAGCGCCTCGCCAAATTCCGAAGCCGCGTCGTCGCTGCGGCCTTCGTTCGCCAGCGTCGCCGCCAATCCCGCATGTGTCTCCGCATCCGGTGTGCAAGCCGCCATCAGCGCGCGAAAATCCATCTCCGCGTTCTTCACCTTCTGCTGCCGCAACTCCAGGTTCGCCAGGTCAAAGCGCGCGTCGCATGCCGGCGCACCCGCGCTTACGGCTGCCCGGAATTGCTCCTCCGCGCCGCGTAGATCTCCTTCTCCGTCCAGTGCCACGCCCAGCGATGTCAGCGTGCGCGCATCGTGCGGAGTCTGCCGCAGGATGCCGCGGTAAACCCTTACGGCCTCGTCGAACTTCCTCTCGCCGGCCAGCGCCGTTCCCAGGTTGTACAGGCTCACGTCATCGTTCGGCGTTTTGCTCACCCGACTCCGCATCCACGCTTCTTCCAGAGCCAGCCTCGGGTCCGGGCCGCCTGCGTCCGCATGCGCAGGCAACAGTTGCAGCCATAGATGCCCCATCTCGTCTTCCGAGCGATTTCCCGCCCTCACCCGCACCGGCGGCGCGTGCGGATTGTGCACGTTCCCCGCCGAATTGTCATAGCTATACCGCATATGTAGTACCGTTCCCTTGGGCAGCATCAGCGGCTCGCGGTAGCGGTAAATCGACTGCCGGTCAATGTCCCAGTCGCGAATCCAGATCAGCCACTTCTTCTCCCCCGACGGCAGCACCGCCCATCCCTGCATGTCGTGCCCCAGGTAGTGCGCGTGCGGATAGACGCCCAGCACCTCCACATCAATGGGCAGCGTCAATTCGTCCGTCACCACGAAATCCTTTGCGCCCGCCGGAATATCCAGCTTGTCATCGCGTTCCAGCGAGATCAGCATGGGCTGGCTCGTCGGCCCCGTGTCCACAAAATACAGCCCCACCTGCGCGTCCAGCGTCTCCGGCTTGCCCGACGGCTTCAGGTGCATGTTCAGAATTAGATCGTTGCCCGGATCAAGCCGCCACGGCATCCCCTTCGGCTCAACCAGCGCCGGCGAATCCGGTTTCCAGAACAGAAAATGGCTGTCGGGATCGAACTTGTTTCCCGCATCCACATACATCTCCATCCCCGTCACGCCCTCCCGCCATGTCGCCGGATTCTGGCGGCGCATGCTGCCCGTGCGGTCGATCGTGATATTGGCGTGGTGCACAATCTGCGGCGTCCCCGGCAAAATCTGCATCGCCTTGATGTAGTGCGTCTCCGCTAGTGGATACGGCAGGATGAAATTCCGGAACACATCCGTGCCCGACGCACCCAGCGTGTAAGGCCGCTCCACCTTCAGAATTAAATCGGGCTTGCCCATCACCCATCCGCCATCAAAATGCGGAGGCGCGGGCGTCTGCGCGGCATCGCCTTCTGCCATCCCTGCCTTCACCCAATCGCGAATCAACTCCGTTTCGTGATCGCTCAGCCGCCGGACGTCAGCAAAATCTCCATAGCCCGGCTCGGGCAGCCACGGCGGCATAAAGTGCGACTGCGTCACCGCCATCACCTGCGGCCCCCAGCGCCGGGCGTCCGCATACGTCAGCAGGCTGAATGGACCCGCACCCCCCGGATGATGGCACGACGCGCATCGCCGATACACAATCGGCGCAATGTCATGCGACCATGTCGGCGCCGGCTTTGCACTGTCCGCCTGCGCGCTCTGTGCCGCATGCACAGCCGCAACGTGCGCCGACTGCAGAAAAGCGAAAGAAACAGCCGCCAGCACTGCCGCGGCAAGATAAGCTCGATTCTTCATCGTTGCGGGGGTACTATGGCGCATCCCACCGGCGGCCCACCCGGCGGAGGTGCCGGTTTGCCCGCAAGCGCAGCTTCAATCGCGTCCTCCAGGTCATGCCGCGTTGCCTGCGGCCGCTCCTGTCCGATCGCGATGTAGCGGTCATCCACGCGCCCGCGATACACCTCGCGCATGCGCCCGTCCGTCACCGTAAACACCGCCGCCTCGGGCGTGATCGTGGCGTGCGCCAGCTCCACTGCCGACTCGGGAGCGCCCGGATACACCGCGCCCGTAATCGAGAAATCCTTTCGGTGCTGTGCAATCGTCTTCGCGTCGTCTGTCGGGTTGGGATAGACCCACCAAACCCGCACACCCTTGCTCGCGTACGAGTGATCCAGCTGCTCGATCGTCGGCACAAAGCGGTTCGAAATCGGGCAATCCGCGGCCGCAAAGAACATCACTACAACCCGCGCGCCCGCCGTGTCCGTTCCCGCTGAATCCAGTCTCAGTGCCGCACCGCTGCCGCCCGTCTCCGCTATCGGCCCAGGCTGAACTTGTCCGGTAGCAACTGCGGTCAGAACTGCAAAAACTGCACTGAAAAAACTGCCTCGTCGACGCATTACACTCTCGTATTGCCTGCCATTCTAGCAGGAGGCTGAATTGCCCGCACCCTGCTCCATCCTCCCCCGCACACGCTCCGCCCTCACTGCTTCGGATCAATCAGCTTCATTCCCGAATCCGCGTCGGGTCTCTTCTTCAACCCCGTCGTATTCACGGTTATGAAAACCTCGAGCGTGGGATTCACATGCAGCTCAAACACGTGCCCGCCCGCCGTCGATCCATCCGGCTTTCCCAGTACCGCATGCATGTGCACCACCGGCTTGCCATCGAATGTAGCCACGTCTCCCGTCAGCGACAGCACCTCAACCTGTTGCCCCACCGGGATGCGGTGATAAATCTTCTTGGCGGGATCGAGCCATGCAAGCGTCGCGCCCGCCACCGCGCCAATCCCCGTAAAATGAGCGTCCGTGATCTTGTGCTCAATCGCAAAGTCCGTCAGCCCGCTCAGCGCCTCATCGCCGTTGTAGAAGATCACCGCGTACACCTTCTCATCGGGCGAATCCTTCACCAGCTTGGCCAGCATGTGCGGCGCCTTCCCCGTCGGCACGGGCCGCGAGGGCGAAATCAGCCCATCATCCTGCGCCCGCGCTACGCCGCCACCACAAAGAGCGGCAAACGCAGCCAGGACCATCAAAGACACTACCCCCGCAGCCTTCAACTAAACCTCCGCAATGCTCTGTTGTTCCCCTCGGTCCGGATAGTTCACCAGCTGCACCGTATCGTCAAACATCATCGTCGGCACCGTCTCCGCCGCAAACGGCTTCCACTCCGGTATCCCCGCATGACTCGGATTGCCGCTGCGTGCAAACTGGATCCACGCGTCGCTCATCTTCGCCGCCAGCGCTCGCGCTCTCGGCCCGCCTCCGGTCATGCACTCGCAGCGGTCCGTGTTATCGAAGACAAACGACAGTTCCGCGCAATGAAACGCCCGCGGCCGCCCATCCAGCACCGGCGTCTGCCACGTAAACCAGTAAAGGTAGGCCGGCGCCTTACCCAGCGCTGCCTTTGCCCGGCACTGCTTGATCGCGTTCTCCCGCACCGTCGACGCGGCAATGTGTGACCACACGTCAAACGGCTTGGCTGATGGCGTGCGCTCGCGAAACGCCGCCAGCACCTTCGGCGCATTCTCCCCGAACATCCCCTTCACCCGCGTCTCCACCTCTTCGTTCGTCATGTTCTCCACTTCGGGATGATTGATGCCGTTCACAAACTCGTTCAGCACCGTCCCCACAATCATCGGTACGTCCGCAGACAACTGTGAAGCCATCGGATCGAATGGATGCGCGGGAATCACCTTCTCATCCAGCACCGGCGCCCAGCCCAGCATATCCGCCATGCGGCGAAAATTCGGCACGCCTCCAGCCGGGCGCGGATTGTGCTTCACCAGCACCGCCGCGCTCACTTCCACCAGCTTTCGAAACGGCACGGTCTGGATCGAGTCAATGTTCGCCTTCTCGATCCCAAGCTCAGCAACAACCAATCCCGCTAGCTCGCGCGACCTCTCCTGCGTCCCCACCTTCAGCATCGACCCGCTCTCCACAATCGCCCGGTGAAACAACCCCTTCGCAGCCGGCATGCCCATCAGCGCGCCCACCTTGCCGCCGCCGCCCGACTGCCCAAAGATCGTCACGCACTTTGCATCGCCGCCGAACGCTGTGATGTTGTCCCGAATCCACTCCAGCGCCGCCACAATGTCCAGCATCCCCACGTTGCCGGAGTGTGCGTACTTCTCCCCGTAGTCGGCCAGGTTCAGATATCCAAACGCATTCAGCCGATGATTCAGTGAGACCAGCACCACGTCGCCGCGCCGCGCCAGATTCTCGCCATCGTACGACGGAAGCTCCTGCCCCGATCCCGCCGAAAAACCGCCCCCATGCAGCCACACCATCACCGGCCGCTTCTTGCCATCGTTCACTGCCGGCGTCCACAGGTTGATGCGCAAGCAGTCCTCGCCTTGAATCCCATCGTCCCAGCGAAATAGAAATGACTCCTCATCGTTCGACCATCCGCCGCGCGCCCCTTGCGGCGACACGTGCCCGAAGTAGCGCGAGCTCCTCACCCCCGTCCACGGCTTCGCCGGAGCCGGCGGCATAAACCGGTTCGTCCCCTCCGTCGTGTCCCCGTATGGGATTCCCTTGAACGTGAAGACCCCCTTATGCACATAGCCGGCAACCTTCCCCGATGCCGTCTCCACCACCGCGGTCTCCGGCCCCGCCACAATCGAATCCGATTCCAGGCGGACATCCGTCGGCTCGGCGCCCATCGCCCTTCCGGTCGCCACGCCGCTTCCAGCCAGCAATGCCGAAGCCCCTTTCAGAACATCCCGCCTGTTCCATTCCATGGGCATTCCTCCTCAATCAACCGCACCCGCAACCCGTCTTCTTCCCGACAGCGAACCACGATAGCAGAAGCAGCCAGTAGAACGACAAGCCCTCCTGAACGCCCTTACCAATCCGAAAACATCCCAATATGTGATCAAAATGAACAGATCGGAAATAATGCCACCATCTCACTCGAGTGTCGACAACAAATTGTTTAATTACAATATTTTAACTTGTTACTAGCCGATCCGAGATCATCGCAATTCAGCGGCCGGCCACCCCGCTTAATGGACGAAATGAACATTTTTATGGAAATTGTGATCACTTTTGCTTTATTGTGATTCCACATTTCGATGGCCGCGATCCCCCGCGGTTCGTGGTCCTCGGCTGCACCACTCGCAGGAGGAATCACATGAGGTCAGTTCCACGCTTCGCCACCGCCGTCCTGGCGCTGGCCATCTCGATCCTTGCGTCTGCCACCGGGGCTTTCGCCCAGAACGCCCAGGGCACAATCCTCGGCCATATCACCGATCCGTCCGGCGCCGTCGTCGCCAACGCGCAGGTCACCATCCTCAATCTCGATACCGGCGTCCGCAGCGCAATTCAAACCAACGCCAACGGGGATTACGACGCACCTGCCCTGAATCCCGGCAATTATTCCGTCTCCGTTGAAGCAGCCGGCTTCAGCAAGTCCGTTGCCGACCATGTGGTCCTCGAAGTCCAGCAAACCCTCCGTCAGGACTTCAAGCTCGCCGTGGGCGCCGTCACCAACACCGTGCAGGTATCGGCCGAATCACAGATGCTCCACACCGAAGATCAGACCATCGGCCAGGTCCTGCAGGCCGACTTGATCCAGGCCCTGCCCGTCAACGGCCGCGACTTCACCAACCTCATGATCACCAACGTCGGCACCAACATCACTCCGGGAGGCTCCGGCACCGACTGGGGCTATCACGGCCTGAACCAGCAGTACATGGAAGTCGCCGCCAACGGAGCCCAGGCGCAGTCCACCAGCTACAGCATCGATGGCATCTACGACGCCGACTTCTTCTTCAGCGTGCCCATCAACATTCCCAACGAGCTGTCCATCCAGGAATTCAAGATGATGAACGGCATGTACGGCGCCCAATACGGTCAGGGCGCAGCGCAGGTCAACGTCGACATCAAGTCGGGCACCAACTCCATCCATGGCGCCGCCTATGAAGCCCTCGAGGCCAACTGGCTCCAGCCCGACAGCGCCTATCAGGAAGCCGTCAACGCCGCCAATCCCAGCAGCACCTCGCCCGTGAATCCCCCGTTCCACCAGCATCAATTTGGAGGCGCCGTCGGCGGCCCGTTCACTATCCCCCACGTCTACAACGGCCGCGACAAGACCTTCTGGTTCGTCAGCTACGACGAAGGCCTCTACAACAAGGTCAACACACCCACCTCCGACTTCGTTCCCACCGCCGCTGAGATCTCCGGCGACTTCAGCGCCTATCCCTTCCCCATCTACGACCCGTCCTCCACCGTCCCCAACCCCGCTTACAACTCAAACAACCCCGAGAGCCCCACCAACTCTCCGGTCATTCGTCAGCAGTTCCCCGGAAACAAGATCCCCTCCGGCAGCATTGATTCCGTGGCCGCCAAGCTGGCCGCGTTCTTCGACACCGCGAATATCAGCAGCTGCGCTGAGTCCAATCACCTCCAGGCCGCCTGTTACAACTACACCGCCACCACCAAGACCACCAAGAAGCAGGGCGTCGGCACAGGCCGCATCGACCAGTACTTCGGACAGGCCGATCACGTCTACCTCACCGCCAACTGGGGCGTCCTCTCTCAATCCAACACCAGCATCCGCGCCGGCCAGGGCGGCCAGGTCTATACCCGCCCCAAGCTCTTCGGTGCCTCGTGGACCCACACCTTCGGCCCGCGGTTCCTCAACCAGGCCACTCTCGGCTATAGCCGCGATCACTACCTGAACGGCACCAACACCGCCTACGGTGCCAATCTCTCTCAGCAAGTCGGCCTCGCCAATACCAACCAGAACCCCGCCACCTTCGACCTGCCCCAGGTCAGCATCTTCAACTACCAGGGATTCGGCGGCGGCGAGCCCACCACCTACGCTGACAACATCTACCAGGGCGTCGACACCGTCACCATGATTCGCGGTCGCCACACCCTCAACTTCGGTATCGACCTACGCCGCATCCAGCTCTTCGAGCTCGACAACTACGGGGGCACGGGTTCGCTCAACTTCAACGGCGAGTTCACCGCCGCCGTGCCCGGATTTGCCGGCAGCTCTCTCGGCGGCAACGGTGCCTACAGCTCCACCGCGCCCTATCAGGGCAATGCTCTCGCCGACTTCCTCCTCGGCGACACCAGCTCCGCCAACGGCCCTCCCCCCATCGCCACCGACAACTTCATCCTCTGGGGCAATAACTGGAATCTCTTCGCCCAGGACGACATCCACGCCACCGACCGCCTCACCCTCAACGCCGGCCTGCGCTGGGAACGCCCCGCTGATCTGCACAGCAAAAACTCCGACGGCTATGCCTTCTCCACGGCCAACGGCGGCCAATTCCTCTGGGCAAACTGCAGCTTCACCAAGCCAATCCTCGCTGCCGGCGGCAACCCCAACTTCCTCCAGTGCGGCGCCAGCAACACCCTGGTCCCCATCGACAACAAGGACTTCGCTCCCCGCGTCGGATTCGCCTACCGCCCCCCCTTCAATGACCGCTTCGTCGTCCGCGGCGGCTTCGGAATCTTCTACGGCCTCTACAACCGCTACTACGACGGCACCCAATACGACAAAGACTCCCTCTACAACACCTCCGCGGCCCCGTACAACGCTCCCTCCGGCACTGAAACCCAGTCCTCCGCGGTCGTGCAGAATCTCTGGTCGGCGCCCGTCAGCGCCAACAAGCTCTTCGTCTCGCCCGGCTACCAGTTCCCCTTCAACCAGGTCAATTGGCCCAGCAACCACAACCCCTACGATGAGCAGTGGTCCCTCGACACCGAGTACCAGCTCAACCACACCCTCATGCTCGACATCGGCTACGTCGGCGATCGCGGCCGCCGCCAGCCCAGCCAGGACATCCTTGGCGCCGCGCTGCCTCCCACCACCGCCGGCGATCCCTGCAACTCCACCGTCGACGCCTCGCTCGCCTCCGCAAGCTGCCTCGCCGATCCCAACTTCCAGCCCATCGACACCCGCGAGCCCTACCCCAACATGCCGCCGTACCTCTACGGCAATCGCAACGGCTTCTCCTCAAGCTACGACGCCTTGCAGGTCCAGCTCATTCAGCGCCAGGCCCACGGCCTCACCTACCACGTCAACTACTCGTGGTCCAAAACCATGGACCTCACCTCCGGCATCAACCTCATCAACGGCGAGCCGGGCCTGATCCAGGATCCTCACAATCCCTATAAGGAATACGGCCTCTCCGCCTCCGACCAGACCAACCGCATGGTCGCCACCTACAGCTACCAGGTCCCCCGCTTCCATGCCGCTCGCACCATGGACTGGCTCCTTGCCGGCTGGACCACCAGCGGCGTCTACCAGCTCGCCAGCGGCTTCCCCTTCGCCGTCTACGGTGGCGTCGGTACCGACCAGATGGCCGAGTTCTATACCGGCCGCTTCCTCGCCAACTCCACAAGACAAAACTCCTCCGGCTTCTCCAAGTCTCTTGGCATGAACTTCGACACCTCCAAGTACTCCACCCCCGACCTCGGACGCTATGGCAACACCAACAAGAGCGCCGAGCGCACTCCCTACTTCACCAACCTCGACGCCAGCTTCGGCAAGCTCACGCACTTCAACGAACGCCTCTCGTTGCTGCTGCGCGCCGAAGTCTTCAACCTCGGTTCCACCTGGCACTCCAACACAGGCCTGCTCTTCCCTGACTCAACGGTCACCGACTCCAACTTCGGCTCGCTCATCAATCCCAACTACGGCTCGGTCTCGCTCTGGAATCCCCGCACCATCCAGCTCACCGGCCAGTTCAACTTCTGAACCCTTCGTGAGCGCACGAAGCGTCAGGCACAAACTGCGAAAAAACTCCTCGGGGAGGCACGAACCGTCAGGCAAACTGCGAAAAACTCCCCGGGGAGGCACGAAGCGTCAGGCAAACTGCGAAAAACTCCTCGGGGAGGCACGAAGCGTCAGGGCACGACTTCAGTCGTGCCGCAAAGGCGCATAAACAGCGGGGCTTTAGCCCCTGGGGGACCTCATCGAACTGGTTCTCGCAAAACTGAAGGCTGCCCGGCCCCGCGCCGGCCAGCCTTCTAACCCGGTTCGGTACACTGGTTGCACCCCTGATGTATCTGTACTGAATCGCCGGAGCGGAGTGCCGGGTTCTATGTCGGTTGCGCTGGAAATTTGTGTCGATTCCGTTGAATCCGCCGTTGCCGCTCAGGCCGGCGGCGCGGACCGCGTCGAGTTATGCTGCGCCCTGCTAGAGGGCGGCCTCACGCCCAGCGCGGGCCTCATCGAGTCGGTGCGCAAAGCGGTCTCGCTCCAGGTCTCCGTCCTCATCCGCCCCCGCAGTGACGACTTCTGCTTCTCCGACTACGAATTTGACGTCATGCTCCACGACATCCAGCGCGCTCGCGACCTCGGAGCCGACGGCGTGGTCATCGGCCTCCTGCATCGCAACGGCAGCATCGACGAGCAACGAAGCGCCCGCCTCATCGCCGCTGCCCGGCCCATGAAGGTCACCTTCAATCGCGCCTTCGACGTCTCCGCTGACCTGCCCCGTTCCCTCGAACAGATCATCTCCGCCGGCGCCGACCGCATCCTCACCTCCGGCGGTCATCGCTCCGGACTCCGCGGCGCATCCTGCATCGCCCGCCTCGTCCAGCAGGCCGGCGATCGCATTACCATCCTGGGCGGCGGCGGCATTCGCCCCTCCAACATTCGCGAATTCGTGGATGCAACCGGCGTGCGCGAAGTGCACTCCTCCCTGCGCTCCCGAGCCGACGCCGCTCCCATCGCTCTGGAACAGGGGCGTCAGATCGCCGCCATCATCGGATCCGAGGCCGCCCTCGCGCGCTACGTCCTCAACGGCGACGACGTCCGCAAGCTCCGCACCGCGCTGCACTCCCCCAACGGCGCGCAACCCATCGCATCGCACCCGCGCACCATCGGCGATTAAGTAGAATCGGCATGCATAGGCTGCAAACGAAGCCGCTGTTTTGAAAGGGCACGATTTGTGGGCTTGCTGAAAATTGTCTCTAACGGGCACGAAGCGTCAGGGCACGACTTTAGTCGTGCCGAAT
>Ga0206823_1132_pt1 | contig 17197 bp, 17 predicted proteins | sample Alteio_BWOrgCont_81_FD_152868 | JGI IMG/M metagenome (GOLD analysis project Ga0206823, IMG submission 152868) | Enriched cells from forest soil in Barre Woods Harvard Forest LTER site, Petersham, Massachusetts, United States -... | ecosystem: Environmental > Terrestrial > Soil > Temperate forest >...
ATAGCTGGTTTATCCTGTACGTATGCATAGTCATTGGATTCAAAATCTACATGAATCGTACCTCCCGAAGGCAAGGTAATATCGGTAAGTTCCCATGCTGCAACGTTGACATCTTCATTAGCTTTATTTTGGTCCGTATAAGGATATTCAGAATTTATCAAGTATGGATTAAGTGCAGGAAAATCTCCACCGGCAGGAAAAGGTTTATAAAACCCCCATCGGTCATACCCCCTAATATCATAACCGGGATTATATGATGAATTACCATATCCATACGTAAATTTATATGGGCTTAAGGCTCCTTTAAAAGAATTCTGATAGGTAAAATAAATCTGGGTAAGAGTAAGTTTTCCATTCTGGGGAGAACTTCCTGTTGTGTTGGGAACTCCCGGACAAAGAGAATAGTTATATACAAAATGCACCACTTCCACAGGAACTAAACCAGTATGGCTAACCAAGTAAGCATTATAATTAGGTTTTGTATAAAGGCCAATACTATCAAGTTTGTTCATGGTTTGAGTTGCATCCACTTGCCCATTTTCGTCATGAACACCTAATCCATCCTGCCTTGAACTTGTATAGAAAACAGCAATGTAATTTTTAGTTTCTATTGAACTTAAATACCATAACTCCTTCATTCCGTAGACGTAATTACCCTTATCATCCATGAGGTCAGATTTTAATCCTTGATTATAAGAAGCAACTGTTTCACCGGCAGGGCTCACCGGAACTCTCCAACGATATGCGCTCGCAGTTTTAGTGTAATTGAATTTGGTCCACGTCCCCAGATCACCATTACTGGGCCCGCGAATGGTATCGGCATCAACATAATCAGAAGACAATACTGCGGTCAATAAATAACTATGAGCATATGGCGGAGTAGTAACTTTGCTGTAGTATTCATCCCTTCCTAATGTATTTCCTGTAGAATTATCTGTCCCCGGATGGTACTCAACATACCCCTGGGCATCCAAAGGATCCGGACCAACATTTGACGGATTTTCACCAGTGGCAAACGTCACCTCTTCTTTATCAATATTATATGCCGCTATACCATATACGTATCTTTTCCCATCTGTCCCAACGGTAGTAATCTCTCCGATATGATATCCCTGTGCTCCTGTATAAAGCTGGGAATTGGGGCTGTCCAATGCAAAAGTGTCCATTTGACTGCGGGTAAGGAATGACATGCTCTGATTCCTTATATCTCTGCTCTGGCGATAATTAGTTCCGACAACAGTATTTCCCGATTCATATGTCGTGTCAGCTATCGTATAAAAATCCGCGAGTTGATTTAATTGTACGTCCTGCGGGTCAAAGCTTCCCATATTCGAGAAGAAGGACGTGTCTGGCTCAACGGTCTTTTCATTTGCTTCTTTGAAATATACAGATTCATATAGAGGATCTGTAACCGGAGTTTGCCTGAAAGAGAGATTCCCGATTGCCCAATTATCTTCTGACCAGTCACCACTATAACTGCTTACACTGCTCAAACTAAGATCAATCCCACCATGAAAAAGCGCCGGCACTCCAATTTCACCGCCTAAACTAAGCCCAAAAGAAGTATTAACGGTATATGGATCAAACATATGCCCAACATCGCTACGGATTGGGCGATAACTTCCTGACATTCCTTGTCCTGAAGCGGAGAAAATATCATACGTAAAATTAGTTACCGGTAAGTTGGGCGTGCTCGTTGTAAATGTTCCATCTTTCTCCCGGTTAAAATCCATCATGGCAGCGGGGTTAAATTCGCCATCACTTGCATGCATGTAACCGAATGCAGGGTTACGTATGGTGGTTTGAGAAAGAGTCTGACTGCTGTAATATCCGCTCACATCCATTGTTCCTGTTAAACCATAAGCTGCCGCACCAACTTTTATCTTACCAGTGATGGAGGTATTACTCATGGGCATGGTAACTTGTGGAGTAAAGGTCGGTTGCATCAGATTAAATGTTGCTTGAGGGCTTTCATAGGAACTTAGTGCATTACTCATTGCAGAGGCTGGTAAAGTAACATTTGCTCCTATTGTCAGGGCCGTGAGACCTTGCCTCGAATTAAAGGAACAACCTACGTGAAGACCTAATCCGGTAGTGCTCCCATCAGCGTTAGCTGATTCACAACTCAGTCCTAAACTTGGTTGAACGCTCACCCCATTATCACTACTGGTTGTTATTCCAAGTCCAGCCGTTAGTGAACATGCACCAGGCACACCGACACTAATATTTGTACTAAGTGATAAGTCAGCTCCTACACCTGTATAATTATTGTAATGCACTCCAAGGGAGTAATTTATCCCAATATTTAAATACTCTGTTCCAAAAATCTCTCCGCCCCCTCCAACTGTTACTCCATATGTATTATTGTCTTTCATATGGAAATCTCTTTGTATCATTTCCCCGTCAAAATCGTCAGGAATGCCTCTCACGTTTCGACTAATAACACCGGGATTAATATTCCAACCCAGGCCAACCCAACTTGCTTCCTGATCCATGGTAATTCCTGAGTGGTAGCTGATATTAATAGGGTATCCATCCACATTAAGAAGAGGGATATTATAATTGAAGTCTCCTCCGAAGAGATCTACCATATCGGATGTACTAATAGGTTCAAAACTCTGTACTTCCGGCTGGCTTGGTCCACCGGTTAATGCAAAAGCACTTGTAGGGAAACCAATTTGAAAAAACATGCTAAATACAAGTAAAAGTGCTGTGCCTCTTTTTAAGGGTTTTTTTCCTGTTTTAACTATTTTCCTCAACATTCTCTTCATAGTGTTTCGAGTTGAGGGACATTCTTAATATCTCTCCCGTCAAAGAAAAATTTAATAATGCCATTGTTGAATCCGTGATCAAAAAATACCAGGGTTTTATCTGCTTTTGTATCTTTTCCTAAAGGAAATGCAAGCAGGAAAGTAGCATACGGGGCAACATTGTAAACCCTTTCAAAATGAAATAACAAACATGGTAAAGTATCGCCTCCTTCTATCAATTGAATATCCTTTTGCATTCCGAAAGAAAAATAATTTATCCGGCTTTCATATTCCTTGGGAGATTGAAGTTTATACTTTAATAACTCTCCCCCGCCTTCTTTTAATTCAATTTTCAAATCAACATACTGCATTCCGTTCAACTCTTTCAGTCTTTTTTTAGCTATGGAATCAGGGATTTCCTCTTTACGCTGTTCCTCGCAAATAATATATGGCCAGGGCTTGTATTGGGCAGTGTATATAAAGTTATCAAAGGTTCTTCCTTTTCTTAACCCATGAGTACCATCTTCCACCCATTTTACAAAGGATAGAGGTGCAAACTTTTCATCCGCTACCGGGGTTCTGTCTATATTAGGTTCATCAGAATTGGCATCACCGGTAGTAAAAGAAGAGTTGGTATTCGCATTACCGCGACTGCAACCGGTAATGCATATCAAAATAGCAAACAATAGGTAGATTATTCTCATTTTTTATTCTCGTATCTTTGGTTCACATATTCCGTTAGCTGGGAAGTAATATTCAAGGTAGTATCGGCTGCCATAAGCGCACCTCCGCTTGCATTACCGAAAATATATTTGTAATGATTTTTGCTGGCGTAATCTTTTATATACTGATTTAACTGACCTAGTATTTGTTCGTCAGCTTGTTTTAATTGGGCGCTGTCGTCCTGGTTAAGTCTTTGTCTGGTTTCAAAATATTGCTCTCTTTTAATATTGAATAATCGTATAGCAGCAGTATCTTTAACTTTGTCATTATTTATCTTCCTCCCGATTATTTTTATATCTGCAATCAGGCTGTCCAGCACTTTTTTTCTGGCATTATGGGATTTTTCAAATACACTCTGCATGTCCCTTTTTAGTTCAAAATGATTATAAATGTCTTGTACAAGCACATAACCTGTCTTTGTCTTTTCAAAAAAACGCTGGTAAACTAAATACCCAGCTATAAGTAATATTAGTGTCCAAAGGGGAATCATCTTTCGCATAGGTTTATTCAATATTCCTTTTTAGTTAATTCACATGAAATTTCAGCATAAACTTTTGTCCTTTACCGTTCAATATTTCCAGGTAATAAAACCCGCTTTTAATGTCGAATCCTTTTAAATCTACTTCGTATTGGTTGTATCCCTGCTGTTGCAAGGCTATACCTTGCGCATCATTTTGTTTTGAGTTTTTTGCATTTGCTTTTACTTTCTTCATTCCATAATCATAAATGTTGCATTCTACTACTTTACTGGTTGCATACGACTCATCGAAACGGAAAAATATCCTGTTGTTGGCGGCTTCATAAAAACTTCCGTCAGGTTTATTCTTCATGACCACATATTTATTGTCTTTAACAGTTTTAGTAACAGGTTCAATAAACTCCCAGCATTCGGATTTGTTGAGGACAACATCATTGCTTATTCTTTCTACTTGCCATGCGTAATGCTTTCCTGCTTCAAGCCCCGGCGCATCGGAAGGATACTGAACTTGCAACTCGGTCAGGTTATTCTTAAAGTATATAGGAGTATTCACAGTTATGGCTTCATCCGGCGACTGTCCCTCGGTCATTGGACAAACCGTCATTCTGAAAGATTCATTTATCCCCGTCTGCATTGTCGGCAGGTCGTTGTGATTCCATACTAATATGGGATATGGGGAATTCACAGTGTCCTTATCATCCGGATTAATCAGGTACAGGGAAGACGTAATATCCGATTCCAATTCCTGGCAATCTTTTTCTCCTTCCGCGCTTCTTGTTGTAATAACATTTACACAATAGTCATACAAACCGGTTGGCAATATATTCGAATTCCTTATAAAACTTATCATACCTGCAGTGCCATAAACTACAGAAGAAAAAGTCAGGCTCATATTTGATGCGACATTCATCCCGTTATGAAGCATGAATGGATTAGTTATTATCGTTATTAACGGGTCGTGAGCCGCATCCATTAGCTCTATTTCCATATAAGCCTGCGTGGGGGAGCCGGGATTCATAATGGTTACTTGGCATAGTCCGTGCGGCGAAACATTATAGGCGCTTACATTTGAACTAACTATACTTACCTGTTGGGAAAACGAAATAAATGGCAATAAGCAAAAAATCAAGATAACCAGACTTGCGTGGAAATATCGCATTGGATTTTTCATAAAATTATTTGTTTGAATAGTTTAAGAATACTTCCAGTTCCCCTTTAACTTTTACTCCAAATAACACGAAGCAATAAAATCATACTTCGGAGTACAAGTATAAGGTACAATTTTACAATTGGTATCGCCATTGTAATGACTCTAAAATTTAATGTAATGAAATGTATTGTGATGAAATAAGTTTTGATGTAACTTAATTGCTTTCGTAAAATTGGTTTTTTTAAATTCTTTTAAAATTAACATTGGAGTAATAATAAAAATTTTATATTTGTATTATGCGTTGATGTTCTATTTTACCTTTTATGCGCCCCCGGCAATGAATGAAAAAAGAATTCTTAACTGTGTCATTATAGATGATGATCCTGATGTGTTTGGGACTATAAAGTATTTCCTTAGGTTTTCCAGTAAAGCTGTAGTCGTAAATTGTTTTGAAAGATGCTCGGACTTTTTGGAAAAATTAAATGAAGTTTCATTCGACCTAGCTTTTCTGGATTGTTTTTTTCCTAACGATATAAAAAATGGAGCTGATGTTGCTATCAAGCTGAAAGAAATGGGGAAAAATTTTATTTTTATTTCAGCAAAACATGCCAGCTTTATAGCAGCTTGCAGGCTCATTGGCCCTATTGATGCGATGCCAAAACCCCTGAATGAGAAAAGGCTGAAAGAATCTGTGGATACGGCCTTTGAGATAATATTTGGTCCCATGTCCAAAAAGCATGTTATGATGCGTGTCAAAGAGTTTCATGGCGAGATTAGTATTTGCATCTCAGACATTCTTTATGCACGGCCTGACCAAAATGATCCAAGAAACAAACAAATCAGGATGCGAAATAATATAAACTACACGTTGATGAATTATACATTTGAGGGCCTCCTTGGACTTTCTTCAGAATTCGTAATGGTTAACAAGTCTGAGATGGTTTCTTATGAAATTGTTGGAGGACAAAATAGGGATTCCGTTTTTTTAAGTCAAAAAGAAAATCAGAAAATTCCCAAAGCCATTTCTCTTAACCCGATTTTTAAGGATAAATTTAAATCAAATTTTGAATAGAATACTGTATTTTAATCGTTAAGAGTCACTTCTTAAACCGAATAATCAGAAATTGTAGATAATTTTCCCCTGGCCGAAATAGGGAAATCTCTCTATTTGCGCAATATTTAAACTCTCATAAAAATCGCCCAACACAAGTTTCTCGGCATTTATTTCACAGGAGAGATGTTTAATTAAGGGGACATGTAATTTCATTTCATATCCCAATTGCCAATTAGATGTTCCGGGGCTCCAGGATGCTTTAGCGCCAATACTTATTGAGTATCCTCCTTTAAATGTAAATCCCGGTTCTTCCACAAACATCCAGACATTATTATTCAGGCTGTCCGTTGGGCTGGATTTAAACCAACTCACTGTAATAGTATTACTAAATGAATTCTTAAACTTGGTGAGGTTACTAAAACTCAGATTTTGAAAAGCGGTTGTTTCGGAATCTGTTGTGAGGACATAATAATTATATGAAAGGTTAAAGGACGTATTGACTCCCTGTAAAGAGGGCATATACGTCAAGAGTACATTACTGATATTATTATGGGTTCTAGTATAATAGGAAGGATTCTCGCCCCACATCTGTTCAACTACGGGAATATACCCCAGGCGTATGCTCAGGCTTCTGAACGGTTTATATGTAAGGGTAGTGCCTATGGTTTGTAAAACGGTATTAAACTGATACAGAGGTATTATATTATCTGCATCTTTTCTATAAAATATACTGAACTTAATTTTATTTGTCAGAGTTTGCTCAAGTTTTATCTCATATCTTAAATTGTTGGTTCTCATGCCCCCAATTCCATAGCTGTTGAAATATGGGTCAATCCATCTGCAAGTAGTCGTCAGTTTTGTTTTTGTCTTTTTGATATCCCATATGTATGTGCCTAATATTGCCTTACTCCTTTTTGAAGCAAATACTCCTCCATCGGAATTATAATAATAATCTCCATACGTCTGGGTAGATGATTTGCCATATACAAGATTAAAGGACGAATTATGAGTTATCGCCCATTTGCCGTCAAGTTCCAAAACATAATTTTTGCTTAATCCTGTTTCAGGGGCGGAATTCAAGGTATTTAAATAGGAAGGCAGTCCCGAACCATATAACATTCCGATAAAAAAATGGTTCCCCTCCTTTGTTCCGTATCCTGTTTTGAGGTCAACTATTTTCCTCCCGTTCTGAACCGATTGAAAATCGAACATATTATAGAGGTTCTGCATATTCACCAAACGATTCTGCAGGCTGTTATTAGTGAAGAGAAAGGTATTAACGGTTGTCCCTTCTGTGGCAGCAACATACATATTTTCTTTTTCATATTCCACATTAATTCCTTTAACTGCCAGTCCGTTTACTAAAAAGGTGCTGTAATTAGGATAGCATAAACCAACATCCAGTTTTTTTACCCCGCTCATAATATTATTCACTTTGCTCATATATGGATTGTACATTCCGGGATTCTTCCTGGCTTTTTCAATTTTGTCTATGTCTTTGTTGATTTTTGCAATCTCGTTATCAAATCGCTTTATATCCGTTTCATATTTACTTATCGCCGCTTTCGTAGTGTCGTTTTTTTCTCCCTGGGAAATATCTTTCGTTGCTGTGGATTTGACATCTTTTGCAAGTGCTGCAGAGTCCGACTTTACTGAAGTTCCTTTCTCTTTTGGTACATTAATGGAATCTTTTTTTATATCCTTTTTCAGCGTATCGTCAGCATCTGTTTCCAATGCTTTTTCATCCTTGCTTAACGCACTTGGATTTTGATTTGAATTTCCTGCAGATAGTTGACCTGATGGAACCGTTGGTTTTCCATCAATTGATTTTAAATACAAAAGTTTTTGTTCCGCCTGTTGCCGTTCCCTATATACGTTTCCTAATTGACTTTTAAGGGCTTCCTCTGCCGACATTGATTTATCCATATTCTGTTGCTTGAATCGCTGGACATCGAATGAAAATCTGACATAGTTATTCAACCCGGATATAGTTTTAATATCTGAATAATAATAACTCGCGTTAAACGGAAGCTTACCTAAATTTAGTTGCCCCTGTCCGTCACTGTGAAAATATCCCATGGGAACCTGCATATCGTTTGCAAAAGGGAGTACTCCATAATCATACCCGGCATTTATTGTTCCATGTGGTATGACTTTGTCCATTGTTGAAATAAATGATTTCATAGTTTTAGTAAAAGGGCTCGGAGCTTCAGCGGAGTCCTTATTTACTCCTGGTACATTTTTCTTTTTAGCAGTATCAGCCTTTGAACCAGGAATACCCGCAATTACTGATGCGGGGCTTTTTTTAGATCCCGTTTTGGTTGTATCCAGAATCTTTGGAGTGCTTGCTTTCTTTTCATCCGATGCAATACTTTGCCTTATTTTCTTTTCCTTTGAAGCGAGTATCTTCTGAATAAATAAGTAAAATCCCGACTTCTTTTTTTTATTTGCTTTTACAGTATCAGCTTGAGAGGTTTTAATTTTTGTACTGTCTGTATTCTGACCATATAATAAATAGGAATCTGTCATTACTAATAATGCAGTTACCATTAGTACTCGATGAATAAGATAGGAAAATCTATTCATTTTAAAAATAAATGTGAAAGATACTGTATTCTCTTGCAGAACTAACTACGAATGTAATAAGAACTAAAATCGATGTAATGAAAATAAAATCGTTCTGGGTTGCAAACTTTATTATCCATAATCACTCTTACACAGATATGGAAATTTACAAATAATACTAGCAACATAAATATATCAAGTATTGTAAAAAAGGAAAATCTGACTTACTTAAGAGGCATTTCCAAGAGAAATAGAAGCCCGTCGACTCGAACCCTCTAAAAAAGTCTGATGCAATAAGGTTTTTATAACTCCAATTAATTGAGGTGAAGCAAAAGTGAGGTGGTTTGATATATGAATATAAATACTTCGTACATTTGCCGCCGATATGATACTATTATCCAGTAATAAAAGGGACGGAAAACCGCTAATAACGGCAGGGTAGAGTATTGTATAAAACGATAATAAGAAAAGCCTTGCTAAACAACAGCAGGGCTTTTTTATTGAATAGAAATGAAAAATAAAGCATTATGAAGACATTTGAATACACAGGTAATCCACCATATCCCAAGTACAAAAACTACGAGGGTATTTTGGGTGAATGCCGGCTTATAATAGAGGATAACAACAAGAAAATAAATTTTCGGCAAGATTCTTTATTTTTTGAAGTTAGATATATGCCCAGTGGAGCATCTATTGGTTCGATTAAGAACTACCTTAATCATTTGCCAAATATGGGCAATCACATTTTCAACTACATTGTTGAGTTTAATGCACCGTTTAAGCTTGTCATTGAATTTCCGGACAATACGGATGTAAAAGGGTTAACGATAAAAACAATGAAAATAAAACGGAATGAATTATGAAACGTGGTATGACATTTCAGGAACTCGCAAAATTAGGTGCTGAGGCATTAGCCAAACAAGAACCCGTTTCTTTTGAGGAAATGCGGGCGCAAGCGCTTCGGGTAAGAGGCGATTTCAAAACGGAAGAAGAAGCATTAAAGTTCGTTCGTAGTCTAACTAATGAGGAGTACGAGAACTATATGGGTTTTAAAAGAGATTCAACTCTTGATGAGAAAAATCCGTGATTTTCCATTTCAATGTATATAGGTGGCAATCTTTATCCTTAAGCATATCAAATCCTGTTCACTATCCTTGCCGAAAGTATCATTTGCAACTATGAAAGTTGAGAAAGATGCCCTATTTAAGTTTAGTTGAAACTACTATAGAAACTATCGTATAATTTATATCGCAAAATAAAAAGTACCAACCCTGTCTTGGATTTTATACCAAACTTATCGAATATTGATTCACGGTATCCATCTACGGTCCGAGGCTGCACATGCATTAATTCGGCAATCTGCTCATAGGTATACTCATTATCATTGCATACATACTTCATGAATTCCTGTTCTCTGTCGGTTAATTTCTCCAATATCCGCTCTTGTTCACTCTTTATGTCATCCACTCTTGCTTGCAATGACAAGCTAAGAAATTCATTATGAAAGTAGCCTGTTTCAAATACTTCTTTCAGTGCCCTTTCCAACTCTTCAAACCCGCTATTCTTTTTTAAATAGCCACGAACCCCAAGTCTGAAAAGCCTAACTATTGCTTTTTCATCTTCATTAACTGTTAGAATCAGTATGGGTGTTTTATTTTTTATTTCGTTTAACTTTTCAATGACTTTTTCGCCATTCATCGAAGGCAAATTCAGGTCAAGAATTATTAAATCCGCGGAATCGATGTTATTCAATGCGGCAAAGAAATGAACACCATTGCTGAACTCATCTGAAATTTTATATGGGCCTATTTTTTCGATTAGCTCTTTTATCCCGGTACGAATCATCACATGATCTTCCAGAAGGATTATTTTCTTTTTCACTTCCATATAATGCAAATGTAATAACAAATAGAATCATTGTTAGATACTCTTGCTTAGTGCAATTGTACAGCCCTTGCCAACTGAGGATTCTATTGTACAGGACATTCCAATCCATTCGCATCGTTTCAGGATATTTCGTAAACCGGATGCTTTGTCAGAATGCAATATGTTTTCGGCATCAAAACCCAAACCATCATCTTTTATTTTCATTTCGAAATTTCCTCCTTCGTTTTTCAAGGAAATTGAAACATTTTGAGCCAGGGAATGCCGGAGGCAATTTTGTATAATTTCCTGGAATACCCGGAATACCATTAGCTCCTGATCTTTGTCGAGACCAGAGTTTCCAGAAACAGGTTGCCAGTGAACAGTAAATTTGTTTAATGATTTAATCCTTTTCACCTCAGTATCAACTGCACTGAATAATCCAATCCTGCCAACATAATCGCTATTGAGTGTCCTGCTCAATAGCCTCAATTGCTGAGTTGCCTCAGAAAGGTAAATTTCAGCAGACTCAAATTTTTCTTTTAAATCTCTGTGGTCGAACTTTATGTTTTCGATCTGAATTCCAACAGCAGTAATCAACTGGCCAATGTTGTCGTGAAGTTCCTGGGCAAATTGCCTCATCATTTCTTCACTCACTTCCAACTCTACATGCCGTAATTCTTGCTCATATTTAAGTTTATTTTGAGCCAGTTCCATTTGTTGTTTCAGCCTCTGCCTGCTTGATTGAAAAAAAACGAGCAAAATACCCGTAACCAGCGAGAATATTAATAGCGTGATACTAACAATCGATAAAACAATTTCAATGTTTGTCATTTTCCACACTTGTTTTTAGAGTAGTATTTATACGTACAAGCCAGAAAGCATAGGCAAGTAAGAGGTAGCGGATGTTGCATAATCCAATTGTTATAAACCGGTAGAGATATAAATTAATTCTGGGATGGGTTTCTTGTAAATAATGTAACAAACTCAAATATGGAATTATCCCTACGAAATATAATATCAAGCCCAGACCCACCCATATTTCAGGCTTTTGCTTCCAATTAATACTATCTTTCATAATGGAACTATAGAGTATAACTAAAAAAATTGATGCTACCACAACTGAACCTACTATATAACTAAAGTTTGATAAGGCATTAAGGCCTCTCAACATGGTTTCTATAATAAAAACCAGTAAAAAAAACAAATACCCAATCCATATCAGAAATCTCTCTTTACTTAATTTGAAATATTCATATCCTGCCCAGCATAGAAAACCAAATTCGATTGGCATTTCAAGGTTATATATCCATTGAGTATAGTATATAAATCCAATATATTGTCCAATATGTATCATAGAATAAAGTACACTATAACTTACGAGTTGAAAAAAAAGGATTTTTAAAAAAGAATTCAAATATCTGTAAGTAAATATGCCTGAAATTAAGGCTATTACAACTCCGATAAGTTCATTAATAATGAGTATGTATGACATAAAAAGTGTGTTATATCTAATAGGCGTTAAATATAACACACTTGCAGCCTTCAGCAATTGTTTCTTCTTTTTTGGGTGATTATTTAGGTGGACTTACTAAATAATACCCTACATAAGGTTTGCAAATACTATTAGGGTTTGAGCATCCCTCGGGGCATTCAGGTGGACATAAACTTCCTAAGTCTGCAAACTTATTTGGTGGTATTTGGAGCATCTGGGGCACTTGGAGAAATGTTTTTTTAAATGCTCCAAGAATTCTTTCCTTCCGTGCTGTAGTTGTAAATCTACTCTCATGTGTCATAACTGATTTGTCCATTTCTTCGAATACTGAATTACATATTGTTGTCAATGTCTGACTCAAGCTTGAAGGGACTAGCATCAAATCAAATCTTATTAACGGATCATTATCCACTTCACCATTTATGTAGTTTGTAATTTCGCTTTCCGGACGACCAATTATGTACAAATACAAAGGAGAATTATTATTTTTCTTAAACATCTCCTGTAGCTCTTGTATTGAATAGATCACTTCTGTTGGGTCTGATTGATCTTCTGAATTATACATATTGTCATCATCTTCAGTATTATGATGGATGTATAAATATTGTTGATAATTATTAACATCAATAGCCATTTGATTAGGGACTGCTTGAGGTACACTAGTACCATCTGTACTTATAGTATAGTAATTAAATTGAACGCCTTGCGCAATTTGATATGTATAATAATTAAATGGGTTATTTTGACCGCTTGGCGGTTGAATAAGGGTAAGATAAATTGGCCTAATATATAAATCAAATGATGGATCACCATTTCCGGGATCATTGATTCCATAAACAAATTCTAGTGCTTCAATATAATGAGTCACATTTGCGGGTATTGGCAGAATTGTGTTAGTCAAAGTATTCAATTGATCTAATGTAATCTCAAAATTATTTTTGCAAATAGAGTTTGCAGGTTGTCCTATTCCTATATCGTAGTAAGCATAATAAAGATAGTCAAGCCCATCTGGCATGGAGACTGTCATGTTATCAAGATCAATATTATCTTGTATTTGACAAAAACTAGGTAAGCTCAATGCTAACCCTAATGCTGTAAGTAAAATTAATTTTTTCATGATTTTTGTTTTTATTGGTTTCTGCAAAAATATATAGCAATTTTCAATTAAGTTGTTTTTTTCGCCTGTATTAATCCCGTTTTTGCATACGGGAAAAATCCCCTCCTAAGTTCTCATAAATCCCCCTTGTGCCAAGCCCTTGTGTGATAGTATCTTTGCATCGTCAAAATTTTAATACGGGAATGCCGAAAACCGAAAAGAGAGTAGGTAAGAAATAAACTAACAAAAAAATGAAAACACTAAAATTAATTACAACAATTGCTTTATTAGTATTTGCTACGAGTAATACGTTTAGCCAAGTAAATGTATCTGGTCAAAACCAAGGTCACCCGAGACATTGGGTTACAAACGGAATGCCATCGACTGTTTACTGTGGTAGTAAACCAGAAAGTTGGGTACGAGGCAATGCATCCCTCAATGCAAATACTGGTATTGTCACTGTAACTTTACAACTAGAAACAGATGCAGTTAATGCTGGCCCAGAGGGGCAAGTTACCGTTTACCTTCGGGACAATAACGGCAAGGATATTGCTAAAGTGATGTCTGATAAGGTAGGGAGGGGAGGAAAAAAACCAGGCAAAGCACAAAAGAGTACTATTATAAAAACAGTATCAATTGGAGTAGATGTCGCTAAGAAAGTTGCTTCCATTTATGTTGTTGCAGAAAATACCGGCTTTGTTAGTCGAATTTTCAATATAAAATCGGATGATATTAAAACTTTGACCCAAATCTTTTCTTTAGTTGCCTCAACGTTATAATTGCTTGGAGACCATTTTAAATAACAAATAAACAAAACGGGGAAGCCGAAAACCGGAAAGAGAGTGGGCTAAAAAATCAATAAATAAAATAGAAAACTATGAAAACAAAATTTTTATCTTTTGGAATATTAATATCGATTTGTATATTTACAAAAGTAGTTTCAGCTACTACTTACTATGCAAAAGTGTTTTTTGTAAGTTCAGATGAAACTGTATCTGTTGCAACTGGAGATAATGCAAATAATGTGTTAAGAACTACATCATTTGGTCCTAAAGTGCCAAGTGGCAATGAGGATAATATTGTAGTGATTAAATTTTACAGTGATCCGAATTTAACTACCGAGGTTAGTGTTAATGCGGTCAATATTAAAGAGGTCGATTTAGTTGTAAACAAAAAAGTAGTTTCAACTTTCTCGGATTTTTCACAAAATTCAAATCTCTACCAAGTGGATTTGACTTCAATCGCAGGTAGTAGTAATGGGGATCTAATAATAATTAGTATTAAATTAAATAATGCCGCGGATAATTTGGGGAATAGTTCTTCATTTTATTTCAATTATTATACAAGTATATCTAATTATGGTATTGCAAATGGAGCACCTTTAGGTTTTTGGTTACCAACAGGAATGTTCGCGACTAATTTTAATCGATCAAATGTTGGTGTCACATTTGCGCCTGAACCTATTGGTGCGGCCTGGGGAAAAAAGATAAATGACAGGAACGACAATGGTTATATTGGTATTTCTCTTTGTGCTAAGTGGTTGATATATCAACAGAATAATAGTAACAATAGTATTACTTTTTCATCTGCTGCCCTTGGTGTTTTATTTGATATATCTAATTATATTACAGTTGGGGCGGATTACGGAGTAGACTTGACTACTAATAAGCAAAATCCCGGCTTGATGTTTGTAGTAGGGATTGGTCCAGGATTACTTAATTTTATTAAATCCTCAAGTAAACCTTAAAAGATAGTATATTATAGCGATAAATAATAATTCAAGAATAAAGGTTTTGGAAATGTTCCCTTCAATACCTCGCAATCGTAGGTTTAGTAAATTTAATCAACGCTGTGTGTGTCTCTCTCGCCCGCCTGGATTCCTGAGCATTATGAGTATTCTGAAAGATATGAAAGTTGAAATGAAAGCTATTGAGCAAAATAGAATTTAGCGATAGAGAAATTGCTAAAATATTTGAAAATCCCATTGACTCGAACCTCCTAAAAAAGCTAGAATTGATTAGGCTTATATTCACTCAAATTGCCGGAGTGATGCAAAAGTGAGGCGGTTTGATACATGAATGATGTATTTCAGGGATTTCTTAGAAAAAAGAACGAATACTTAAGGCAAGATATTATCGTCAAGTAGTACCTATTTTACCCGTGTTTTACCAAAAAAAACTATTAATAGAGGATAGTAATAGATTATCCTTTATTCAAGCATAGAACTATATATATAAATGAAAAGTCCCACAAATGCGGGGCTTTTACAGGCTGGGGGCTGCCTAATTATCTGCCAAGTTTTAATTACATCACCAATGTATAAGGAAAGTGGTTACCGATATATTTCAACTAATAACACCCATGCATCTAATAGGGCTTTTATAAAACATAATATTATACCAGGGATAATCCAATAAATTCCATCCCTACCTACAATACAAATAATTATACCAGCAGCTATATAGGGTGCTACAGCAAATTGTGTCAGTATTATATTCTGGCGTATATACTTTCTGTTTTTAGTTTCTATCTTGGGCAAAACCTTAAGATCGGCTCTTAAGGTTATAGCCCAAACAATTATTCCAGTAATAAGCACCTCTAATCCTATCAAAATTGAAGACTGTTTAGGGATGAGATTCAATATAGATACTACGAGTACCGTCATTAAAAGCAATAAGGATTGAATGGCCCTTGATGGTAATTGTGGATTAGCAAGTAACTCTTTGAGGCTTATGGATACACCTACAAAAATCAAGCCTGTTAATGCTGCTGCCGAACCTGCAACAGCCATCCAAAAGTCATTCCATTCATTCATGGTCATATATTTTATGTGATAATGCCAGCAAAAATAAATAAGCCACTTAGATACATTGAAACGGAAAATTACGGATTTTTTTCATCACGAGTAGAATCTTTTTTAGAACCCATATAGTTCTCGTACTCCTCATTAGTTAGAGAACGAACAAACTCCAACACCTCTTCTTGTGTTTTGAAATCACCTCTTACCCGAAGCACTTGCGCTCGCATTTCATCTAATGTGACTGGCGGTTGCTTTGCTAATGCCTCAGCACCTAATTTTGCGAGTTCCTGAAATGTCATACCACGTTTCATAATTCATTCTGTTTTATTTTTCACATACCCCCAATTTCCTCAATATGATACTTGAGGTTTCAGCAGAAAGGCAATTACATTACATGCGTGAATTCGTGTCTTTTATAAGAAATACCCCTGAAGAGCGCCATTTAAACCTTTTAAAAGAAAAGCCGCAAATCATTAAGCGTGTTCCATTACACTTTATAGCATCTTATCTTGGTGTCAGCAGAGTCCATCTGAGCCGCATTAAAAATGCACTTGTGCGCAAGAATTAATAAATAAAAATATTTGGTAACATATGTTACGGTATAACAGAGTGCATTGATGTAGTTTTGCTTCATAAAAAACCAAAACTATGAAAGCAGCAGTAATGTATCAAAAAGGTGAATTACCTCAATACGTTGATTTTCCAGACCCGATAGCACAGAATGATGATGAAATCCTTGTTTCGGTAAGGGCTGTTGCAATAAAGCATTTCGATAAAGGTAAAGCTAAAGGAAGGCATTATTCAAGTGAAAGGCCGAGAGAAGGAGGCCATATTGTTGGCGGAGATGGTGTTTGCGTGCTTAAGGATGGTACGAGAGTATACGGAATGGGTATTAGTGGTATGCTTGCGGAAAAAGCATTAATTGAAAAGGACAGGATTGTAAAACTACCAGCTAATTTAGATGATATAACGGCAGCCGCAATGGCAAATGCAGTGATTGGATCTGCAATGGGCTTGCGTTTCAAAGCGAGTGTTAAACCCGGAGATGTGGTTTTGATAAATGGGGCCACTGGGTTTACAGGCAGAGTAGCTGTACAGATAGCAAAACATTATGGTGCCAAAAAGGTAATCGTCACAGGCCGGAATCAAAAATCTTTGCAGGATTTAGTGAGTCTAGGCGCAGATGAAACAATTTCAACGGGACAAAAGGATGAGCAATTTCT
>Ga0206823_1133_pt1 | contig 17178 bp, 10 predicted proteins | sample Alteio_BWOrgCont_81_FD_152868 | JGI IMG/M metagenome (GOLD analysis project Ga0206823, IMG submission 152868) | Enriched cells from forest soil in Barre Woods Harvard Forest LTER site, Petersham, Massachusetts, United States -... | ecosystem: Environmental > Terrestrial > Soil > Temperate forest >...
TGTAATCCTTAACGGTGGGAATGGCCCCTATACTTACAGCTGGAGCAGCGGGGCGAGTGTAACGACCAGCAACTCTTTCTCGGGAATAACGAATTTAACGGCCAACGTTTACAGCGTTACCATCACCGATGCAAACGGTTGCATTGCAATGGGTACGGTGAGTGTCACACAGCCTTTGGCACTTGCAACACCAACCATAACAACAATCGACGCAAGTTGTAGTTTGAGCAATGGCAAGGCAACAGCGAGTTCAGCAGGAGGGTCGGGGATACTCGCTTATTCCTGGAGCAATGATTCTACGGGGCAGACAATAATAGGTTTGAGCGCGAACACCTATGTAGTGACAGTGACCGATGGAAATGGTTGTACGATATCTGGGAATGTCCGGATCAATAACAAAAATGGCCCGAAGATCAGCATAACGGGCTCCGGTAATACATGCGAAAATAAGAAGGAAGGATTTGTTCAGGCGCTAGGGACAGGAACAGGTAACCTGAGTTATAATTGGAACAATGGCAAAAACGTACAAAACATCGACAGCCTCTCCGCAGGAACATACATCCTGACAGTCACCGATGGGAATGGATGTACAGCAGACACTTCGGTAAGTATTTTGCAAATGCCGGTACCCCTTGCAAGTGCAGGAGCCAATGAAACGATAACACCAGGAGAAAGTGTTCAGCTGGATGCAAGCGGAGGAGTAAGGTATTTATGGTCACCCCCTCTGTATTTAAGCAACGACACCATCTACAATCCTATGGCAGACCCCAGCCAGACGACAAGCTATACCGTAATGGTTACGGGTGCAAATAACTGCACAGCAACAGCCGATGTATTGATTTCAGTAAATGATAAGACCGATTGCGATACGGTCAGCGTTGCTAACTCCATTTTCATACCCAGTGCATTTTCCCCCAATGCAGACGGAAAGAACGATCAGCTTTTCGTATACATAAGTCAAATCAACTGCCTTACCCAGTTGAAGCTGGAAATATACGACCGTTGGGGAGAACAAGTGTTTATGAGCACCAATCCGGCCACCGGCTGGAACGGCACATTTAACAGCAAACCAATGGCATCCGCTGTATTTGCCTATTACCTGACCGTTACTTTGACCACCGGACAAAGTATATATAAGAAAGGCAACGTGACCTTACTTAGGTAGTGAATCTTTCCGGTATTTCGCGATACGCACAAAATTTGCACTGTCTCGGTGCCATGGAACCATGTCTGTTTTTCACCAATTTATAATGTCTACTATACCATCCATTAAGTGCCTTTAATGCTCAATATAATAAGCATTATAGAATCGCCTAAAATAGCCTGGTTTCACATTAAGATACCCACATCGGATGCTGATCCCTTCTTCAAAGTGTACCCCTCTTAGACTGTTCTCTTTCAATGGATTCAAACAAAGCCTTGAAATTCCCGGCCCCAAAACCTTTTGCGCCCATGCGCTGAATAATTTCAAAAAACAGCGTTGGCCGGTCTTCCAGTGGTTTGGTAAAAATTTGTAAGAGGTATCCTTCTTCGTCGGCATCCACCATGATGCCTAGTTTTTCAATCACATGCAGGTCTTCTTTCATCATTTTCATATGAGCTCCCAGGCGTGTAGGGATTTCCTCGTAATACGATCTCGGAGGTGCGGATAAAAAGTCTATACCCCGTGCTTTCAATTGTTTAACCGTATCGATGATATCGTCTGTTGCTACCGCAAGGTGTTGTACACCCGGGCTTTCAAAAAAATCAAGGTATTCTTCAATCTGTGATTTTTTCTTTCCCTCGGCAGGTTCGTTGATCGGAAATTTAATCCGGCCATTGCCGTTACTCATCACTTTACTCATCAGGGCCGAGTATTCAGTATGAATCTGTTTGTCATCGAAGGATAAAAAATTGACAAAGCCCATCACTTCCTCGTACCACTTCACCCAGGTATTCATTTCTCCCCAGCCCACATTGCCCACCATGTGATCTATGAATTTTAATCCGGCAGGAGCAGGGTTATAATCTGATTTCCAGATCTGAAAGCCCGGTAGAAAAGGGCCTTTGTAATTTTTACGTTCAACGAACATATGAACAGTTTCTCCGTAGGTATAAATTCCAGAGCGAACTACCTCACCATGCTCGTCTTTTTCAACAAGCGGTTCCAGGAAAGGTTTTGCACCACGTTTGGTTGTTTCCTCAAAGGCCTTACGAGCATCTTCTACCCACAACGCAATTACTTTTACCCCATCACCATGTTTTGTAAGGTGTTGGTTAATGACCGATTTTGAATTTAAAGGTGTCGTTAAAACAATGCGGATTTTATCCTGAGCAAGCACGTAGGAAGTGTATTCCCTGCAGCCCGTTTCAAGACCCTTATAGGCATACGATTGAAAACCAAAGGCCGTTTTGTAAAAATGTGCCGCCTGCTTCGCATTCCCCACATAAAATTCAACATAATCAGTTCCCAATAAAGGAAGAAAATCTTTCGCCCCCGCGAATATTTTTTCCAGCCCATATTCTACATTTTTTACTTCTTTTGTCGCCTTTGTCATTTTTTTAATTTTTAATTTCTTTTACCTTTTACCTTCTACCTTCTAACTTATGTCTTCTAATTTATGTCTTCTAACTTTTGCCTTGCCCCCTTCGGGGACTTGTACCCGTCAGGGTGAAAGTCAGAATGTATGTTCATGCTATTCTGACTAATGACTTATTTCTTTTGACTTACCTTACTCTATCCACGATTTATAATACTTTCCATCATCAATCTTCATCGCTTCTTCTGTTACCATCAATGGTCTGAAAGTATCCACCATAACCGCAAGTTCTTTTGTTTCTTTTTGCCCAATACTTCTTTCCATCGCTCCCGGAGCTGGTCCGTGCGGAATTCCTTTAGGATGCAGCGTTATATTTCCCTGTTTGACATTATTTCTGCTCATGAAATCTCCGTCAACATAATATAAGACCTCATCACTGTCTATGTTGCTATGGTTGTAGGGTGCAGGTATGGACAGCGGATGATAATCATAAAGCCGCGGACAAAAAGAACAGACCACAAAGGCATTTGTTTCAAAGGTCTGGTGCACAGGAGGTGGTTGGTGCACTCTTCCCGTAATGGGTTCAAAATCATGGATAGAAAAACCATAAGGGAAATTATAACCATCCCAACCCACCACATCGAAGGGGTGGGTTGCGTATATCAACTCATGGGTCATCCCTTCTTTTTTTATTTTCATCAGGAAATCACCTTTTTCATCGTGTGTCTCCAGGTCAACCGGAAGTTTGAAGTCGCGCTCGCAGAAAGGCGAATGCTCCAGTAATTGTCCGAACGAATTTTTATATCTTTTTGGCGTATAAATCGGGCTGAAGCTTTCCAGATACAACAAGCGATTGTCTGCATTATCAAATTCAATCTGGTAAATCATTCCCCTGGGAATGACCAGGTAATCCCCGTAAACAAATGGTATCGTACCAAGAAATGTCCTGAGCTTGCCGCTGCCTTTATGAATAAAAAGTAACTCATCTGCATCCGCATTTTTATAAAAATAATTTTTGACTGATTGACGTGGTGCTGCCAGTCCCAGATGAACGTCGTGATTTACTAACAACGCCTTACGGCTTTCGAGAAAATCATCTTCCGCAGGAACATCGAAGCCTTTTAAAAGCAGTGCTTTGATGTTTTTACCAATCGCTATTTTAGGCGAGGAGTCGTAAGACCTCAGTATTTCTTTTACCTGCGTTGGACGATGCACATGGTAGGTGATACAGGACATTCCACTAAAGCCTTCTGTCCCGAACAACTGCTCATAGTAATAATTGCCCGCTTTACTTTTGTGAGCAGTATGCCTTTTAGGAGGGATGTTACCGAGTTTATGATAGAGGGGCATTTTTTAGAAAGTTAAAAGTTAAAAGTCTCAAATTTAAGAAATCGTCCGTAGTTTTTACCATGATTTTATCAGTAACATATTAGCCTGAATTGCACTAACGTGTGATGACTTGCACCCTTTCATTGCGGCGCTAACTATTAACTATTCGCTGCTCGCTATTCCTATACCCCTATTCCCTCATAACTCCTCATAACTATTTCCTATTAAAAATCTCCTTCAAATTCGGTCTCAGTCGGCTTTTGTAAACCGCATGGGTATCCTTTTTGATTTTCCCTTTGCGAAGCTTTCGCTGCTCTTCAATGGGAAGTTCAGCGATTGTTTTGCATTCAGGTGTGCAGCAGCCCAGGTAATTGGTTTTACATTCTTCGCATTGAATAAATAAAAGATGACAATCCGCATTCGCGCAATTGGTGTGGGTATCGCAGGGTTTTCCACATTGGTGGCAGGTGCTGATTATTTCTGAACTGATCCGTTCACCCAGCCGTTCATCAAAGACAAAATTCTTTCCTTTGAATTTTGACTCGAGACCCAGGGCCTTTACCTGCCTTGCATAGTCGATAATCCCGCCATGCAATTGATTGACATCCTTATACCCCTGGTGCTTCAGGTAGGCGCTTGCCTTTTCACAGCGTATGCCGCCTGTACAATACAAAAGAACCTTTTTATCTTTTTTATCCTTAAGTAACTCTGCTACCAATGGAAGCTCATCTCTGAAAGTATCAGCCTGAGGCTTTATAGCTCCTTCAAAATACCCAATTTCACTTTCGTAATGATTGCGCATATCGACTACAATGGAATCCGGGATTTCCATTGCCCGGTTAAACTCAGCCGCTGTAAGATGCCTTCCGACATTCGTGACATCGAATGCATCATCTTTCAGGCCGTCAGCAACAATTTTTGAGCGAACTTTAACAGCCAGTTTATAGAATGATTTGCCGTCATCTTCGACGGCCTTTTTTAAAGGCATTTTGTTGAAAGCAGGAACAGCCTGAAGGGTATCCTGAAACGCATCCCAATTTTCCTGCGGAACACTTATTTGAGCGTTGATTCCTTCTCTGGCGATGTATATTCTTCCCAGTACATTGAGCTCTTTCCACTCTTTATACAATTGATCCCTCATCAGTGGAGGGTTCTCTAAAATGACATAGCGATAAAAAGAAAGGGTCACCCGTTTCAGGTTTTCTTCCTGAAGGCGTTTTTTCAGAACATTTTTATCGACTCTGTTGTGCAGTAAAGCCATCCCATTGAAGATTATTCAAAAATAATCTTTTTTACGCTGGTATTTCCAACTTTGTCACAAACTTTCAGGAAGTAAATGCCAGCTTCTAAATTGTCTTTTTCAAGTTTATAACTGGTTTGTAAGCATGTGTCCATTTTGACCCTTCGGCCTGTCCTATCAAGAAGTTCGATGGAATAAACCGGATTGACTGAAATGGAATTATTGAAAAACACAGTGATACTATTTGCAGAAGGATTTGGATAGATTTTCTCAAACAGATTCCCAGCCTGATTCTGTATTCCCAAAAGACTGCAATTGCTGGGCGCGGTATTTCCGGTGCAAGGTGTATACGCATAAAGAGAGGCATTCCCATAGGGTGTATCAGCAGGTTGTAAATCGGAACAGGCAATACCCAATCTGCCAATCAGGAAGTCGCGCACAAAGTTAACAGTGGTATCCATATACAGCAACGCAGAAGGAGTGTTGCCATAATAAGGCATATGCCCGGCCCCCAGCCAGGTATAAAAATTATTCTGAACACTAACAGTTTGGGCTTGCTGATAGATCATTCGGCTCCCATCAACATGAATTACCGGTATGCCACTTAAAATTACCTCACCACTTCCATAAGGGACCGTTCCGTCCAATGTTCCATGCATAGAGCAAAGAGGGATATCCCCTTTTTCAAGCCATGCATAAACACCCAGCGCTCCGCAAAGATTGATGACCCCATTTATTTTGCTGGAATAGCATTGATTCCCGCTGTATCCATCGAGTCCCTCCAATTGTGCCAATTGAACGCTGTCGGAAAGAGAAGCACCTCCCAGATATGGATAAATCTGGCAGTTTCTTTTTAGGTAGGCAACATGCAAAGAAGTGAATGCGCCCGCAGAGCTCCCTCCAATGAAAATATTTGTTGTATCGATTTTGTAGCGATCGGCAGTAAGCCTGTCTTTGTAGAAGAAGCGAATAGCTGCCTTCATGTCCTGGGCAGCCCTGATTACGGCTTCCGTCATTGCAGTGGTATCTCCAATTAAATTAAAAGGATTGGCTACCAGTCTGTAGTTAATACTTGCACAGGCAAATCCTTTTTTAGCGAAATGCTGTGATAAACTAACCATGTCAGAATCTTGTCTTGACCCATCAATAAATGCGCCTCCGTGCGCCCAGATAATCAGAGGTCTTATTTTTGCAGTGTCGTTTGCCGGCTGGTAAAAATCAAGGGTCAGGCTATCCCCCGACCCGTCTTCATTCAGGTTGAATCCATAATGTATTGCACTGTCCATGACTAGGTTGGTAAAAACATCATTTGCGTAGCGCTTACCCGCACAGGGTTGTGCTGCAACCCACAGGCTTATGATAGTTGCAGTTGCAAAAAGGAGGATGTTTTTCATAGCCGTAAAGAAAGACAAAAACCTTGCCAAGGGAAAAAGAACTCTATATTTGCAGATAGAATTTTAACTATCAATATGCGGAAAAAGATATTGGTCATCGGCTCGCAGGGCCAAATCGGCGTTGAGCTGGTAGAGCGCTTACGACAGCTAAATGGAGCAGAAAATGTGATCGCGTCGGATGTGAAGGATCTGAAAAAAAACGAGCAAACGGGTATTTATGAATCCCTTAACGTGCTCGATCCCAAACGGCTGCATGAAGTGGTGAAAACCCATCAAATTAACGAAATCTATTTGCTTGCTGCGCTGCTTTCTGCCACAGCTGAGAAGAACCCTGCTTTTGCCTGGGAGCTGAATATGAATGGTTTGTTCAATGTTTTAAATCTGGCCAAGGAAGGTCTGATTTCGAAAATTTACTGGCCGAGTTCGATTGCCGTTTTTGGTCCTACAACGCCCAAAATCAATACACCTCAATATACGGTGATGGAGCCTAATACAGTTTATGGTATCAGCAAGCAGGCGGGGGAGCGTTGGTGTGAATATTATGTCAAAAAATTCAATGTAGATGTACGTAGTTTGAGGTATCCAGGCCTTATAGGCTGGAAATCGGAGCCTGGAGGAGGAACGACAGATTATGCCGTTCAGATTTTTCATGACGCAATTCATAGGGGAAATTTCGAGTGCTTTTTGTCTGAAAATACGGTCCTTCCGATGATGTATATGCAGGATGCCATAAAAGCGACAGTTGAAATCATGCAGGCAGACCCTGAAAAAATAAAAATCCGTTCGGGTTACAATCTTTCAGGATGCAGTTTCTCTCCAAAGGAAATTTCGGATGAAATACGAAATTTCATACCTGAATTTAAAATAACGTATAAACCAGATTTCCGGCAGGGAATAGCCGACAGTTGGCCCCAAAGCATAGATGATTCACGTTCAAAAATCGATTGGGGCTGGAAACCCGATTTCGGACTGAAAGAACTTACTGCTGAAATGTTCACTAATCTGCGATCAAAAAAAATAAAAAAGACAACTTTTTTGAACTAATTGCGTATAATTGCAGTTGAAATTTGCTTATTAATGAGGAAGTTAGGTGTTTTATTCCTTTTTACAACCTGTAGTTTGCTTGGCTTTGCTCAGGCGGCGAATGATTCTATAAATAAAACCGACGGCGAGGGTAAGAGGCAAGGCCGCTGGGTAATCACAAACAAAATTAATAAACCACCCCTGCCTGAATATGGGGAAGACCAGAAAGTAGAAGAGGGAAGGTATCAGGATGGTAAAAAGATTGGTGTCTGGACGGCATGGTATCCAAACGGAGTGATGAAAAACAGGATCACATTTGAAAACGGCAGGCCTTTTGGGAAAGCGATTATGTACCATGAAAACGGTAAGGTAGCTGAAGAAGGATTATGGAAAAACAGCCGTTGGGTGGGGGATTATAAACTCTATTATGACAATGGGGAGGTGCAGCATGATTTCAAATTTAATCCCAACGGCAAGAGGGAGGGCAAACAGGTGTATTATGCTGAAAACGGCCAGAAAATAATTGAAGGGGAGATGAAAGAAGGAAAGGAAGTTGGAACGTGGAATGAATGGTATGACAATGGAGATAAGCGTTCCGAAAAGGCCTTCAATGACGGGAACCTGGATCCGGTGAATACACATGAGTATGAACCCAAAAAGCCTGTTGTTAAAGTTGAAAACAAAGAGGATGTGAAAGATGAACCACCTCCGACAAATGGCAAGCCACCTGTTACGGCAGTTACAAAGGATGAAACCGTCAATGCTCCGGTAGAAAAACTGAAACCATTTACCGGGGAGGGTCAGGCTAAATTATACAGACCGGATAAACAAATTTCAAAGGACGGTGAATTTCATAAGTATAAGCTGATCAATGGAAAAGCGTATATCTACAATACGGATGGAATTCTGGAACGCATCGCTGTCTATCAGGACGGTAAATACATTGGTGATGCACCGCTTCCGACCGAGTAATGGAACCGCTTTTTTTATATAATACCCTTAGCCGGCAAAAAGAAAAGTTTGAACCGATACATCCTCCGTTTGTAGGAATGTATGTTTGTGGACCAACTGTATACAGCGACGTTCACCTTGGAAATTGCAGGACCTTCGTTTCTTTCGATCTCATTTACCGCTACCTTTTATTTTGTGGTTTTAAAGTTCGCTATGTGCGTAACATTACGGATGCAGGACACCTGGAAGGTGATCACGATGAGGGGGCCGACAAGTTCGCCAAAAAAGCGAAATTGGAGCAGGTGGAGCCCATGGAAATTGTTCAAAAGTACAGCCTCGGATTTCATGAAGTGATGCGTCTTTTTAATGCGCTTCCACCGAACATAGAACCAACGGCGACAGGTCACATTTCGGAGCAGATTGAAATGTGCAAGAAAATTATAGAAGAAGGTTTTGCTTATGAAGTAAACGGAACTGTTTATTTCGATGTTCAGAAGTATGCTCAAAAAAATAATTACGGTACGCTTTCCAACCGAAAGATGGAAGACCTTCTTGCCAATACCCGGGAATTAACCGGGCAGGATGAGAAAAAGGGACGTCTTGATTTTGCGCTTTGGATCAAAGCAAAACCGGAGCACCTGATGCGATGGCCTTCTCCCTGGGGACAGGGTTTCCCCGGCTGGCACATTGAATGTTCTGCTATGAGCTCAAAATACCTGGGTGCACAATTTGATATTCACGGGGGAGGAATGGATTTGATCGCAACCCATCATACCAATGAGGTCGCCCAATCGGTGGCTTGCAATCATTCGGAGCCTGTAAAATACTGGATGCATACCAATATGCTTACGGTCAATGGGGTCAGGATGTCAAAATCTGCCGGAAATGGATTTCTGCCGGAAGAATTATTCAGTGGAAAACATCCGCTCCTTGAAAGAGGTTATGCTCCGATGGTGGTCCGGTTTTTTATGTTGCAGACACACTATCGCAGCACCCTTGATTTTTCAAACGAAGCTTTAAGTGCCTCAGAAAAAGGCTTTCAACGCTTATTAAGCGCCTTTAAATTGCTCGGTAATTTAAAAACCTCTGAGAAATCTTCCTTTAACATGGAAGAGTTTAAATTGAAATGTTACCAGGCCATGAACGATGATTTTAACAGCCCGGTATTAATTGCGCAACTTTTCGAGGGAGTCCGGATTATTAACTCAGTGAACGATGCCGTGGGCGGTGTTACTATTTCAGCTGCAGATCTGGAGGAAATGAAAAAGCTGTACAATGGTTTTGTATTGGACGTTTTGGGTCTGAAGCAGGAAGATACTACAGGTCATTCGGACGAACTTGCAGAACAAGTGATGAGTGCGGTTATCAACATCCGGAAAGGAGCCAGGCTGAAAAAGGACTTTACTACGGCTGATATTATACGGGATGAATTGAAAAAGATTCACATTGTCCTGAAGGATACGAAGGATGGGGTAGTGTGGGAAAAAGAGAATCAATAGGTTACTTACAGAACTTATAAACCCTTTGACCCACCGCATAAGCCAAGGTATCATTGACAAACCGGATACGGTTCAAATTCAGCAAATACCCCTGGGGCATTTTATTAAATGATTTTCCACCGTCCACCGTGCACAGCGTATAACCAACATTACCGCCAATCCAACCTAGCTTATCATTCAAAAAGCCAATTCCCTGACTTTCTCCATATTGAACATCCGGGACCATTTTCTCAATCCAGGTAGCTCCCCCATCCTCAGACTTAAAATATTTTAACGTGTCTGTCATCAATTTCTCTTCAATGGAAACATAAAGGGTCTTTTTTGATGAATGAGTTATTTTCCAGCAGTGGTTATACCTGCCCGGATCTTTTATTTTCGTAGTCCATGTTTTTCCGCCATCCGTCGTATAAATTATCAGGGAAGAACTTGCAGACCTTGACTTATCTGTGCCCCCCACAATAAAACCAGTATCCCTGGAAGTAAAATAAACATCGATTAACATACCTGCATAGGCACTCATGTCTTTGGACGTCCAGGTACTGCCTCCATCTACGCTCTTGATAAAAAAAGGAGGGCCATCCACCCTTCCACAGGCAACAATCACATCCTTGTTCACAACCTGCAGGCCACAAAGTCCGTTTGGCCTGGGCCCGGAAAATTTCGTAACCTGAATCCAGCTTTTACCGCCATCCAGCGTTTTGTACAAAGGCACAGAATCACTGCTGTTCGCCCAATGCGCAATCCCGAGATTTCCGACAAATCCGCGAAGCGAATCTATAAATCCAACACAACGAAACGCGGTAGGCTGGTGAATCAGTTTTTCCCAGCTCTCCCCTCCATCTCTCGTCTTCCAAATTTCCCCTCGGATATTAACCACCCAGCCTAGCTTCGGATTCACAAAACAAAGATCATCATGCCGAAAAGACTGATTCGGAGAGTTTGGCAGAACATGCCATACAGGCTGACCAGAACTGGTTAGTGACATGATAGTCAGTGCTAAGAAGCTAATCGTTATTAGGGAATAGCGAATGGAAAAGATGGAGTAATAGTTAATAGGGAAACGCAGATAAACTTTAGTCATTTGTAATCTTGTTTTTTTAACTACTTACTATTCCTTGTTAACTATTCGCGAATGCCCATGTCTGCTAACTACCTCACCAAAGACACATTCCCTTTTTTCGCAATCGTCTTTCCATCTGATAAAGTACCCGTAATATAATAAGTAAATACGCCCATTCCCTCTGTTCGCCCTCTGTAGAAACCATTCCATCCCTGCGTCGGGTTTTCACTGGAGAAAACCTCCTCCCCCCACCGGTCATAAATTTTTAAACGTAAATCAGCAATACAATTCACTTCATTAAAATGCACGCGCAATACATCATTCTTTCCATCTCCATTCGGAGAAAAGGCTGTAGGAACAAAAAAAACAAGCGAATCACATGGATTATTTTCATTGACACGTACTTGCACTTCTTCCAGGACCGAACATGAATTGGAACCAGTAATCATAACGGTATATAGGGTCGTTTGAGAAGGATTTGCAGTAGGATTAGAAATATCCACATTGCTCAGTGATCCAGAAGGTGACCATAAATAGCTTGTTCCACCGCTTGCCCATAGTTGGACATTAGCTCCGGGATAAATTGTAGTATCATTGCCGGCTTTTCCCAAAGGAATTGGCAGAGATTTAATACTTGCAGAAGTTACAGCAGTACAGCCATTTTCATCGGTTACGGTTACGGAATAAATTCCCGCATCAAGATTATTCTGGATTTTTCCACTAAATCCATTATTCCAGACATAAGTCAGATTCCCGCTTCCTCCACTTGCCAGTACAACAATTATTCCATCCGATTTCCCAGCACATGTATTAACAGTATCAATTACACTTAAATTCGGACCAATACTGTTATTAATGGTAACGGTCGAAACAGAAGAACATCCATTAACATCGGTAACCGTAATCACATAAGTGCCAGAATATAGATTACTATCTACAGAGTCTGTCAATAAATTGTTCCATCGATAAGAATACCTTCCGGTGCCACCTGTGCCACTGGCAAGGGCTTCACCATTCTTATTACCACAAGTAGCGTTGGATTTTACATTGGCGGAGGCAATTAGAGCATTTGGCTGAGTAATACTTAAAGAATTTGTTTCCGAACACCCACTGACATCCGTTACGGTTACCATGTATTGACTTATTCCCAGATTATTAATTGTAGCGGATGTGGATCCATTGCTCCAACTATAGGAGTAGTTATCGCCTGAACTACCGCTCAATGTTACGGCTGCACTTCCATTGTCTAAGCCATTACATGTAATATTTGAGACAACACTTGTTACCGCTGCGAAAGTGCAGGTAGGACAACTTAACCATCTGGCAACAAAAGGGGCTTCTCCTCCTCCCGTCGCGACCAGAGAAGTATCATTGAGTAAAACCAAAACATCAATAAACATTCCGCCCAAAAAAATGTAATTTCCAGAAGTATCTGAAGCAACTGCATTGGGGTCCCTTCCTCCTCCGCTAATAAGAGAGCCGCAAATTGCTTTTCCTGAAGAATCACACTTAATTAAATAGGAGGGTAAATCACCTGAAGTCATTGAGCTGAGCGTATCATTTCCAAATGCCATAGAGGGATTATTACCCGCAAAATTAGTTATTGTTCCTGAAATATAAATATGAAAATGTGCATCTGAAGAAATGGAATAACCAACTAAAGAATTATTGATGGGCGTCCCTTGTTTAGCCCATATAATATTACCATTAGGTGCGTATTTTACTAAAAATGAATTGGTATTCAGCATGCCCGATACACTCAATGTATATTGACCAAACTTAATGGTGTCAGCATAGGTGCCGGCTATGTAAGCTGCGTCTGAGCCATCCGTGGTAACGGAAACATTACCAAACTGCACTACCTGATTGGCTCCGGCAGGTGTAGAATAGCTGCTTGCTGACTGATTTGCCCAGATAACATTACCATTGTTATCGTATTTAACTAAAAAAATTCCTGCAGAATCCGGGGTGAGTGTAAAAGTTCCAAATATTACAGAGGCCGTATGAAAACCATTGGAGTCATAATAATTTCCGGTAACATAAGCATCTCCAGCAAGATCAACAGCAACGGAAGATCCAACGGCAACAGCGCTACCGGTTGACTGTACAGCCCAGATTACATTTCCTGTATTGTCATATTTTGCTAGGAAAGCACTCCCGGGACCGGCAGAAGTAGCATTCAGATTAAATGTGCCCAACGTTAAAGCCCCTCCAAAACGACCCGAAACTAATTCATTTCCATGACCATCTGTTGAAACACAAAAACCGGTGGCAGACGGAGCTCCCGAAGAGGGCTGAACCACCCACACAACATTTCCCAAAGAATCAAACTTGGCCAAAAACATTCCCTGTGTTACTGAAAATGCACCCAGTGTACCAGCACTTATCACTCCGGTTACATAAGCATTATCGGCGCTATCGCTTGTAACTGAAAACCCCGAGGATAAACTTGATCCAGTTGTTATTGATTGTTTCGCCCATTTAATATTTCCACTTTTGTCATATTTCACTAAATAAAGATCACTATTTGATGATGATGAGAGGGTATAAGTCGCGAAGGTTAGCGATGTCTTAAAGTCACCTGTGTGATAAACATTGCCTAATTTATTTGTAGCAACACTTTTCGCGAATACTTCTGTTTTCAAACCCGTATTACCTTGTCTCCCCCATTTCCAGGATTGAGCAGGTAAATTTTGTACAAATACCAATAGGAGGTACGCAATAGCTCGAATGCCTGTATTTGTCAAAAGTTTCGGCGCTTCTATCATGTTTAGGTTTTAGTGACGAATCAACTGAGATTAAATGTATTAATACATTTTCCAAAACACAAAATAAAATGGAAGTATTACATATGTTCTAAAGTAAATTATTTTGAAATAATCATCATTTAATTTTTAATTTTAGGGTATTTAACTATCTGTTTTAATTTATAATGAAAGCAACACCTGACCTTTACAATCTTATTCATTTCCTTTCGAAAAATGAAAAGAGATATGTTTCTGTATTTTTAAAAAAATCAAGGATTACTGATCATTATAGACTATTTAAAAAGATAGAAAAACAAAACCAGTTTACCGAATCGGGGATCAGTACTTTTCTGAAAAAGGAGGAAAAATCAAGATACCTTCCCAATGTCAAAAGAAATCTTTATACAAATATTTTAAAGTGCCTTAGTCAATATAATTATGGAAAGTCTAAGGATATTTATTTTCATCAATCACTGGTTGAAATAGAGCTTCTTTTTAATAAAAATTTATTCTTACAGGCGAATAAAAAACTTGAAAAAATTAGAAAACTTGCTGAAAATAGAGAGGCATTTAAAGTTCTTTTGCAAATCTCCATATGGGAAAGGAGGCTGTTGAAAACATCATCAATGACCCAGGTTGCTTTAGACAGGTTGATGCAGAATGAATCGTCCCTTATTAGGAAAATCGAGGAGGAGAATAATTACATAGCATTGGAGGACGAAATACTTTTTTTTGTACATGAGACGGGAGAAATTCGACAAAAACTTCACGAGAAGAGGATTCGAAATTTTCTGAAGCATAAATTATTGTTAAATAGTAAAGACATTTTATGTGACATTTCAAAAATTAAATTTTTTAACATACGGGCAAATTGTTACAATTTCCTTGGAGAAAACGCTGAAGCCCTTAAAAACGTAGTACGATACATAGACCTGCTTAGGCGAGGCATCGATCAGCACAGATATAGTCCGGTTAATTATGTTTTAGCTCTTAACAATAAGGCGCTAATTCAAATCCATTTAAGTACTTATTCAGATGCATTGCTGACAATAAAGGAGATGAACCGCGCCTCATCAGAATTAAAGCCAAATGAGAACCAAGCCGAGAGTATTTTTAATCTTGCAGTGGCAGCAAGCTACAAACTTGAATTGTATTTATATATAAAATCCAGGCAATACGAAAAAGCTTTAAAATTTATTCCATCCATTGAAATTATTTTGAATAAAAGTACAGTTGTCTTTGGTGATGAATCAATAGTAGAATTTTACTATTACTTTTCATACGTTTATTTTATTTTTAAGTACTACAAGAAGACTCTTTTTTACCTTAACAAAATTATATTTTATAAAAAAGGGAGTTTCAATTCCCGGGAAGACATCCTCTGCTACAGTAGAATTCTATTGGTTCTTACTCATTATGAAATGGGTAAAGAGAATTTAAGTTTGCAGTTAGTACAATCAACATTCAATTATGTTTTTGAAAGAAAACGTTTATATAAAATAGAAAATAAATTTCTCGGTTTTGTTTTAAATAAACTTCTCAAAAAAGCGCTTGATCCAGCTGAATTGAAAAGCGAATTTATCCAGATAAAGGGAATGATTTCTAGATTAACGAAAAATGTATATGAAAGAAAAGTCCTGGATCATTTCGATTTTATTTCCTGGATTGAAAGCAAGATCAGTAAAAGATCTTTTATTGAAGTATTAAGTGAAAATCATAAGTCATCTGTTTGATTGAAAAAAGAGCTAATTTTAAATCACAATTCCGTACCTTCAATCAGAAGGTGACTAAGGAATTAATAAAAATAAGATGGTCGGTGGATAAAAAGAAACTTTTTTTATTGGACGCAATGGCACTGGTTTACAGGGCCTATTTTGCGTTCAGCAATAATCACAGAGTAAATTCCAAGGGCTTAAATACTTCTGCTATTTTTGGGTTCACCAATACGCTGCTCGAAATATTAAAAAAGGAAAATCCCAGTTACATAGCCGTTGTATTTGATACGGCTGTTCCTACGTTCAGGCATATTGAGTTTGAAGCGTATAAGGCTCACCGGGAAGAAATGCCGGAGGATCTTTCCAAAGCAATTCCTTATATCTACCGGCTGATTGAGGGCTTTAACATTCCGGTTATTTCAGTAGATGGTTTTGAAGCGGACGATGTCATCGGAACACTGGCAAAGAAAGCCGAGCAAAAAGGGTTCATCACCTATATGATGACCCCGGATAAAGACTATGGACAATTGGTTTCCGATGCGGTTTTTATTTACAAACCTGCCCGGCTGGGGAATGGCGCGGAAGTGATTGGGGTACCGGAAGTCCTTAAAAAGTGGGACATCAAAAGGATTGATCAGTTGATCGATGTTTTAGGTTTGATGGGTGACACGGCTGATAATATTCCAGGAATTCCGGGAGTTGGTGAAAAGACAGCAATTCAACTTGTCAAAGATTTTGATACCATTGAGAACTTACTCAAAAATACGGATAAGCTGAAAGGGAAATTGAAGGAAAAGGTGGAGCTCCATGCGGATAAGGCGATTCAGTCAAAACGCCTTGCGACCATTGTTTGCGATGTTCCCGTTGAACTGGATGAAAATACCTTGCAACGCAAGGAGCTGAACAAGGAAGCTTTAATGGAATTGTTTACTGAACTGGAATTCAGGAGGCTGGCCGAACAGGTTTTGGGTGAACGCATCACTCTTTCGGAAGCGGAAGCCGCATTGACGGAAAGTTCCCAGTTTAAAAAAACAGGCAGCACGACGTTACTGGTTAAAAGTTCTGTCACTGCTGCAGAAGTATCCATTGAGAATTTATCCCTTCAGCAACCCGCAAATCCGATTAATTTCAAGACAATAAAGGAAATCCCCCATCAGTATTTTCTGGTGGATTCAGCTGAAAAACGCAAACAGCTGATCGAATCGTTATCCCTTCAAAAAGTAATTTGTTTTGATACAGAAACAACGGGCATCGATGCCAATAATTCTGAGCTGGTGGGATTGTCTTTTTGCTGGAAGGATCATGAAGCATATTACGTTGTCATTCCATCCCTTTTTAATGAAGCGCAGCAGGTGGTGGATGAGTTCAGGGATTTTTTCGCTAATGAGCATATTTCAAAAATCGGTCAGAACATTAAATATGATATTTCCATACTCCGGTGGTATGGCATAGAAGTAAAGGGCAGACTTTTTGATACCATGGTCGCCCATTTTTTAATTCAACCGGAAATGAGGCACAATATGAATGTGCTCGCTGAAACGTACCTGAATTATTCTCCGGTTCCGATTGAAAGTCTTATCGGGAAAAAGGGGAAGGAACAAATCAGTATGCGTGATGTTCCCCTTGAACAATTACTTGAATATGCGGCAGAAGACGCTGATGTGACTTTTCAACTCAAGGAAAAGTTTGAGCCGATGCTGA
>Ga0206823_1126_pt2 | contig 17110 bp, 15 predicted proteins | sample Alteio_BWOrgCont_81_FD_152868 | JGI IMG/M metagenome (GOLD analysis project Ga0206823, IMG submission 152868) | Enriched cells from forest soil in Barre Woods Harvard Forest LTER site, Petersham, Massachusetts, United States -... | ecosystem: Environmental > Terrestrial > Soil > Temperate forest >...
ATTCAGGTTTGAAAAAATTTATGGCCAGTTAGAGGCTCCGTTTAAATTTGATGCCGGAAAAGAATATTCTTTTGGTTTTAAAGGAAGTTTGGGGATGTATGGCTATTCAGGTTCAACTCACATCGATTTTTTCGGAGGCAGTTACATGGCCAGCACCCTATTTTGCAATGCTGGTCTTATTGGTGATTATAAATTAGCAAGGCATTTGTATTTCTTTGTAAACCCGCTGATTGAATACAAGTATTTTAAAAACAATTCGGAAGCGAGTTTAAATGACATTGTTCATAATATCCTTTCCTTTTGTGTGATGGGCGGGATCAGGTATGATGTTTCCAAGTAATTTCTCCGGTTTTTTTAGCTGAAGTCTACTATTTTAAGCAGTACTAATTGATTTAAAATTGTGCAAAAGGTATTTATAGAGAAAAACAAATTATTCTCTTTTTGAGGTATCTTTGAGCAGTTCGTGTAAGCTTCAAGAGATGCAACAGGTATTATTAGCTAAAAGAGCGTTTGATGGCAGTCTGCGGTCTTTGCGTAAGGCAGCGACAGATTCAATTGATTTTACCTCCAATGACTACCTTGGTTTTGCGAGATCTGATGAATTATGGCGGTTGATTAAATCGGACCTTTCGTCTGAACCGGGAAAAGTCAATGGTTCTACCGGATCCCGCCTTCTGAGCGGAAACTCGGCAATGGCGGAGGAGCTGGAAACAACTCTTTCAGATTTTCACAGGGGAGAAAGCGCTCTTCTTTTTAATTCAGGATACGATGCCAATCTTGGCTTGTTTTCATGTATTGCGCAAAGGACTGATACCATTGTTTACGATGAACTCTGCCATGCTTCCATCATTGACGGGATTCGGCTAAGTCATGCACAAAGTGTGAAATTCAGACATAACAATTTGACACAGCTGGAGGAAATACTGAAGAAGGCAAAGGGGGATGTTTACGTCGCGGCAGAGTCTGTTTATTCAATGGATGGTGACCTTGCACCGCTGGATGAGTTAGCGAAGGTGTGCAGGCTTTATAACGCCAATCTCATTGTGGATGAGGCTCATGCTACCGGAGTATTTGGATCCAGAGGTGAAGGCAGGACGGGAGAATTGAAACTTGAAAATAAAGTTTTTGCCCGTATGCATACTTTCGGTAAAGCACTGGGGTGCCATGGTGCGGTTGTTATCTGTTCTGAGGTATTGAAAAACTACCTGGTTAATTTTTCCCGGCCTTTTATTTATTCTACGGCCTTGCCTCCGCATAGCCTTTCTGCCATAAAGGCGGCCTATGCTTATCTAACGACCCAGGCTGAAAACAGAACACTTCTATTTGAACGAATCCGATTTTTCAGGGAAAAAGTTAAGGTCATGGAAATGGCCGATGGCATCAAGATTCCTGAACGTTCAGGACCTATTCAAAATGTTGTCATGAGTGGAAATGACCGGGTTAAAAAACTTGCTGCGGGTGTTCAATCGAAGGGATTTGATGTGAGGGCAATCATGAGTCCTACTGTACCTGCGGGGTCTGAGCGTTTGAGGATATGTTTGCATAGTTTTAATAAAGAGGAGGAGATTGAGGGGCTTGTTAAGTTGTTAAGGAGTAGCGAATAGAGTAATTATAAATGAGGAAAATATTTGTAACTGGTATAGGGACTGGTGTAGGTAAGACAGTTGCTTCGGCTGTTCTGGCGGAGGCTTTGGAGGCGGATTATTGGAAGCCGGTTCAATGTGGGTTGGAGCCGATGACGGATGCTGAATTGGTGCGGAGTCTTTTAAGTAATAAGCGTTCGGTGGTGCATCCGGAAGTTTACCGTTTTAAGGATGCGATGAGTCCGAATGCGGCGGCAGAGCTTGCCAGAGTTGAAATTGACCTGGATAATATCAAGATTCCGACCGGTTCTTCGAACAGGACGCTCATTATTGAAGGAGCGGGTGGCCTTCTGGTTCCTTTGAATGGCAGGGAGCTGATGGCAGATTTAATTTCAAAATTGGATGCGGAAGTAATTGTGGTCGCTGATTTTTACCTTGGAAGTATTAACCATACATTGCTGACATGCAGCGAATTGAAACGACGGCAGCTTCCTGTGCTTGGTTTACTTTTTTTGGGAACGGTCAATGAGGCTTCTGCCAGTATAATTTTGAAAAATTGCGGATTAAAACTGCTGGGAAGAATTGCTCATGAAAAAAAGGTTGATAAAAATACTGTTTCCAAATGGGCCGCTCAGATGAATTCATTTAAGAAGGAAATTGTAATTGGAAATGGATAGTTCAGAACGGGATAAGGCGTTTGTCTGGCATCCTTATACGGATAAAAATTTATATGGAAATCCCATTCCCATTGTCTCTGCCAAAGGGGCCTATTTGTACGCAGAGGATGGAAGGAGATTCATTGATGCGGTTTCCTCCTGGTGGACTTGTATTCACGGCCATTCACACCCCGTATTGGTAAAAAGAATAACGGAGCAGTTGCATCTGCTCGATCATGTTATTTTTTCAGGTTTTACGCATGAGTCAGCAATTTTGCTTGCGGAAAAAATTCTGAAACGGCTTCCTGTAAATCAAAAGAAAATATTTTATTCGGATGATGGATCTACCGCGGTGGAGGTCGCTTTGAAAATAGCATTTCAATATTGGTTTAGCAAAAATCAGGTTAGAAATAAAATTATTGCTTTTAAGAATTCGTACCACGGAGATACGTTTGGCGCCATGTCTGTCAGTGCAAGAGGGACCTTTACCAAACCTTTCAATGAGCTATTGTTTGATGTTATTTATGCGGATGTTCCTGTTCCGGGTAAGGAAGAAGGTCTGGTGAACAGCTTTAAAGGCTTGCTGTCTGTTTTGAATCCTAAACCTGCTGCTTTTATTTTTGAACCTCTGGTTCAGGGAACGGCTGGTATGATTATGTATGCACCTGAGGTACTGGACGAAATGATCACTATTTGTAAAGAGAACAATATTCTTACCATTGCGGATGAGGTCATGACTGGATTTGGCAGGACGGGAAAGTTCTTTGCCTGTGATTACCTGAAAAATCAACCGGATCTGTTTTGTTTGTCTAAAGGGTTGACGGGTGGTACTATGGCCATGGGCATCACTTCCTGTACACAGGAAATTTTTGATCGCTTTAATACAGGTAGTTCTGCTACTTTTTTTCACGGCCATTCTTTTACGGGAAATCCTTTAGCGTGTGCTTCTGGTCTGGGGAGTCTGGAAATTTTTGATTCGGAAGATGTTTTCACTGAAATCAACCGAATCTATGAAATGCATTTGAAATTCATCGCCAGCAGGGGAAAGCATGCCAAAATAAGGCATGCCCGGTGTATGGGAGTTATCCTGGCGATTGAGCTTTATTCTGATAAGCCTTCCACTTATTTCAATGAGTTAAGAAATAAAGCGTATCAATTTTTTATTGAAAAAGGAATCCTCCTTCGTCCTTTGGGAAATATTGTTTACATACTTCCTCCTTACTGTATCTCCAATGATGATTTGAATTATATTTATAAGTCCATTGATGATTTTTTAGTTACAATTTAAATTTCTTATGCTTTTTAATTCAAGAAGAGATTATGTTTTTATCATCCTTGCGGGAATTTTTATAACCAATGCAGTTGTGGCCGAAATGATCGGTGCCAAGTTAATTCAACTGGGCCCTTATTTTGGAAAGGGCCCTTTTATTATGAGCATTGGAATCATCCCCTGGCCGGTTGTATTTCTAACTACGGATATCATCAATGAATATTTTGGCACCAAAGGGGTGCGTCAACTGTCGTTTATTACTGCCGGCCTTATCTCTTATACGTTTATTCTTTTGTTTTTTGCCATGCTGGTCAGGTCTGCTCCGATTTCTGCTTCTGTTACCGATGAACAGTTTAATGCTGTTTTTGGTCAGAGTATGTGGATCATTGTGGGCAGTGTCGTCGCTTTTTTGACTTCTCAGTTTGTGGATGTTTTTATTTTCTGGGCTTTACGGGACCGGACTGGTGGTAAAATGATGTGGCTTCGTTCTACTGGTTCAACGGTTATATCTCAGCTGGTAGATACGTTTGTGGTGTTGGGGATCGCTTTCTGGCTTCCGGGAAAAATGACTACCGGCATATTTATCAATACTGCTTTGACCGATTATTCTATTAAGCTGATTATTGCGGTGGCGCTGACTCCGGTGATTTATATTGTGCATTATGCCATTGATAAGTACCTGGGTAATACGCATTCACATGAGCTGATTGTCAAGAGCGCTGAGCAGTCACTGCATCATAAGGTGAAAGAATGACTTTATGAAATAAGGAGTTCGAAGCTGCCGATTCTTGCTTCGCAAGCCTCGAATGCTTCTCTCTTCCTTATTTCAATGCATATTACTGGATAATCAATTTTTGCGCGAGGTTGTTTAGGTGAATGAAATACATTCCGGCCGGAAGGTAGTTTATGTTAATGTCTGTTTGGTATATACCGGCAGGTAGTTCCTGAGTTTCAGAAATGGTTTTGATCTTTTTTCCGGTTATATCCAAAAGTTCTATCCTAACTGGTGCTGGTGCGGTTAATGTATATTGAAGGGTTACGTTTATTGTTTCGTCTGCCGGGTTGGGATAGAGGTTAAAGTCGTTCAGGATTTTGTTTTCTGATATTCCTGATGAGCAGTTTTTTGTGGTGAGGATCATTCTTGCTGTATCATCCAGGCTGGTACTTACGTTATAGACGACCTGCATGATCGTGTCGGGACCTACGGAGTCTAAAATTAAAATGGGATTGGCCAAGGAGGAAAAGGATTTGCCATTTACAAACCAGGAATACAGGTCTGCCAGGGAAGCTTTATCTGAAAATTTTGCGGTGTCTCCTTTGCAAATCACTGAATTATTAACGCTGAAGCCTGCCTGAGGGATACCGGCATCCGTTCTCCATATTTGTCCGCCATAAGCAGTGTCCCGGATCCCTTCATAAACATAACCATTGAATGCGGTAAGGCAGTTATAACCACGGGCATTGGCTGGGTCAGTATATCCGGGTACATTGGATTGCGTCCAGGTGGATCCATCCAGGCTTCGCCAAACCAGGTCTCCAAAAGAAATGCCAGGGTCATAAACAGAGGTGCCGGTGATCCATAAAAAACCATTGGCGACAATCATCCTTCTCAATTCATAAATGAGTTTTCCTTCTCCAAAGGCATTGCCATTGTTCATCTTCCAGGCAGTTCCGTTGGAGGTAGTCCAGAGTTGTCCGCCTTTTTTACTGTTGTACGTACCCGCGAATAACAGTCCGTTAAAAGCGCAGAGACTGGAAACAGCGGCGTTTCCGGAAACACCAAAGCCATTGTCTGCACCTGTATTTTTAACCCAGGTCACACCGTCTGTGGATTCATACAAATGTGATACTGTATCAAAAACAGAAGCATATAGCTCATTGTTCCAGGCATAGAGGCAGCTCACGTTTTTAATATTCAGATTGATGCTGGTAAAGTCAGCAACTTTTGTCCAGTGCGTTGAGTCTGTGTCTCCGTATTTGGTTCTCCAGATGGAAGCAGCTCCGGCTGTTGTGGTATCGTTAACTCCGACATAAACGAAATTGCTGCTTTGAGTGCCCTGGAATACAGCCAGGTTAGAACTTAAACCTGTGTTTTTGACAGATCCAAAGCCACGTTTGGACATTTTGCTCCAATTGCTCCCATTGGTGGAGTAATAGATAAGGGCTCCCGCAGTCCTGTTGGCAACACCCATGTAAATGGTTGCAGGTGCACTGGTGTCGTGACTTAAGGAGTTGATGCTATAGTCAGCGGAGGTGAGGGCAGGAATAAAAGCTGTGATCTGATTAAATGAACCACTGTTTCCTGTGGTTGAACTCCAAAGCTGAGCGGATATCCCGGAACCGGAAACAACGGAGGTTCCTGCATAAATAGAGCCTTTGAATGCATCTATGGAATAAATTCCGGCTTTTGCAGATCCGAAGCCATTTCCTTCTGTCTGAATCCAGGAATCGTTCTGGGAAATTGCGTTACTATATATACCTGTAGCAATTAGCGTCAGTGATGTAATAAGTTTCTTCATGGGATTTATTTAATGCATTTATTGAACAATCAGCTTTTTTACATCACCGTTTAAGCGAACAAAATAAAGGCCTTTTGGAAGTGTTGTTAACTCCAGGGATAGCTGGTGATCACCTGCTGATTCGTTTGAGTTCTGCAACAATGTGATTTTTTTTCCTGTCGCATCAAACACTTCTGCTCTCACATTTTGAGCAATCGTCAGGCTGTACTTTAACTGAACATTTTCTGTTGCCGGATTCGGCACTATTTCAAAAGAACCTGTCAGGGAATCATTTCTGATGTCTGCCAGCCTTAAAGCAGGACAATTCGGATTAACGGGATTGTTGTTTCTCCACTTAATGTATTCGAATGTCCATTGAAAATTCTGACAGAATTGCTTGGTATCCCATTGCGTTACATTTTTAATCATACCTGCAAATATCGTGTCGGCTTTGTTAATATAGGAAGTGTCTCCTGTGACACTATACAACCAGGCATAAGCGGGTCCCACCAGCATGTTCAGGTCTGATACGGTGGCTGGTCCTCCGGTTGATGTGTATACATCGGTGTATTTATAGGCATCCGTAAAATTTCCGGAGACCCAAAAATTCTTCCAAAGGCTATCCAAGGCCATTTTAACTGCAGGGAATATCCTTGGATCGGGGTTTATTTCGGAGTAGTACATGATTAATGTTTTCATTGTTAATCCAACCATGAAAGGACGGGTATAATCCGTTGTGTGTTCATTGAACCACTGGTCAAGGTGACCAAGAGCGATATCCAGGTATTGATTTAAGCGCGTATCGTGAACGGTAATTCCCATATCGTGGCATTTGATAAATGAGCGCATATTGTAAGCCGTTTCTCTGGATGAAACATCTGTCACCATCCAGGCAAGGGGTGTTTTATTCTTGGGTGGATCTGCGTAATTCGAATAGTTGGCAAATAGTTCGATGCCGTATTTTGACAGGGTATCACCCCTTCTTATGTAATCTTCGTAAAGACCTTCGGAAAAGATATAGTAACCGGGCCTTATTCCTTTGGAGGGAATGATGCCAAGTCCTTTCCCCTGATTGTGTGTTCTCGCATCGTAGGCACTGTCCATGTCTCTGTTTACATACCTTCCGGTGCGCATGCATGGTAACCAACTGGTGGAGTCTTTTAAGTAATCACTTATTTCGTAATAGACCAAGGTAGGGTCATAGTCCCATTGCATATCGGTGGTATCTCTGCAAAAATGCTGACCAATATTTTTAAGCTCTGTAACAAATTTTACGGAGTCTGGTATTGGATGCAGTTTACAAAATGTCTGACTCAGAACCGGTAATGGTTGAACCGGGTCGACTGTGATCAGGTATTGGATTTGCTTTACCAGGTTTGTTTTACTTGATTTACAGACAACGGTTACAAAATAGTCTCCCAGAGGAGTGGCTGAACTTGTCTGGATACCGATTGCCTGATAATTATAACATCCATATTCTTCGTATCCTTCGGAGGTATTGTGGTTCAGTCCATAGCTGGCAAAATCAGCGTAATCAATGGTAGAAGAGGGGGGGATGTTTGAAAGGTTCGTCCAGATGCTTTCAAAAGTGGAAGTTCCGCCAGTATCTATTCTGGTACATTGTAAATTAAAATAGATGCGGTGACCCTGGGTTACATGGTGCGGGCCGTAAAATTCAATCATGTAATTGAATTGTGCGGAGGAAACATTTATCAGAATGAAGGAGGAAAAGATAATGGTATAAAATTTCCACCGCTTAATTTTCGTAGAAGTTGCTTTCATTGATAGTGGTTTAGAAATATTTCCTGAATATAGCATATTGAATTCGAATAAGAAATGAATATGCTATATATGCTTTAAATATTATTTTTACGTGGTATTTTCTATTTCGCAGCGTAAAAACCAAAAATTATCGGATGCAGTACGTCGGTGACCGGATCAGCCTTCTTGAAAAAGAAAATGAATTAAGCATTGTCATACTTTCCTATAAACATCCTGTTAAAAATTTTGTGATTTTAGCCTGGTTGATATTATTCAGCATTTGCGGTGTTATGGCTATTAATGAGCTTATTCATGCGAAAGAGCCTGATCGCAGGGTTTTTTGGATGGTGTTTACGGGGTTTTGGGTATATTTTGAATGGATGGTTCTGAAGGCATGCTTATGGAGGTTAAGGGGCAAGGAAAAGGTACTGCTGACTAAAGAGGCGTTGAGAATCAAACGTGAAATAACCGGATTGGAATCCTATCGTGAGTACAGGTTGGATCAAGTGGAAAACTGGAAGATGGTTATACCTGATGTGAAAAGCATCACAGGCAGTTATGAAAATGCGTATTGGTTTATCGGTGCTGAACGCATTTCTTTTGACTATAAGGGGAAGGAAATCCGCTGGGCATGCCAGCTTAATAAGGAAGATGCAGGGCTTTTGTTGGGAAAAATCAAGCATTGGATCAGGTAAAACAGATCCCTAATAATTGCAAATCATTTATTTGCGATGCATTTTTTTTCTTCTTAACTTCATGAACACGAAATAATAATAAAACACTTCTTATGAGAATATCGTTACTAATTTGTTTTGTGTGTTTTTCATTTATTTTAACCAAGGCTCAGCAAAATAATGGCGGGGTGTCCTTCACGGCAAATAAAGGTCAGGTTGCTGACATCAGAAATCAACGTCATCCGGAAATCTTATTTCATGCAGATGGAAAAGGAACTCAGGTTTATTTAAGGAAAACGGGTGTCAGCTACGTAGTCAGTAATGAGGGAGAATTGATTGCAGGAGCGAAAGAAAAGGCAGAAGGTGAAAAGCCCGGAAGAAGCCCGGTCGAGCTTGATAAAAGAATAGATGAAATTATCCAAAATGAACCCTGGCAAGAACATCGTATAGATGTTGATTTTATTAATTGTAATCCGGACCCGGTGGCAATAGCGACCGCTGAAATCCCAGGTTACACAAACTATTATCTTGCTCATTGTCCTGAGGGGGTTACCCGTGTAAAAACTTATAATCAGGTCTTGGTTAAAAATGTATACAATCACATTGATTTTAAATATTATGGGTCAGTGACTTCAGGTCTTGAATACGATATTGTTATCAATCCCGGTGGAAATCCTTCAGAACTAAAACTGGAATATAAGGGTGCCAATTCAATGCGCATTGTGAATGGAAAACTAGAAATTAGAACCAGCCTAAGTCCCCTGGAAGAGAAAATACCCAAAGCCTTTCAGGTAATTGGTGGAAGAACGACAAATGTAAAGGTTGAATATCTATTGGAAGGAACCGTCGTAAGCTTTAAGATAAAAAAATGGAATCCTAATTATCCTTTGATTATTGACCCCTTTATCTGGGCCACCTATTTTGGAGGCAAAAATTACACAGGCGCATCTTCAATTGCAGTTGATAAAGCTGGAAATGCTTGTTTTACCGGTACCACATTTGCTACTGACCTTCCGGTAACTCCGGGTGCCTTTCAGACGCTTTTTAAAGGATCAAAAAAAGCTTATGTAGCTAAATTTGATCCAAATGGTAACAGACTTTGGTGTACCTATTACGGTGGAAGTTCTTCCGAGAATGGAGTTGGCATAACGACGGATGTTCATTCTGATGTAATTATAACTGGAACTACGGGTTCCACTGATTTTCCTGTTACAATCGGAGCCTTTCAAACAAGCTACGGAGTAAGTCCTGTAGGTTCGGCTAATAGCAATAATGCTTTCGTGGTAAAGCTCGACAATTCGGGCGACAGGATGTGGGCAACCTATTGTGGAGGAAGTGGAGCGGATGGGGGTACAGGTGTTACTTCTGATCCAGATTCCAATGTTGTTATTACCGGCTCCACTGGTTCCAAAGATTTTCCAGTAACTGCCGGGGCGTTTCAGACGGCCCCTGTAAATGGCTCAAGGGCGTTTGTTGCTAAATTTGACCACCTTGGAAATATACTATGGGCAACTTATTGCGGAGGAACGAAACTAAAAGGTCAGGTTGCAGGCTCCAGAGGAGCTTATGCCCAGGATAATGGAACGGGAATAGCGCTGGATGGTCGTTCCTCCATTGTTATCACCGGCACTGCTTTTTCAGTTGACTTTCCGGTAACTGCAGGTGCCTTTCAGACCAACTATACAGGCTCCCTTCCAGCAGATACCAGTAATGCTTTTGTTACAAAATTTGATGGCAATGGGAATTTATTGTGGTCAAGTTATTACGGTGGTCATGGTGGAGAAGTTGGAGTTGGAATTACAACGGATGCAGACTCTAATGTTATTATTGCCGGAATTACCAGATCGATCGATTTTCCGGTAACTCCAGGTGTTTTTCAAACGAGCTTCGGAGGCAAGGGCGCCGGGACCTTAGGAGGTGATGCATTCGTAGTAAAATTTAATTCAGCTGGTAAACGTTTATGGGCTTCTTATGACGGAGGAAGTAACAGTGAAACGACCTATGCTTGTAGTTCAGGACCTGAAAACAGTATTTACATCATGGGAGAATGGGAAGATGTGTCAAGTGGTACTTTTCGGACAACTTCCTGCTCATTGCAAAATTCTTTTTCAGGAACGGAAGACTGGTTTTTAAGTAAATTTGACTCGAGCGGACAAATGATTTGCAGTAGTTTTATAGGTGGACCAGGTGAGCTGGATCTTGATGCCGGAGCCTCCATCGCTACTTATGGTAATTTTGTTTATATAGCAGGAGGGACTAGCGATAGCAAGTTTCCTGCTACTGCTGGAGCATTCCAGACCTCCAGCAATGCTCCGGTGAATTCTCCGAATGCTGTGATAATGAAGTTCTGCGGTACCGCTTGCGGAGATGGCAGAAATAATTATGCAGGTAGTTTTATTAGTAATCCAGCCTCCGGAACTACTGTCTGTCAAAACACCCTGTTTAAATTTAACTCTTTTGTTTCCAGCGCACTTAAATGCGATACTTCGACTTATTCCTATCAGTGGACATTTTCCGGTGGAAATCCCGACACTTCAACAGTTCGGAATCCTTCCATAAATTATACAATTGTAGGTGCCCATCCTGTTCAATTGATTGTATCCGCGGGTTGTGGTACCTATACGTATTCTAGTTCGATAACCATCGATTCCGTATCCGCACAAACAAGCAGCACACCTACTACTTGCGGGTTGGTTAATGGAAGTGCTACTGTTGTTGTAGGAACAGGTGTTGGTCCCTATTCCTATAAGTGGAGTAATGGAACCTCCGGGGCTGCAACAATTTCTTCTGTACCAGTGGGCGCCTACATAGTTACGGTTACCGATGCTTTCTCTTGTACTCAAACTGCTTCTGTTACTGTTGGAAGTGCCTCGACACTGGTTGTTTCCATTGGCAGGGATACCAGCATCTGTGTGGGTGATTCTGCCCAACTTTCAGCAAGTGGTGGTGGAACAGGTACCTATAGCTGGTCACCTTCGGTCGGGCTTAGCAATACCGGAATTTCTAATCCAAGATCATCTCCTCCTGTCGGAACGACTATGTATACCGTTAACGTCAACAATGGAGGGTGCGTTGGTCGGGATTCAATGTCTGTTACCGTTGTAGCTCCTCCTGTTCAAACCTCAACCGTGTTGGATGCAATCTATACTGGTCAGACCATTGTATTAAACGCTACCGGAGGTGTAACATACCTGTGGACTTATATGGATTCACTGATGCCACCGGGCACTTATTTGACTAACAGGAATACTGCTAACCCCACTTTTGGTCCGACTGCTGCCGGCGATTATAAATACCTGGTTTCTGTTAAAAATGGAATTGGTTGTGACGTGTTCGATACTTTTAATATTAAAGTCACGGAGCTTATCTGCAACGGAGATTCCGTTTTTATGCCCAATGCTTTTTCTCCTAACAACGACGGACATAATGACATACTTTACTTCCATCCATCCCTTTGCCTTTACAGCTTTAATCTTTTGATTTTCGACCGGTGGGGTGAGGTTGTTTTTCAAACAGCTAACCCTGCAATGGGTTGGGATGGAAATTTCAATAGTCTTAAATGTAACCAGGGTGTTTACATTTATTATCTGAAAGGAACAATGAATGACGGAACTACCATAAACCGTAAGGGAAGTATCACCTTGCTGAGGTAATTAAATTTTGCTCCATTCTCCGACGGTAAGTAAATCTGCCTGACGCGGAAAAACTTTACCGGTTAAAACGCGGTGAACTTCAGGATCTGAATCTGCACAGCCATCCGATAATACTGTAATGTTGTAATCTTTATCTGCGGCCTCCCGCAGAGTCGATAAAACGACACCGCTTGTGGCTATTCCTGTCAGGATAAGATGCTGTATGTTCATTGCTCTGAGGACTACTTCCAGGTCACTGCCAGTAAATGCACTTACACGACGCTTTGTGACTGTGATTTCCCCTTTCAAGGGAGCAACGGAGGGATCAATTTTCACCCATTCCTCCATGTTCATTTTGGCCATGCTTTCCTTGCGCGCTGAGAAGCCTTTATTGTTCATGCTTATTTCCGGTCCTCCAGGTCTGAATCCGACTACCACATAGATGACAGGGATTTTCCTGTTGCGCGCATGCTTAATGGCCTCGTTTACTTTCACCTTAATTTCTTTTGAATCGGGAAGTATAGCAAGGATTGCAGTTTGCATGTCCATCACAAGCAGCGCTGTATTTTGTTTGTTTTGTTCCATTGTTTTATAAAAATTTAACCGTATACAATGTTAGCATTTTTTAGTAAGAAGGCAGCTCCAAATCATAGTTCTTTCATTAATGCACTGTAAAGTGCGACCATGCTTTCAATATCTTTCTTATGCACTTTTTCATCCGGAGAATGTACGTTACTCTCAGGGGCCCCCACAAAACACCAGTCAAAAGGGTAGGGGGATCGTTGCAGTGAATTTCCGTCACTTCCTCCGCTACTCTCTACTTCAAGCTGATGCGGGATTTTGTTTTTTCTTGCAATCCCAATAATCTTATTTACATAAGTGCGGCGCGGTAATCCCGAATCACGAAGAGAGATAGCGACTCCTTTGCCGGCTTTAACCCCTTCTGTTACCCAGGTGATGTCACTGATTAAGGCCTGCTGGACTTTGAATTTTTTGTAGATGAAACGGGCCAGGTACTCCACACTGCCTCCTCCTTGTTCTTCCCAGCAGGAAAAGACGATGATCCCATTTTTTATTTTTTCTGCGACTTTCAGGGCTGACCACACTCCCAAGCGGTTATCCATGTAACAACATTGCACATATTCAGAGGTTTCCCTGAATTCTGGTTTAAAGGTAAGCATGGTTCCTCTTTCAATCTCCCTGTTAAATTCATAGGAAAGACTTTTGTCTTTTGCTACTCTTAAACGGCATTCAATCTTACTCTTCTGATCCTGGCCTACCAGTTTATAACCGGTTTGAGTTTGTGGTCCCCCAATTCTTATTAGTTCTTTGCCATAACGCACTGTGAAGCCTATCGAATCCATGTGGGCAAAAATTGCGGTTCGTGGTTTTCCAAATGCAAGAACAATGCAATCCTGGAATCCTTTTCCAGAATAAATTTCTGGTTTTGAGGCCCATTTTTTACTCTTTTCCCGAACATAAGTTAAAAGGAAGTCCTTCATGGCAGTTTCATTGCCTGAAGGGGCCTGTATTTGACACATTTTTTCCAGTAGCTTCATTTTTTTGCTGTTTGGTAATTTTTAAAATACAAGTACCTGATTGGATTTTTGAGAAATAAGTTTTATATTTGAACAATAATTCGTTTATCGTAGTGCAATATTTAAAAGATTGCAGCGTTAAACTAATAAATTAAATCAGAAAGGGGATCCATTAATAGATAAACTGCTACTTTTTTATTTAGTGCTATAAATAATAAAAAAGGAGGTATCTATGAATACTCAGCAGTTAATGGACGACCAGCAGCTCGTTAACCTTTATATGAAAGGTACCGAGACAGCTCTTGAAACCCTTATTCACCGCCACAAAAGACGTTTGTTTTCTTACATTATGACCATTGCGGGTGACAGGGACCTTGCAGAGGACGTATTTCAGGAAACTTTTTTCAAAGTTATTAATACCCTCAGAAAGGGTCATTACAACGAAGAAGGCAAGTTTTTGCCTTGGGTGGAACGAATTTCCCATAATTTGTTAATTGATCATTTCCGGAAGGACAATCGCATGCCAACGATCAGTGGCGGATCGAATGAGGATGGGGAGGATTTTGATATTTTTGATTTGATCAATAATGGTGAACTAACAGTTGAAGAAGAAATAACTAAATCACAGATTAACAAAGACTTAAGAAAATTAGTTACTAAACTACCGGAGGACCAGCGTGAAGTATTAATCATGCGTCATTATTATGACATGAGCTTTAAAGAAATCGCGGAATCTACCAATGTAAGTATCAATACTGCTTTGGGCAGAATGCGCTATGCATTGATTAATTTACGCAAAATGATCGTTGAGCATGATTTGGTCTTGTCTTTTTAAAATTTTATGAATTCTTTACAATAAGGTCAATATTCATGCGTTATTATATCATGAACCAAAACATCGATATGCATGAACAAGACTACTACGTTGAACAACTTAGTGAAACTAAGCACAAAGAATAATTTGCCCTCTGAACAAACCATTGCAAATATTCTTAATTACTCAAAAGCTCTGAGTGTCAGAAAGTCTAACTCGGTGGGATTTCTGGAAATTGTTTTGAACTAGCGATTCGTTATTAGCGAATAGTCAATAGGAGAAGTATCGGGACTTATTTTAACAATTCTTTTAGTTGGCTAAGTGCTTGTTGGTTTTCATTCATCTTGATGGATTCCCGGATTTGCAGTTTTTCTTTATTGGTCAAGTGCCAGCTTAGTGAAACATTTTCTTTTAGGTTGCGGTTCATTACGAAATTGATGATGTCTACTTTCTGGTCAAACCAGAGACTTGCGTATTGTAACAATTGATTCTGATTGAAATCCTGAATGTTAAACAGGTTGGTATAAAGCAGGCCTAATGGCAACATTGCATTTTGAATAATATCCCGGGTTGGGTTTTCATCAATCTGACCTTCTTTCTTTTTATCCCTGACTTGAATTATGATGACACCGCCGGTATTGCTGGTTATCCAGTTACGAAAGGTGAACAGGAATTTCAGAGAGGTTTCAAGTCCAAAGTTGTCCCTCATACCGGCATCCAATACTTCGATTCTCGGTTCACTTGGCAATGATACAATCGGGGAGATGTAAGGAAAAGATGCACTCATGCGTAAAACACTGGTAAATCGTGTGTTTTGGGCTCCCTGCTTTTCAAAAAAGCGGTTGTATTCTATGGCATCATAGATCGGCTGAACGTTTACGTTTTTTGTAAAGGAGTTTTGACTCATATAGGAAATTGGCTGAGAGGATATCAGCATTTTGCGACCATCGTTTGCAACTGTAGTGGAAAAAATCATCATAGGAATGATTGCTTCTGATTCAGGTTGTTTGTAATCCTTCAGTGACCTGTTCAACATTCCGTCGGTGTTCTGGTTGAGCTTCCATTCGAAGGCATATGCCCTGTCCTTGTTGTACTTGTAATTACCTTTTTCCACTTTCTGAAGAGGGAAAAAGAAATCATTTACGGCGAGGCTGAAGGCGATTGGATTAAGTATGTCTTTGCCCATATTATGGGAATAATTTCCAAAATGAGTGTCATCGATTTTTCCGGACTGCTGCCTCCAATAAAGTTCCCTCAGATAGGCGGCTCCTATCATGCCGCCGGAGGAACCTGAGATAAGCTCGGTGTGTTTCAGCAATTCTCCCTCCAGAAGACTATCAGCATACTGTAGCGAATAGAATGTCCAGAGTGATGCACGTAATCCGCCACCAGGGGCATTGATCATGATGAGCTTCGGTTTCTTACCTTTCGCTGAGGTGTTTTTCAAGCGCCACCTGTTCAGGATTTCAATAGTTGACCGGATGTCATTTTCTTTTCTGACCGAATCAGAGCCCATAAATTTCAAGGTATCATTCGTAAAGGAAGCCTTGGAGGTTTGATAATTCAGGCCATAGGCTTTGTTGTAGTTGTTGAAAACATCAAGCTTGTAAAGAGAATTTACGATCAGAAAAATACCAATAAGTAACAAGCTTGCCCAGCCTCTGATCCAAACATACAAGGCACTGCTAAGCATAATGAACATGGTAAACAGTAAAATAATGCTTGCCCCTGCTGGAATGATAAAAAAGGGGACATCCTGAAAAAAACTGAGCATAAAAAGAGTGATGGTGCAGAGCAATACAAAGAAAAATGCATTCCGGTGATTCTGCCTGAATACCCTGAAAAGCATTTCTTTTTTATAATGCCGGACAGGACGTACCAGTTTATTTATAAAAGGCAGGGTCCAGTAGGTCTCTACATACCAATCCCTGTTTTCTTTTATCAAGTTCATGTTTTTCCATTCAATCCTTTGTATCCTGTTTTTTTGAGTTTCTTTAATGGGTTCCTGTCCTCTGACGCCAAACATTTTATAGATGTCTTTGTTGATGCTGAAGAAATAGGAAATAGAGAGAAATACAAAGGCAACGAAACCTGAAAGGAATCCGCATTCGAGAAATAAAATATGGGGAACACTGAATACCTGTTCGCTAATTTGAAATTCAAAAATCTGATACAGATAGGTTGCCATGAAAACAAAGGGTATGACCGAATTATTGATGCAATATTTTAAAAAGGGATTGTAGAGTGTTGCTATGAAAGGGAAACGGAAGCCATTCATGATGTAACTGGAAATATTAAATGCCATGATGAATCCGCCACAAGCGAACCCTATGATAAAATAAGAGATGAAATTGACCTTGTCGAAATATTCGGGGCTCAGAAAAAGGAATGGAACCCCATACCGGACAGCGACTTGTTTGGTGATAAAACCGAACATGAGAATCCAGAAGAGCATCATGCTGAGGTTCTTTTTAAAATGAACCATTAATAACTGAATGGAAAAGGAAAAAATGAACCTTCTCAGAGAATCATACTTCGCTAGTATCCTGTTCATTCTTACTTTTTTAATTTGGCTCTGACCGTTTCGAGTATATTGTTTTCCGCAACCTGAGCCTGTTTCTGCAGCTCGATTCCCTTTTTCAGGATATCATCGGCAAATGTTCTGTCTGAAAGGGCATTGGCAT
>Ga0206823_1134_pt1 | contig 17094 bp, 9 predicted proteins | sample Alteio_BWOrgCont_81_FD_152868 | JGI IMG/M metagenome (GOLD analysis project Ga0206823, IMG submission 152868) | Enriched cells from forest soil in Barre Woods Harvard Forest LTER site, Petersham, Massachusetts, United States -... | ecosystem: Environmental > Terrestrial > Soil > Temperate forest > O...
TCTAAATTATTCTAAAACGAGGAGGTCTGTAAGTCAATCCAGCAAAGGATTTGGTTGATAATCGTTTTGAATTGGTGCGATTGGTTAGGAGTGTCTTATTTCCCGATACAGAATTTCGAGAAAATATTCTGCAATAAATCTTCCGAAGAAATACCTGTTGTAAAAGAAGTAATGTCAAAAGAGCCTGGAGCTTCGAGATTTGCCGCATCGTCATCGAGTACTAATACCCAGTCATTAGAGTCCGGCGGAGTAAAATTATGTGTACCGGTATTTGTAAAAATCCCTATATCGGTAGTTGCACCGGAGGATGGATTAAACCACCAACCGCGAATAGTTTTCGAGGTACTTACCACCTGGCTCATATTAACTGTTAACGTTGTAGAATTGCCATTGGGAATATAAGAAATAATCGTCTGACCATCGGATGTTATCGCTGTTATTGTAAGTGAAGATCCAGACCCATAACCAGCAGTTGCCACCAGGTGATCGAAATCAGGCATAAGTTTCCAATGCTCCCTCGAACGAAAAAACTTCCCAAGCCATGACTGTCCCACTGAACCTTGTGAATTCAGCTGGGCTTTCCAGGGGTCGGTTGTAATGGAAGGCAAACTAAAATCCCAAATGGCATAATTTCCAAAAAGCCGGCCAAGCGTGCAACCACTGAGGACAGCCCAGTAGCCTTCCTCACGTACTCCAGATTCTGTCATTGAATGTTCCCCTTCGTACCAGTCTTCAACAAGAAACTGCGGCAACGCACCCACACGCTGATAATTTACCTGCGTACGTGATGATATGTTGGCGGGCTGTTCATAAATATCATTCAATGTAAGCCAGGGATATCCGTTCCAAACGTCTTGCGCGCTTTCTCCTCTCATATTATGGGCGGTTATAAGGTGATTGGGATCCGCAGCAGTAATGGCAGTCGCCACATCATTCATCTTAGCCTTAACACCCGATGTCTGACCGGGATCAGTGTCTCCCCCGATCATGTAAATGATATTATTGAAATTTTTATACCTGTTTCCTACATAAGCTCCCCATCCCGTCATTGTAGCTTCTGAGGCTGCCTGCACTGCCAGGCACCAACCTTGTGTTCCGTCGCAGCCATAGCCAAGATAAACAGGTGTAAGTAAAACGGTTATGCCATAAGCCGCCGCCCGCTGAAATAAATAATCCATATGTGCAAAATACGTCTCGTTGGGCGTACTGAACGCAGCTCCTGTAAAGGGGCTGTCTCCATAAAAATCAGCTGGCGCATGAGCCCCATAAATATTATCGATAAGACTCACCCATATCAGGTTGAAGCCACGGGACGCCCGATCGGCCAAATAGGTTTCAACATCTGAATCAGGCAATTGTATTTCCATCGAATATGCATCTTCGCCGGTAATAAATACCGGCTTGTTGCTGGTTGTATTGATAAGAAATCTTCCGCCTGGCTCAAGCGTCATTAATTGGGGAGGAGTTTGTGCAACTATATAATTCGAAACAATGATTGATACTAATAGCTTCTTCAAGGGCAACAGATTGATCTTACCTTAAAGATACAATCAATTTTTTAGTGATCTGTTGTTGGGTATCTCTTATCCTCACAAAATAAATCCCCGGGGAAAGACTTGATACATCCATTGATTTTTGAGATTGCAAGTTTAAAGTTTTTTGAATTACAATTCTTCCGTCAAAGGAATAAATAGTCGCATTTACCAAGCCATTTACAACTGAGGATTCAAAAAAACAGTTTATCTTGAGCAGGATTGGGATAAATAATAAAACTATTTTCAACGGCCGGTTCTGTTTTAACCCCCGTAGCAACATTGCAGCTAATACCACTCACCAGTGGGTGGGGATAGCAATAAGGTGTATAATACTCTGTCCAGGTATTCGTGGATGTACATTTGTACAATGTCTTTGTATCCGTTCCCCAGTATGCTACACCATCAGTGCAAGTAGTGGGGCGTGCCGAAAGGAAACCCTGACCCACTCCACTCGTTCCGTCAAAGACAGAAGTTTGTTGGTAATAGTCACGGTTCTCAATCACATTTGCTTGGGTACCGGGAGCGACCCAACCCCAAATTGGAGTATTACCGCCGAAAGAGGTTCCCCATTCATAAATCGGGTCAAGCGCTTCGTTAACCCATCCTGTAGGAGTCGGCGTGTCGCCTGAAAGCAGAACTCCCTGGCCACGCCCTGTTTGATCTAAGCAGATTGAAGCCCGCAAAATCTGATAGCTGTCCCCGGGGTTAGTGGTTGGGCATATGCCATTGAAGCCGCCACAACCTTGAGTGGACAAGGTGTTGGAAGTATTAGCGGTGATTTGCCAGCCCTGGCCTAGTGTTGTGTTCACCCAGGTATAACGGTCTCCATTATTATTGACCCATTGACCTGGAGTCCAGGATTTACCTGCATCCGTAATGGTGAGGGCTTGGCCGGAGAGGCTGACTGCTGATACAGTTCCAGAGTCGTAAACTGTTCCGTCATTCTTATCAAATGATCCCTGACCGTCGCACATGCCCCATGGAGGAAACGGGTAAACAACCCTTAGATTACCCAGCGACATTTCGTGGTTAATCCACCCCCCTCCGGAGGTCTGGAGAGTATTGTCGAACGTAAGGGCGGTTCCGCTACGCAGACCTGCGAAGTCACAGCCAGAACTGTTGTCCGTGCAAAGCAGGGTATTATTATAGACCTCAACGTGGCGCGCACCTCGTGTCCGGCCGGTTGACTCGGTTCCATGGGTCTGAATGGTACTGTTAATCAGATTGTTGAAACGGAAGACGAAACGCCCGCCACCACCAAAATCGGCATCGGTGACGGCATGCTGCCTGCCATCCGGTGTTGTAAAAGTGCTGCTTTCAATATAAAGCGCGTTATCGGTGGCATAGGAATCAGGCTGTGCCCACGAATTGTCGCCATGGTCTCCAACTCCTCCATAAGTACTCTGTCCTATAGCCACGAACTCGCCATTCTGGCTGACATTCAGGTGATCCATTACGCCGAAAAAATCATCGACGTACATCAGAAATCCCTGGAAATTAGTACCGCTCAGCCAACCGGGCAGATTGAGGTTATCAAGACGGATATGAGAACAGGTGGTAGAATTGCAGGTGCCTTTAATGAGCGCGACACCTGGCTGTGTGACCATTGATGAAGTCATGCTTGGAGATGGCTGAATGGACATTCCACTCAAGCGAAAAGTTTCACCGGCTGATGACAGGGAAATTTTAAACATCGGGTTCTGATTGATGTCATCCAAAATAATTGTTGAATCTGATCCTGCCCCAATAATGCTGATTCCAATATTTATGGAAAGTGACGATGTCCAGGTGCAAGTACCTGCAGGGATTTTTACGGTATCACCATCAGCCGCAACGTTTATAGCATTCTGCACATCGGTTTCAGAACAGGATACCGCAGTTATAATTTTGCCTGCATTTGCCAGGATACTAACGGTCATAAAAAGTAATAGTAGTGTTTTTTTCATGGTTTTGGTTTTAATGAACCATCACGATTTGGAAAGTTTAATATTTTCGCAACTACCAATCAAATATAGATCATCGAATTTGACAAAGCAATCAAAATCTAAATAAAATAAACAATCTAATTATTATTTGAAACTATTCTATTAAGTTCTTGATTTATAAAAATGACTTTTACAAGTCAAATATGTTATTTACTAAAGTTCCCAAACGTGAGAACAGTCCGTTGTGAAAGGCTTTGAAGTGGTTTTAATAAATTTGTACCCCCCACCCTACCTCGTAGGGTAGGGGACTTATCAAATGCAAGCAGAGATGGTGTTTAGAAAGTATGTCATATTCTGTATCGGAAAGTAATTAACATTTGATAAGTGTAAAAACGACCTTACCCTTACTTAACAACCACAATTTTTCTAGTTTGTATTTCGGTTTTACCCGTATCCGAAATTTTCAAGAAATAAACTCCCACATCTATGGAGGATACATCGATTTGATTTATACTATTTCCATCTGTTTTTTTAGCGAGCAATAACTTACCTGTTAAATCATATAAACTCAATTCTTGTTTGACTAGAGATTTACCAGTTTCAATAAAAATGGTATTGCTTACCGGATTAGGATACACTTTTATTAGGTTATCTGGAGAAATAGTATTTACACTTGTTGATACAGAATTCAGAGGGCTTTCCCATACACCCCTTCCATAAGTGGCAGCTCTTAATTTCTGTTTGGGTTCAAATATTTTCAGATCAGTGACAATCGCGTTTGGCAAACCAGCATCATAGGGTATCCAGACTTTGCCAATGCTATCTCTGTAATAGATCCCCATATCTGTGCCAACATAAATACCATCCGCCGTTCCTTTCTGGTAAACGATACAATTGACAGGAAAGTTGGGTAATCCGGAGGAGATATTGGTCCATGAGCTACCGCCATTATCTGTATGATAAACTTTAACATTTTTAAAAAATCCAGAATAGGTAACCCATAGTCTTGCTGGATTACCTGGATCAACTGCAATGGCAGTTATAGCCGCTGTATCAGGCATATTGCCTTTTACATTATTCCAATGCGCGCCTTGATCAGACGTTGAATAAATTGTATCCTTGCGTGCAACAAAAACATACTGATCATCGGAAGGTGCAACCACTAAAGAAGAAATAAAGGCAGTAGTTGAAAACGTACTTATGTTTTTCCAGCTGTTTCCCTGGTTAGTGGATATCCATACATTTCTAAATCCTGCAAACAAAGTATTTGAATTTTTAGGATCCTGTACCCAAGGCGTAACAAATGGTCCCGTCTCTGTTATTCCAGTGTTAATAAAAGCGGTATTCCCGTTTATTGATCTTGTAAGCAAGCCATTTTCTGCTTCTACATATAGAATACTATCGTTGGAATAGTCAATGAAGCAATCTGCTCCATCACCACCAAGTACCACAGAACAGGAATTGTTGTTGTCAATGATGGAACAATTGTCCTGCCAGCCGGATAGATATAGATTTGGATTACTCGCTGAAAGACCTATTGAATATATTTGCCCGATTTTCAGATTATTGCTGAGGTCTGTCCAGGAGGCTCCATTATTTGTGGTTTTACAAATACCACCATCGTTCGTTGAAAAATAGGTGGATGCGTTACCTCCTGGGACATAACACAATTGGTGGATATCTGCGTGTACACAGGGTGCTGTAGTACCTTCCCAATCTGTTTTGCAAGACCAGGTGACACCTCCATCGGAAGAACTCCAAATATTAACGCCACCTACTAATACATTATTTATATTATATGGAGAAACAACTATCGGCAGTGTATACCAACCTTGTCCGCCGTTGTCCGACCCATCCTGAGCATACCCCAGCAGGTTTGGCGCTCCTCCAGCTTTACTTGCCTGAGTGGTAAATGTTTGTCCCCTGTCGGTAGAACGATATAGGCCATAAAAAGTCGAATTGGTGGCAGAGGCATACAGATAAACACAATTCGAATCCGCAGGAGAAACGCCAATGGATATCCTTCCTACCCCTGTTGTGGGTAGTCCCGCAGTGATCTGGGTATAATTTCTGCCGCCATTGTTTGAAACATAAAACTGACCGGTACTTGATGAAGCATATATAGTGGAAGGATGAAAAGGTTCAAACTCGATATCTTTCACATTGATAGGGTGGATGGTACTTTTAAATGTTTTACCATAATCAGTGGAATAATAAACAGAACCGGTAGTAGCAGCATACACAATATTAGTGCTATCCGGACGTATAAGAATACGATTCACAGTAGATCCCAAAAGAGCAGATGTATTCCATGTGGCTCCACCATCCGTTGACTTCAAAACCCCCAAAGGGCTTCCACCATATGGTTCATTATTGGAATATTCTCCATCTCCGGAGGCAAGGTACATTGTTGATGGATTGCCTGGATCAATGGCCAGATCGCCCGTTGCTATATCAGATAGTTGATCCGTATTGGTAGACCAGGTTACTCCGCCGTCGGTAGTTTTCCAAAGACCACCACCACCGGTACAAGCGAAAATTATATTATTATTCCCTGGATAGAAAACAATGCGATTGACCCTTCCGGCGCCACTGTGTCCCGAAAAATTATTCGTGCCATTGCTATCAGGAATACTCGTTGTTCCGATATAATTCCAATTTGCATTCGATTGAATTTGTGGATTGAGTTTTTCGGAAAGATATTGCATGTACTCAGTGTCCATTTGACCAGGATCTGGCCAATTGCCCGTGGGATATGTACGGGGTTCTGCAAACCACTCCCATCGTTTAAATAACGCATCGCCTTCCCCTTCGGATACGGTATCAGATGAGAGTATATTTTCACTGGTTTTCAAGGTGCCATTTTGTTTTTCCTGCCATTTATAAAATAACTTCTGAACGTCGTGTACATTCGCATGCTGATCCTGCATCAAATTTACCCAGTCTTGCGCCTGAAGACGAAAAAAGGTAATTGAACAAAATAAAATAAATAAGTAGTTCTTTTTTTTCATGAATTAGAATTCTTAATTATTGTAACGCTTTTTGGATCGCTTTTGTATTCTCCATTGCCTAAATAAAATTAGATAACAACAGGATCGATGACAAACTAAAATCCAATAATTTTCGGATTCTTAACCAACTTAAAATTTGTAATTGTAATTAATTTTAGCTATGACATAAGGCATTTAATGCCGCGGTGTATTTTATGAAGCCAACTTCGGAAGTGTAAAAAAATCTGGAGCCTAAAGAGTTTGGTGTAGAATTTCACCGTTTAGGAACTTTAGCCGAAATGCATGATTTTAAATGATTCACTTGGCAATACACTGTTATTTCGTCCAAAAACACTTTGCCATAACGCTCCAGCTTAACATCACCAAAGCCCGAAATTTTTCGAACTTCAGACAGGGAATCTGGAAGGTAGGTAGACAGCTCAATCAAGGTTGCATCAGATAAAATAATATATGCAGGGACGTCTTCCTTTTTGGCAATTGCTCTGCGTATATCTTTGAGTTGGTGGAAGAGTTGGATTTCGCAAACTACTTGACCCTGACTTGTCTGCTCTTTTTTAATTATTGGACGGTTGACTGATTTGGTAAGCCAGACACGCTCAATCCCTTTGAGAACAGAATGGCTTTTTGCAGTTAATTTAAGCACCGGATATTCCCCACTGCTTTGTTCGATCAAATCAAGCGCAATCATATCCTTGAGGTAAGCCATCCACTGTAATTTACTGATATCAGCGCCCGCGGCAAAGGTTTTAATGGATTTATGTTCTTTGCGTATTTTTCCAGACATTGATCCACGTAAAAAATCTGTGACATAATTCAACCCATAATTTTCCTTCAGCCGTGAAATTGCTGAAAGCGCCTTTTGAGCTATAATGGTGGCATCTTCCTTTTCATAGTTACTGAGACATGCGTCGCAGCTTCCACATGTTTCAGGAGCCTGTTCACCAAAATAATTCAGAAGAAATTTTCTCCTGCAGGAATGAATTTCGCATAACTGAGCCATTTTATTGACTTTATTCATCAATATGCGCGTTTGTTCCGGATTGTTTTCGATGGATGCGAAATACCGTAATTTATTAACATCTCCTCCGCTATAAAATAAAAGAGCGTCGCTTCGGAGCCCGTCGCGTCCAGCCCTACCTGTTTCCTGATAATAACTTTCAATATTTTTAGGCAAATCGGCATGTATAACAAAGCGTACATTCGATTTATTTATTCCCATTCCGAAAGCGATTGTGGCAACAATAATTTTAACGTCATCACGCAGGAATTCTTCTTGAGTATTCTCGCGTACCTCTTTTTCAAGTCCTGCATGATAGGGTTTTACAGAAAAGCTTTTTTGCTGAAGCCTAAACGCAAGCGATTCTGACCCTTCTCTGGAGAGCGTATAAATAATACCAGAATCCTTTTCATGTAAGCGGAGGTACTCAGAAATTCGTTCAAAATAGTTCTTTTTAGGCTCAACGAAATAGTGGATGTTTTCCCTGTTAAAACTGGAAACAAAGACCCGTGGATTATTTAATTGCAATTTTTCCAGAATATCATTTTTTGTTAAAGCATCCGCTGTTGCGGTAAGTGCAATAACAGGTACTTCAGGAAACTGAATTTTTATTTGAGAAAGCAACCTGTACTCAGGTCTGAAATCATGTCCCCACTGGGAAATGCAATGAGCTTCATCGATCGCAAACAAGGAAACCTTGATATTTTTCAGAAATTGCATGAAGCTGTTATCCCCACCTACCAATCGTTCAGGTGCGATGTACAACAATTTTAATTGACCATTACGCAACTCCGTGATAATTATTTCCTGTTGGCCGGAGGATAGGGAGGAATTGAGATAAGCAGCATTAATTCCATTAACACGTAAAGCATCCACCTGATCCTTCATCAATGCAATAAGCGGAGACACGACCACTGTTAATCCCTCAAAAACAAGAGCAGGAACCTGGTAGCATAAAGACTTCCCACCACCTGTAGGCATTAAAATGAAAGAATCCTTTCCTTCCAGCGTATTCCGGATTATATCTTCCTGATTAAACCGAAAAGAGGTATAGCCAAATTGTCTATTAAGTATTTCTTTAGCTCGGAACATCATAGTCAACATTCTATAAAATCAAATGTCGGGACTATCCTATATTTTACCGATACGTATTTCATAATTGCACCATCAGCTGCGATAAACTGAAAAAATATCACTCAACATAGATAAATTAAAAGTCTGTATTTGAAAAAAGAAATCGCTTACGAATAGCTTGTTGATTTCAATTGAATTAATGCATTAGCATAATCCTTTGAACAAAACTCATTGACTGTCCCTGAACAATCACCAAATAAATACCATTTTTTTCAGAATTTAAATCGAGATTTACGATCAAATTACTCGAAGAGAAGAATCCAGAATACATTTCCCTCCCAATGCCGTTTACTATTTTTACATTCAAGTTTTCATTTTTCTCATTTTCGAATACAATTGTTGCCTGACCAGAAGTTGGATTTGGAAAGATCTTTAGCAGAGATTTATGCAAGTCGCTAATGCCCTCATAAATGTTATTATCCGGACAAATACCAGATTGCCATAAATCATTGAGTGAATTTCCCAAACTGTCAATGCCTGTAGCAACATATGCATCATTCCCGATTGAGAAAGTAACTGCAACACATCTTTCGATACCGGTTGTACCTAGATTGGTAAAGGTTGACCATGCATTTGTAATGGTATCATAGACATAACCCAGAGCAATAGTAGATCCAACAGATGTGCCACTTTTTCCTGTACAGATATACCCCTTGCTTCCAAAAACAAAGGATCCCGGCTTTGCTGTAATACCTGCTGAGAGAGGAAAGCTGGGTAGGGAAGACCAGCTGTCTTTTAAGGTATCATATTTCCAAAACGTGTTGTAAACAGATGAACCATCGTATCCACCACAGATATAACCATTTTTACCGATGGCGAAACCGGCCATTAAATCTATGTTTGCAACAGGAGAGTTCTTCAGTTGCTTCCAGGTATTTGCATCCGCATCATACACATAGCAATCATTCAGATAAGGTGGTCCGCCTGCAGACCCGCCAATTACATAAATTTTATGACCGATGACAAAGGATGTAACATCATACCTTGCTGTTCCCGGAAAACTTGTCATGGCAGTCCATTTATTAGAAATGGTATCATAGGACCACCAGTCAGTATGTGATACGTCACCAGAACTTGCACCAAGGCCTACATACCCTTTACCATTCACAGCATAACAAAGCATTGAATATTGACCGGCTCCGGGATAACTTGCTATGGGACTCCAGGTGTTTGTTGATTGATCCCATTTATAAAAATCGCTGTAATAATTGGAGCCGTTGGAACCGCCTCCGACAAAACCATAATGTCCAATTACAAAAGACGATGCATCGTGTCTGGCGGTACCCGGAAAATCCCGCATTTTTGTCCATACATTCAGGGCGGAACAATCAATGGACAGAAAAGAACAAAATATTAACAGCGCACGGAGTAATAATCTTTTCATAAAGTAAAAATTTATAAGGTTAAAATGGGTATCCCATTTTAACTTGCAAAGCTAACTTTTTATGATAAACTGGCAAAAATTGAATCCCGTTTTTACGTGGCAACATGCTAGTTATCAGCCTTGAATTTTCTGTATGGAATAATTCATTTTACCTGGATTCATCTAATAATAATATAATAACAGGCAGATAATCTGTTTCGTCAGTTTAAATCCTTACTAATTCAGTGCAACCCGCTGGATATTCCTTTCAGCACCTCTTCCCACTTCTATAAAGTATATCCCCGCAGCAAGATTCGGAAGTTCAATTTTGCCGTTGAAGCTACCGCTGAAATTGTCTATGTAATCGTTGTAAACGATACTCCCCAGCTGATCCCATATTTTTATGGAAATGGCTCTTCTCTCAGGCACTTCAAAGTACAGTCCAATGGTTTTATCCGTTGCGGGATTCGGAAAAACACGAACAGGATATGCAGTTTCATTGATTCCACCGATGCCGCTCAGGATGTATACCCTGATCGAGTCGATTGCGATGCATCCCGCCTTATTCGTCACAGTTACATAATAGGTTCCTGACAGGACTACTGTGATCGTGTCCGAAGTGGCCCCCGTGTTCCATTTATAGGAACACCCGGCATTGCCTGCATTCAGTGTGATACCTCCTGAAAGGGTTGTATCCTTCCCTAACTTAACAACAGGAGGAGAATCAATGACAATATTGACCGTGTCAGACGCTATGCAATAGCCATTCCTGACCTGCACACAGTACATACCGGTAGAGCAGGCCCTGATTGCGGGGTAGTCTTCTCCATCGCACCAATGGAATTCATCTCCGGGGTTACCCGCATTTAATACTATGCATCCGCAGGCAATGGTATCTTTCCCAAGGTTAACCTCAATCGTTAAATCAGTAATTGTGATTTTGATAGTATCAGACGCCGAACAACCGAAGCTGTCAGTTACCATAACAAAATAGATTCCGCTGGATGTTACCCTTATAGATTCTGTGGTTGCACCGTTACACCAACGGTAATGTGCTCCTTTTATTCCAGCATCAAGAATAAGTGTGTCGTGATGACAAAAGACCAAAGCGGTGTCATTCCCCAGGTTAACCGAGAAACCGGGCATAATAACAATATGAATGCTATCCCAACCCCTGCACCCATCGCTGTTTGTCACAGTGACGTAAAAGGTCCCGCTGGAAACAACCCTAATCCTCCTTGTTGTGTCCCCGGTATTCCAGTAATAGGAAGAACCTGGATTTTCTGCATCAAGCACGACGGATCCTCCGGAACATATGACTGTATCATTACCCAGGTTAACAGAAACCTTTGGAAGAACCGTAATGGTGACAATATTACTTTCCGTCGTAGTCCCGATGAAGGTACAACCAACTGTCTTTGCACAGCGGATAAAGTAAGTAGTCACAAAAATGCTGTCAGGACTGTAGGAAGAGCTATTCGCGTCCGGAATTTTATGCCAGTAAGAATTACCATATGTATTTTCCGTATCCACGAGGCTATACAACCACTGGTAAGTGATCGTATCCCCGGGGTTGGCCATCGCAGGTACAACACCAAAAAGCGTATCCGGTTGAAAGGGTCCACAGTGCGTTTGATTCAGCCCGATGTAACCGGGTGTCAAAACATTGGTTTGCCCGCTGACGGTTACTGAATCACTTGCTGAACAATGAAGTGTGTCATACACAGTTAGAATATAGATGCCTGAAGAAGTAATGACCGGGTTGAGTGTATTTGCGCCCGAAGCTATGTGACCTCCATTAATTGCAGTCCAGCTGATGACAGGATCATAAGTAGTTGTTGATCCTGAAAGTGTTGCCTGTGTGGAATTGCAATTTAGTGTAAAATCATTGCCCGCATTGGCCTGGGCCTCGCAATTACAGCTTCCTGAGCCACCGTTCACACTGGAAATAAGTCTTCCCTGATCACTGTAAAAATTATTCCCTGTAAAACGATAGGTAACACAGCCGTAAACAAAGTCAATCTGGAAATAACAATTGGGTACCGAAACGGACAGACAAAATGTGTCAGTTCCGATAAGAGAGCGGCTTTCAGAATTGAATACGCTTTGAAGATAGGCTTGGGACGGATCAAAAGTTGAAGAAGGTGCTTTATAGGCAACCAGAGAAAAAAGAGTCGAATCGCATCCCGTAGAAAGCGAAAAGCAGACCGACACCTGATCCCCCGAGTTCACATAACCATTCAATCCAGGAACCGTAGTTCCGTTTACTTTATAAACAATGTTCAATGCAGTTCCATTGCCATAGTTAGCACAGGTAGGGGAACTGTTGGAAAAGGCACACAGGCAACTGAGGTTTACCAGAATGGCAAAAGCGATCTTGTTTTTCAAGGTTAAATGATTGTTCATAGCATTTTAATTTTAGCAGACATTTATATTTTAATTCGATGTCAAAATTATTTCTGGCTTAAGGATATTGGGTTCTATTTTCGTTTAATTGAGAATTTCAAATGCCGGAATTCATTAAAAATTGCTTAAAGTTTTGAAGGGCGAAATAATGCTAAGAGGGATGGCACTTTTAAAGTATATTATTATTTGCAACATAAATAATGAATTGATTAAATTAGAGTGGAGTTTTCGTTAATTAATAAAACAACATATGAGAACATTCTTGCTTTTATCATGGATGCTATTTTTATTCCGTATTTCTTATTTTTCATTCAGCCAAACCTTACCTGCCCTGCCAAATACCAGCCATATAATTACCTGTTTTCCCGATACCACAGGTTATAAGGTCATAAAGGTTGGAACCGCTCCGGGTGACAATTACAATGCGGCAAACCTGCAAACGGCGATTAACTCCGCTACTCTTTCACCAGGGACTGTCATTGTGCTGGATGCAGGAATAATTTTTACCGGTAATTACAGCTTGCCAAACATTGCATCCGGTTCGGGTTGGGTCATCATTACGGGTTCTAAGATGAACAAATTACCGGCTGAGAACGGACGGGTAGACTCTACCCAGTCTTCCTTAATGCCTAAGATTATAACAAGTAACGTCAATTACCCGGCGATCCAGACGCTGGCATCCGCGCATAATTACCGCATCATGGGTGTTGAAATCGGAATAGCCCCTACTGCACATTATAGCTACGGGCTCTTGAATCTGGGAGATGGGTCTAGCAAGCAGAATTCGCTGAGTACTGTACCCAATAATCTGATCATAGATCGGTGTTATATACACGGTAACCATGCTGTCCATGACACCATGTTTCAATGTGGGGTATGGCTTAATAGCGCAAATACAGCCATTGTTAATTCATTTATCGCAGACATTCATTCCAGCACCCAGAATGTCGAAGGTCATGCCATCGGCATCGTAAATGGCCCAGGCCCTTTTAAGATCGTTAACAATTATCTTTCAGCAGGAGGGGAGTGTATTCTGATCGGCGGCGGTGTTCCTGCTATCCCCAACCTGGTTCCTTCTGACATAGAGGTGCGCAATAATCATTTCTTCAAGCCATTGGACTGGTTTCCGAAAAGCAAGACCTTTAATGGGGATTCCTGTTACATCAAAAATCATTTTGAACTCAAAACGGGTGTTCGTGTGCTGGTAGATGGAAATATTTTCGAAAACAATTGGGCTACCATTCCCACATTAAACGCTGCGCAGGGAGGTTCTTCCATCCTGATTACAGTAAGGTCGCTGCAGGGTGGGGGTTATTTTGTTCACATTTCTGATGTAACCATTACGAATAATATTATCAAACATTGCGGAGCTGGAATAGGATTAACGGGCCATGACAGCGAGCAGCCCGATGATACAGTGACCGTTAGGGTGAATATTTCCAATAATTTATTTGAGGACATCAATGGGCCTGTTTACGGAGATGGTCAAACAGCGGGTCCAAATATAGGCACCTGGTTAGGAGAGTCGGGTGGCCCAGGCCCTAATGATGTAGTGTTCAACCACAACACTGTTTTTCAAACCGGGGTCATCACCTGGACTTCCGCTGTAACCGAAGCGAACGTGTTTACCAATAACATTTTTAACAGCTACAAGGCCTCTGATGGTCAGGGGATATGGGGGGTGGGGGTTTCAAAGGATGGCAATCAGATTTTGACAAAATATTACCCCGACATTACCGATGCCGGTGAACATTTTGATCGGAATGTATTGATTGGAGGCATTGCAGCTAATTACAGTAACGACTCAACCATCAGCAAGAATTATTTTCCGACGGACTCCACAAAAGTCGGTTTTGTCAACTACTCCTTAGGAATCAGCAATTATCAGAATTATGAGTTGACCGCAATCAGTTGGTATCACAATATGGCAACAGATGGTTCAGACATAGGAGTTAATTTTACGCAGTTGGCCATTCATCTTTCTGACACGGCGACCTGCACAACAACAATCACGGGAATTGCTCCCGTCCAGGATTCCCAGAGCAAGATGTTTGTTTTTCCTAACCCCGCGAATTCTCAAATAAGTGTTTCACTTACGGGAGTTGGAAAAATGCTGGGCGCGTTTATTTCTTTGTACGATGTAAGCGGGAAGCTTGTCTGTATACAAAAGGCAGATTCGGAAACAGTTGTTATAGATGTCGCTGCGCTTTCTCCCGGACTGTATTTTATTCAACTAAAGAACGCCGAAGGCTTTATCACTGCCCGGAAAATAGTGATTGCAAAATGAAGGTAAATTACCACTGAGGTACATATGGCCCCCGGGGATGTATCAGTATGGTCAATAGCCTTTTTATTGCATTAGTTTTTTTCTAAATTTATTCAACGTAACGATCCATTTTGGAAAATCAATTCTTTGAATTTGAAATTTATATTTTAATGTTCCACCAAAACCCCTTTTAAATTTTGAAACTTTATCGTCTTTTTCGTCGGTCGCCGAAAATCTGTTTATGCCGAGGTCGAAATGTTCAATCCCATTATTCCTTGCGTATTTTATCGCGTGCCAAATAGCCTGTGTACCTAATTCTGGATTATTTTTTGTATCCACATTGTCGTACAGATAAAAATGACCCGTGTTTTTATAAATAGCAAAGACAACAAAGCAGAAGGGCTTTTGGAACTTGTACCCGATAAATGTTTTAAATTTTTCTGATTTCAAAAGAAAGTCAAAATGAACACGATCGCTGGGTTCATCCGGATCACCCAGCCGCTCATTTGAATACTTTGAAATTTGCAGCATGTCATTTAAAAGACCAGGTTGACCGCTTTTAATTTCAAAATTGTCAGAAGTGCTTTTTTTAGATAAAATTGTCCTTGTTCTTGTTTCCATGGCAGCGATTAATTCATGCTCGCTTTTCTTTAAGTCAAGGTAATAGAAGGTTCGAATCAGTTCGGAAAATCCTTGATAATTAATTAAAGGATTAACAAATGATTTAAGATTATTTTTGGCCAGGCAGGGTGCATAGGTGCTAAAATAATTGCAATGATGTTTTTTAATTATGTTTAACAATTCCTTCGCCATTAGAAGTTCTAATGCGCGCCTCTTTTTTTTACCAAACTTGCTTATAAAAGCAGGGCCGGAGTTGTTTAATGACTGAACAGTTACTGTTTGAATAAAAAAAGGATGCTTGATAATTGTTTTAAATAAAGGACATACAGCAACGGGTAAGTTGTCTTTATCGTACATGATGATTGAAATATTCTCTGAATTACCCATCTTTATGAAAAAGCTGAGAATTTCGGGATCATGAAATAGCCAAGTATCATCGGAATTGTCGACAACCCGTATCCAGTCATTTTTAAGACCAGGAATGTATTGTTTAAAAAAGTAAGATTTCAGAGCGCGCGCGTATTCCACTGCCAAAGTTAATGAAATTCTCGCGTGGGCAATGCAATCCCCGGTAAGGAGAAAAAAGTCTGCACTCGTGCCCGTAATTTTCCAGAGAACATTGAAAAAAAATCCGGCATTAAAATTGAAAATTGTTTTTATGAATGTTTGCGAGGCGCTGTTAGCTGTTACGGTATGGGCGGCAAGAAATTTTGGTATTAAGGGGAAGCAGCGTTTCACTTTATCGGGTGGTTTGGGAACAATGGCAATTGGCCTGCCTTCGGCAATCGGGGCTAAGCTTGTATATCCTGAGAAATAAGTTATTGCATTATGTGGTGACGGAGGATTTGCCATGCTAATGTGCGATTTTGCAACTGCAATAAAGTACAACCTGGCAATTAGTGTATTTATTTTTAACAATTCTAAACTGGGTCTGATCCAGATGGAGCAGGAAGGACGGTCGGGAAATCCTGAATACCAAACGGATTTGCACAATCCCGATTACGCGCTTTTTGCCAAAACCTGTGGCGGTTATGGTTACACCGTTAGGGAAATTCAGTAATTAAAAAGGGGTGCCTGCAATACACAGGACACCCCACCGGAGAATTTAAACAAAAAAACAAACATTCCGGATACCGTAATCTGGAGGATTTATTTTGAATTATTCATATTATCTTTCATCTTCATATCATCCTTCATCTGCATGTGTTTTTTATATTGCTCATCTGTCAAAACCGTTTTTAACCTGGTTTCTTTGTCCTGATCGAGGGTTTTCCAGTCCGCACTGTTTTTTGCGGTATCGCCCATTTTTGTTCTTAGGGCTTCCTTTTTCTGACTAACATCGGTAAGAATTGCAAGTACCTTTGTTTTCTGCTCTTCCGACAAATCCAGACTTTTGGCCATCTTGTCTGTCTGTTCTTTAGGGTCATACTTCTTTTGCGACTGGGCTGTCTGCCCTGCCTGAACGGATTTTGATCCTATTGTGGTGGCATTTGAAAAAAGGGCTATTGCTCCGGTAATTGAGGCTAAAAATATTTTTTTCATTTTTTTGTTTTTGGTTAGTGATTTGACAAAGTAAACAGATGAATCAAGCCGTTTTATCAAAATATCGACAAATGGAACATATCGGTCGATGAAAGCTCCTTTTAATTTTTTATCAGTTAATTAATCGATTTATTAGCAAACGTTTTGGAACTTTGAATTTTAGTTTTCTTTGGGAGAACCATGATATCAATAAAATTAACTCAGATATGAATTGGAAAAAATGCAAAATAAGACCTGGCGCAGATATTATTTTATCACAGATTAAAACGCACCCCGATGTAAAAAAATTTGTAA
>Ga0206823_1137_pt1 | contig 16916 bp, 15 predicted proteins | sample Alteio_BWOrgCont_81_FD_152868 | JGI IMG/M metagenome (GOLD analysis project Ga0206823, IMG submission 152868) | Enriched cells from forest soil in Barre Woods Harvard Forest LTER site, Petersham, Massachusetts, United States -... | ecosystem: Environmental > Terrestrial > Soil > Temperate forest >...
TAAAATTGCCAATTTTACGCCATTCTTTTAAAAGCTTCCACAAGATCAGGTGTCTTCAGCAAGCATTAAAGATCGCATGTGTTGGCACACCCTGTGCATAACATCAATGTTATGAATGCATCCCAATTGATTATAAAGGGATGATCCTTGCTTAAATAAAAAATGTAAATAAGCACGACTGAAATGTTGGCAGGTATAACACAGACATCCCTGCAAAATAGGTCTGTCGTCCTGAGCATAAATTGATTTTTTTATTAACAGCCGACCATTTTTTTCTTCACTTAAGAACTCAAGCCAATCTGCCGTTTTACTCACTTTCCCATGATAAAGTGCACCATGCCGCGCATTCCGCGTCGGCGCAACACAATCAAATAAATCAATGCCTTTTGCCGCGACACGAATTAAATCTTGAGGATTCAGACCTACGCCCATGGTGTATCGAACTTTATGGGGGGGTAATAAGGGCCGCACCCAATCAATGACTTCACAGGTTTTCTCGATGTCTGCACCAATAATTTCGCCCCCGATAGCAATTCCATCTAAATCAGCCTCTACAATAAATTGAGCGCTTCTCTCCCGAAAATCTTGAAAACTACCGCCTTGAATAATGCCAAATAAAGCTTGTTGATGGCCATGGTAAGCATTCGACGCGCACTGGTGTACTTCCTTGGACTCCAATAACCAGCGATGTGTACGATCCATTGCGAATAATGCCGCCTCTCGCCCTCCTTGTTCTGGCGTACATTCATCAAATGCCATGATAATATCCGCACCGATAATTTTTTGTGCCTCGATAGCACTTCTAGGCGTTAAATGAATCACTTCTCCGGTTATTGAATGCTTAAAATGCGCGCCCTCTGTATCAATACGACAAATTTTTGAATTTTTAGACAAACTGAATACTTGAAAACCGCCGCTATCACTGAGTAGAGGCCTCTCCCAAGCCATCAGGCGATGCATTCCGCCACTCGCTTTTATCACTTCCATGCCTGGATTAACTAACATGTGATAAGTATTTCCACCTAAAATAATCTGCGAACCAGCATGAATAAGGTCATGTGGCGTCATATGATTAACAAAAGCCCGTGTTCCCACTGGCATAAAACTCGGCGTCATAATATTTCCGTGCGGCGTTGTTATTTCCATCACTCTTGCCGAAGTATGTTTACTGGATTTAATAAGGCGTGCTGAGAATTGAGCACTGCTTTTACACGGTTGATTCATATCAAGGAAAGTTTTTTCTGGATGGCGCTTAAAATACCGCATAAAATGTTTAGCTCTGTTTCGTCAAGTTCGGCGCGGCTAAATAAACGACGTAAGCGGTCCAAGATTTGTTGACTACGCGAAGCGTGTAGAAATTCAACGTTGATCAATACCGCATGTAAATGCTGGTAAAAATATTCAAGCTGTTCCACACGAGCATATTCCCTTTTGTTCACAAGCAGTGCTTCTTTTTGCTGTAAAACAGCCAATCGCAGTTCGTAACAAATAATTTGTACAGCGGCGGCAAGGTTTAAAGAATTATACTGTGGATTAGCAGGAATATTAATCTGAAAATGACATTGCTGTAGCTCTTGATTAGTCAATCCACACCGCTCACGCCCAAACACAATGGCAACTTCCTGTCGTGGCATCTCAGTTATTTTTTCTGCTGCAGCGCGCGGGGTTAAGGATACCCAATGAAGTTCACGCACGCGTGCACTGGCACCAAAAACCAAATGACAACCTTTGAGTGCTTCTTCTAAGCTGTTGACAACAACGGTTTCCGCTAAAATATCCAGGGCATTGCTTGCTCTGGCTGAAGCATGACGGTGAGGAAATTCTTCTGCAGCAACCAGATAAAGATGCTGCAATCCCATTGTCTTCATAGCCCTAGCGGTTGCGCCGATATTGCCAGGATCGCTTGGGTTGACGAGGACAATACGAATCTGCGCAGGAAGTTCAGAAAAAGAAAGTTCAGAAAATAGCATGTACTGTCTTATTGATTAAAATCAACTTATGCTATCATCGTTCCGCTCTTGAAGACAGAATAAGCCTTTTATCCTTAATATATTGATTATCATCCATGCATCCTTTTTTAACGATTGCAGACCGTGCCGCACGACAAGCAGGAAAAATTATCCTAAATGGCCTAGAACGTTTAGACCGGATTCATAAACAACGAAAAAATGAAAATCGTGGCATCGTGACAGAAATCGATCTACATGCGGAAAAAACGATTATAGATATCATCAGAGACGTCTACCCACAACATGGGATTTTTTCAGAAGAAACCGGCTCCATAGCCGGTAATCACTATACCTGGATTATCGACCCCTTGGATGGCACGTGTAATTTTATCCATGATTTTCCCCATTTTGCAGTGTCCATTGCTATAAAAAATCAGGACAAAAATCGTGTGGAATATGCGCTTGTCTATGATCCTTTGCGCCAGGAAACCTTTACTGCGGAACGCGGCTGCGGCGCCTATTTAAATAACACGCAACGGTTTCCGCGACGTTTACGTGTCAGTCATCGCGCTAGCATTGAAGAATCGCTTTTAGGCATTTCTATTCCCTCTCGAGAACTCAATGCATTGGTCTCTACGCTCAATAAGGAGGCCTTACGGAAGATGATGGCACAAGCCAGTGGTGTTCGGCGTACGGGTTCAGCCGTTCTCGATCTGGCGTACGTCGCAGCCGGCCGTTTAGATGCCGTAGTAGAACTTCATCTTGAGCCTTGGGATATTGCTGCCGGTGTTTTGCTTATCCAAGAAGCCGGCGGAATAAGCTGCGATTTACAAGGTGGAGAAAATTATTTTGAAACCGGCCACATCATCGGTGCAAATCCTAAACTTTGCCCTGTATTATTAAAAGCAATGCTGTGAATATACTCTTCGCACTTGAATTTTCGGTCTGCGTTGCTCACTCAGCTCGCAATCCTCATGTATCATACATACACTCCGGTTGCTCGCTTTCGTGGCGCCTTGCCGAAAACCCAATTGCTGTGAGTATATATACTCTTCGCACTTGAATTTTCGGTCTGCGTTGCCCGCTTGACTCGCAATCCTCATGTATCATACATACACTCCGGTTGCTCGTCTTGTGCTCCGCCTTGCCAAAAATCCAATTGCTGTGAGTATAGATTGCCTAATCCGAGCAAGCAAAAATGGCTAAGCTTCTTCCTTTTTAAGCTCTTTTTTGGAAAGCTCCAATATTTCTCTAATGGTATTTTTAGTATTTTGGTCTAAGCCTTTAGATCGCATAACTTTTTCGACCAAGCTCATACCCTTTTGAAAGCCTTGTTCTAAACCTTGCTGTAGGCCTTGCTGTAGGCCTTGCTGTAGACCTTGCTGTAGGCCCTGCTGTAGGCCCTCTTCTCGGCCCAGCCGTTCAATACTAGTAATGTAACTCACGCTTTTTACCTCCTCTAACTCATAAATTTTCGTCTTATATTCTAATTCCAGAACCTCAGGTATTACTAATACCCAGTCTATCACTTTGAACAAATTTATTACATAATCCCGACTATATCCTTTTTCGTACAAGCATCGGGTTAATTTGAATTTCAGCGTATAGCGTGCCTGTGGATTTCGTTTTGTTTCTATAGCCCCTAAGTGGGCTAAAATTACCATAGCAAAAGGGTTATTTGACTCTTCTAATATTTGTTTGCGATCACGATAATCGAGTAATTTACAGGTCCGAAAATTAAAATTTAAAACAGGGAAATTCCAAATTATAGTTTGATAATTCTTAGGGCGCCAAGATTTGTTGTCATCTGTTAAAATCGCTAGTGTCAAAATTGGTTTGTCCCGCAGATCCAGTAGACGATAGTAATATTGAAATAAACGCAAAGGAAATTCATCCTCTTTTTGACCCTGCACTTCGATATGGGCCAGAACCACTTGTTCGAATCCATCAAGTGATTTCACTTTGAATAGTTTATCAACAAATTTCTTACCTATCATTGCCTCGGCAGTAATAGTTTGAAGCTCTTTATCGAGAGATTCATAACCCGCAATCCAATCAATTTTTTTGGCAATATCAGGGTAAAAAAACTCCATAAACTCCTGAAAATAAGCATCTAGAATGTCTTTCCATGCCGAATCTTGATTTGCTCTGCACAACTTTTTTTTAGACATACTCATGCTGCTTCTTTCACGTTATTGCTGGAAGTGTAAGTTTTAACTGATTAATCACCTAAAGAGTCAGAGAGGGAGTTGGAAAAGGCATCGCCCCGTTATTATTTTTATTTATTGTAACCCTATGCTACGATTAAACTAAATGCAATAGCCTCGCACCAGGACAGTTTGTAGTAAAGCGTTTCCCATCCTCTAAACGCATCGCTGTCAGACAATGTCCCCATATACAACCGGTGTCTAAAGCAATGGCCATAGGGTTGTTTGTTTTTCCTGCTAACGCCGCCCAATGACCAAATAAAATTTTTATATTTTTGCTACGCCGATTGGGTACATCAAACCAAGGAAAATAGCCTTTTTTTGCAATGTTACCCTTAGTAATCAGATCTAAATTACCTTCTCTATCGCAAAATCGTAGTCGAGTTAAACAATGCGCAATAACACGTAATCTGTCCCAACCTTTCAATTCATCGCTCCATCGACTAGAGGTATCCTCATACAGACACTCAAGAAATTCAGCATGTTGCTGACTTCTGAGTATCGTTTCAAGCTCATGAGCACAGTGTAATGCGGTACTCAGATTCCATTGTGGCGGTAAACCCGCATGCACTAAGGTAACACCCAAGCTCGCATCATGATGTAACAACGGCCTATGGCGCAACCAAGACCCTAAATATTCTTTATCGGGTGCCTTCAAGATGGCTTCAAAGGTATCTTGCTTTTCTACACATGCTTTACCATACAGTACGGACAAAAGATGTAAGTCATGATTGCCTAAAATCACCTGACTGTATTTTAATGCGCTAACAAAGCGAAGTACTTCTAAAGAAGCGGGACCTCGATTGACGAGATCGCCGGTTAACCATAGACAATCTTGATTCTCATTGAAGTTAATTTTATCGAGTAAACGAATGAATGGATCAAAACAACCCTGTATGTCCCCTATGACATAATGTGCCATTAAATCGTTGGATTTGGGGAAGCAGGTTTTATGCTGGTTTTTTCAGTCAAGCCAACATGTAGTATTTTATGAAGTGGCTCTGACGTAATCAGCGCAAGCAAAGCAATGCCTCCTGTTAGACAACGCTGTGCGGGTAGTATTTTTTCGTTTTCCTGAGTAGCCGCTAAGCCTCCGATAGCACGATACCTTTTACCTAAATCACTGCGTCCCGATAGGCCCCCATGCGCCCTGCTACGTTGATCCAGCTCACTGATAGAAATTTGATACAGTTTAGCGACATCAATAAATTGGCTTTCAATGATTCCTGGATGCTTATAGCTCGCATTAGTATCAGCAAATTGCTGGAAAAGTGATGCCGATAAAATGATTTCTTTTTCTGTTACGCGTAGTTTATCATTTGCATTATTTGCATTAATGGCAACCCTACCTTCCTGTATCTCTTTGCGTAACCACTGCAAAAAAGCATCTCCTGCAGGATCCGTTATTGATATCTTTTTTTCTTTACGATAATTTTCTATAATTTCTATCTCAGCACGTGGGATCACAGACATAAAAGAAGTCATAGGGATACGACTTTCTTCTCCCGCAAGGAGTGCAAACCAAACGGTAAATACTTCTGGATCACTGGCTATCCAATTAAAACCACTGATTTTTGCAGAAGATTCCGTCGTGCTATCGATGAGCTGGCGTGCCAGCATGGGTGTTATAAAGCGGCGTAAATCATTAAAATTTTCTTTAACGTAATCAAATTTATAATGGCTTGCTTGTGCTTGACCTAGCATAGTCCCTGTGTAGGGATCCCATTTTTTAATCGGATAGCCTTTTTTATGGTAAAGCATGACCGCATATTTAACCACGATTTTACCACTATCTAAAAGTAGTGCAGCAGTAAATGTCGCGTAAATCCATAGCGTATCCCGCTTAGAAATGTTGGAGAAATCGGCTGCATCTGGAAAAAAATACGTTAAGCACAAAGAAAGTGTCCTAGCAGCCCGTTCTAATCCTCGGGTTAAAAACTCTACGGGCTGACCGAAAAATTCACGTTGGTTTTCAGGTAAAGTTTGTACAAACTCAGCAAACTGTTCTATAGCAGGGAGGTAGAAATCTTCGAAGCACTGGAAAGATCTAATGAGTGTTCTAATCGTTTGTATGAATCCTTTATTTTCTTCAGTGCTTAATAGATCAGTCGCTGGCTTTATAGGATAAAGACTAGAAGGTGGGTCATTTTTATTAGCCTCAGCATGTTTTAAATGCCGCTTTAAGCCTTGAAATAATACCATGATTAGCTTCTCTTTGTTTCGTCTTTGTGCGACGGTCTTGCCAAAAATCCAATTACTATGAGTATAATACGGAAAAATCCTTAGGGCTTGATTATGTCTAAAAGTAATCCAAACGTCTATGAAATCACCCCACAAGAATTGCCTTTTTCCTGTCCCTTGACCACCAGTCGTTTATGGGATTCACACCCTAGAGTTTATTTACCGATTACTAAAACGGGCCATGTTATCTGCCCTTACTGTGGTACAACCTATTTTTTGCAGGATAAATTAAATGCGTAACCTGTACTCACGCCAAGCGCCTTGCCGAAAACCCAATTGCTGTGAGTATACTTGCAAAAAATAGCTATTACGCTAGACTGCACAATGTGCAGATTGCTATTTTCAGTGCTAAAGCTCAGCAGCTGTATCGTGACACTGAACATGGATAAGGGAAGTATTACATGTTGTTAAAAGCAGGACGACGGTTTTTCTGTATAGTGATGAGTCTCGCAAGTGTGTTGTTTTTCAGCAATAGCAATGCGAGTCTGGCAAGTTTTCCGAAACCACCGTTACCGCCTCGCATCGCAGTCACTGGTTATGGCAGTGCCCGCGCCATTGGCCAAGCCGACCTTATGTTACCCGTACTTGGGAACAGCACGCATAATTTTTATATCGATCCCAGTGTTGGGCTTGGCTCTGATGTGCAGGGCTATGCCGATCTTGGCCTAGGCTATCGTTGGCTTAAAAATCGAGCCGCGATCTTAGGTGTTTATGTCTTTGGTGGTTATAGTCGTGAAGAGAACAATGCGCGCTTATGGGTAGCCAATCCAGGTATAGAAGCCTTTGGATCGCGCTGGGATATGCATTTGAATGGCTATATTCCTATGGGTGATCGAAATGTTGTGCTCTATCCACGCAACCCCAGTGGGTTGCCTTTTGGCGAGAGTACCCCATGTGTAACAGCTCCTGGTAGTTGTGTCTGTACCGGAGGTGCCACGGGTGTTGCCGGTCCTCTTTTTTATTCGGGTCATTCACTGCTTACGCCTCAACTTTTGCCTAGTTTGTTATTTATCCAACATGTGGGTGACGGTGTAGATCTTAAATTAGGCTATCAACCCTTTGCCAGAACGCCATTGAAAGCATATCTAGGCAGTTATTTCTTTGTTCCCACGCAAACTAATAATATTTGGGGTGGTGCAACCGGACTAGAATATTGGGTAGACTCCCATATAAAAATCTTTGCTAGTTATAGTTACGATAGGGTTCGCCGTAGTACTGGTGCTGCAGGTATAGGCTTAGAATTTGGCGGTACCCGTGTGCATCGTGCTGATCCTACTCTAGAAGAACGTATGACCGATCCTGTAGAACGTTATTTGGCCGAACTGGGTCACGGCTCGAAAATTCCTAGTCAAATAGGTGCGCAAAAGATATATACCCCTATCGCGAGAACGTTGGCGAATAACCTTGCTTTCTTTAGCCAGACCGGCGGCCCCAATAACGGTGGGGTGGGATTAACCTTTGCAAATTGTACCTTTGAGCACCCTTGTGGCCCCACCGACCTAACCGATGCGGGCACGGCTGCTTTGGAGACTTTATTACCCAATACTCAGCTGTATTTTAATGGGGGAGCTTACAGTGCGACCAATATTCCCAACGGACCCACCGGAGTTACCTTGCAACCAGGTCAAAGCGTGTTCTCACGTACGCCGGACTATACACAAATAGCGGCTGGAGCAGCACGTTCCACTTTCAATGGTGGCTTTATTCTCCACAACAATAATTCAATAAATAGTGTTATTATGCTCCCTACGCCTGCAGTAATGACCGCTATCACAAACACCAACGCAGCTAATATTTCAATCGATTGTAGCCAATTCGGTAGCACAAACAATCGCTTTAAGATAGGGATACAGTATGCAGGCGGTACTCTGCCTGGCTCAGGTGTTGTTAGCAACAGTGCGATCTTTGCTAATCTTGCAGGTGTGAATTACAACACCAGCGGAGGAGCACCGCTTGCTACGCTAACTGTGTCAAATAGTACAGTGGATGTTCTTGCTTCTAGCCTACAGACCCGTCCTACACTTGACGGCTACGGTGTTGCTACGGGCTCTACAGGGACTGGTGGCACAGCTATTACATTAGTGAATGATCAGATTATCGTAGCAACCATTCCAGGTCTAGCGAATAGCATCATTATTGGGGTAGACGCTCAATTTATTGGTAATAATACTATAACGGCTACTAATACGTTACTGACTGTAAACTCCAATGGTGCCGGTGCTACTGGGTATGGACTAGCTTCTCAGGATCCTGGAAATGTTGTCAACTACAATGGGGGAACGGTAACGGTCAGTGCTGCGGGAGGAGCCACTAGTACAATTCGAGATACGATCGAGGCCGGTGGTATTATCACCGTTAGCCCTGCAACTGTTTGTACGCAAAATGGTGTAGTAGTAAACTGTTAAAACTCAAACACAACGAATTTATCAATAATAAAGGCGACGGGCCATATACTCATAGCCATTGGGTTTTCGGCAAGGCGCCGCGAAGACGAGCAACCGGAGTGTACTCATGATACATGAGGATTGCGAGCCAAGCGGGCAACGCAGACCGAAAATTCAAGTGCGAAGAATATATACAAAAAATGCTTATTATTAGTCCCGCCTGGGTAGGCGATATTGTCATTGCTCAAGCGCTATTCAAGTATCTAAAACAACAACATTTTTCAATAAAAATTGATATTATTGCGCCACGCTGGAGCCATGGCTTACTTTCGTTAATGCCCGAGATAAACGAAATAATGGATATGCCATTAGGCCATTCGCAGCTTGGATTAAAACAGCGTTGGCAACTTGGAAAATGCTTAAGAAATAAAAGATATCAACAAGCGATAGTTTTACCCAATTCTTGGAAATCTGCCATTATCCCCTTTGCTGCTCATATTCCTTTACGAACCGGATGGCGAGGAGAAATGCGTTTTGGGTTACTCAATAATTGTAGGGCTTTGAAAAAAAAAATGTTTCCTCTAATGGTACAACGTTTTCTTGCGCTGGGATCGTCCCCTATTGCCGATGAACCCATTCCTTGGGAAACTTATAAACCTGTTTTAGTGGTCAATCCTACACAAATAAAAGATACTTTAAGAAAATTATCACTACAATTTTCAGAAAAACCATTATTGGTTTTGTGTCCCGGCGCTGCGTTTGGGCCTTCTAAACAATGGCCAGCGCAATACTTTGCTGAAATAGCTAAACATAAATATAGGGAAGGATGGCAGATTTGTCTGTTAGGAGCACAGGGTGACCAAGTAACCGCACAGGCTATACAAAACCTGACAGGCAACCTATGTATTAATCTCATTGGCAAGACTTCATTAACAGAAGCCATCCATATCTTAGCGATGGCGACATTGGTAGTCAGTAATGATTCCGGCTTAATGCATTGTGCTTCTGCACTGCAACGTCCGCTCGTCGTGTTATATGGTTCCAGTAGTCCCGCATTTACACCGCCTCTAACGGACCAGAAACACATATTAACGCTTAATCTTTCCTGTAGTCCCTGTTTCCAGCGAGTATGTCCGCTGGGTCATGGCAACTGTCTAAAGGAATTAAAACCAAAACAGGCGCTGATGGCTATGGATGAGCTAATCTGAGCTCGATGCAAGGAAAGTTGTTTTTTTCCTTGATGTCGAACTCAGCTTAGTTTACTTGGATTAACTTGGCGACATAGGCGTTCTTGCTGTGGCATTTGATGTCATCTGCGCTAATTGATCATCCAATTCATTGAGCAAAATTGTACTGGAAACTCGCTTACTCAGATCGAGGTTGAAAAAGGCTACTCCCATCTTATAGAAGAACTGCAAGCTAGGTGGCGCTCGATACTGTCCTAGCGTTGACCTGTTATCAGCTATGAATCTTTTTAGGGATTCAATTTCTTTTGCATCATAGACAGCGTCTTCAATCTTGTCAATTTTCTCTATAATTTTTGAAAATAATTCAGCCTTTTTAGCAGCCACTTTATCTGTTTGCCCTTGCATTTTTAGTTTATCAGTATGACAGTGAATATTTTTTTTAGCAGCAGCCGTGAATGGGCTCGGCGCAACACAAACGTTGGCGCTTGGTATGCCTAATGGATCTTGCAAGTTTTTTTCGGTGAATTCAGTCTTTACCGTTGAGCCAATTGACTCTCTATTGCAAGGAACGTCATAACACGACTCCTTTACCTCGGTTTTTGGAGAACTCATCATGTTTTCGGTTAAGTCCTGTGTGTCCCCCCCGGCAGTTGATGCATTTTCTGTTTCACTAGCAATACTATTGGTGTCCGGCATCTCTTTTCTTCTTTGCTGATACAGGGTATTGTGCATTAAATCCCCCAGAAAGCCTGCGGCCTTTTCTTTGTCTTGTAGCTCACTCCCCGTATATTGCATTGCTGAGGCAATTGATAACTCTGGAGTTTTAATCTCAGCCATTTTTGCACTGACCACTGAATTTTGTTCATCGTGTACAGGGTTAGTACGGGACGAACAAGCCGCTACCGCCTCGTCATAAGAATTATATTGCACCACTGATCCAAAAATGACACTCGCGTTTAAATCCTGTATTAAACGTTCCCTCAAGTATGGAGCCAGGGGGACTGATTTAATTATTGGATAACAAGGCTTACCTGTTGTATTTACAGCATTAAGTATCTTTGATATGCCGGATACGGCTGCCTGTATCTCAGCCTTTTTGTCTGCTTTGCTACCTTGTTCTGCATATCCTACGTAAAATGCAATCACTGTATCTGGTTCTTCTGTTTTATCGTCCGGTTTGTTATGGTTCAGATTTTTATGGTCACAAGCCTGTATCTCGATTGGCGGCGTTTTATCCTCTTTATATTTGACATAAACATATTTATATTTGGAATTTTCAACAGGTTCTTGACGATTAATGCGAATAATTGGTAATGGCATAAAAACCTCTTTTATTATTAATTTTGTTTATTTAATTTTAAAAAAATATTTAAATTTAATTTTTTAATTACGAAGCCTAGCTAATCTATCATTATAAAAATCATCTTGTCTAGTTACCTTTTTATAATTATTTAAAGAATATATTTAAAATAAAAATTAAATACTAAGGATAAAAAAATAATTGTTTTATAATAAAATTTAGTGCGGCGGCAGCAGCAAACGTAAGCTTGACAGTATATACTCATAGCAATTGGATTAAGGCGTCGCGAATTTGAATTTTTTGTACAGGATGCGTACGAATGCAACAATAGGGAACGTTATGCTAAAAAAATTTTTCCCGTTAGCGAGGTTAGTTAAATGGGCGCGAATCTACTTAGAATTAGGTAAGTGGCGCGTAACTAGTCTCATGCTGATCACGGCATGGGTGGGTATGGAGCTTGCTTCTACAACATCCATTGCTTTAAAGAAGATTTTTTTTACACTGCTGGGCATTGGTTTAATTGCTTGCGCAGCCGGCAGTATCAATCATCTTTTAGATCGACAACTCGACTGTTTGATGGCACGTACAGAACGACGCCCTTTGCCTCAGGGTAAAATTTCTCCCTGGCATGTACTCTGCTTTGCAATAGCGATGACTACATTAGGCACCCTGATTCTTAACCACTTTACAAACGCCCTAACAACACGCTTAAGCTTATTGAGTCTTATTGCTTATGCCTTTGTTTATACCCTATTTTTAAAGCGCATGACGTCACAGAATATTGTTATCGGCGGCTTAGCAGGCGCTAGCCCTCCATTACTAGGATGGACAGCGATTACCCAGCATATGGATCCAGGCGGATTATTATTAGTATTAATTATCTTTACTTGGACACCCGCACATTTTTGGTCGTTGGCCATTGCCCGATATCAGGACTATGTAAAAAGTAAGCTACCTATGTTACCTGTAACACATGGTATTCCTTTTACAAAAATACAGATTTTGCTCTATATTCTATTATTAAGTGGGATCACGTTACTGCCTTTTAGCATCGGCATGAGCGGGTTATTCTACTTGATTGTAGCGCTGCTACTCAATATTGGATTTCTAGTTGCAGCGATTCAGCTAATAAAACAAACTAAACCTATAGCAGCGATAAAAATATTTCATTATTCGAATTTTTATTTACTCATGCTATTCGTTTGTTTGCTCATGGACCATTTTTTAACAAGGAGGATATAAATGGCTAGCCATTTCTATAGAAACAACGCGTTATCACTTGTCTTTTTCGTACTCATTGCCTTGGCGCTAGGCATCGGTTTACAAGCATGGTATGTGCGTCAGCATAAGATAAATTTTCCTATTTCGGCTACTCAAATTAGCCAGCCACAAAGACTGCCTGCATTTTCGCTCACCGATAGCACAGGTCATCCTTTTACAAATCGTAGCTTGCAGGGCCATTATAGTTTTTTATTTTTCGGCTATACCCACTGTCAAGGCATTTGTCCGATGACCATGAGTCTGTTAGCTCAACTGATGGCACAACTAGAAAAACAAAAGTTGCCGCTACCGCAGATAGTATTTGTTACTTTGGATCCAAGGCGTGATACGCAGAAAGTGTTAGCAAATTATGTGCATGCTTTTAATGCTAGCTTTCAAGGCGTCACAGGGCCGGTGATGGCTATTCAACGATTGAGCAAGCAAATGGGCGTCGTTTATATTAGGGCACAGCAAGAGGAACAACGCAATGCAAATTACCAAATTGATCACAGTGGGACTTTATATCTCATCGATCCTGCTGGTAAGCTGGTGGCTGTTTTTTCTCCGCCCCACGAAAAGGACATTATTGCCCAGGATTATAAAGCCCTGACACAACGTTAACTCTACCCTTCATTTCTTCACACTAAGCAACTGTATGGCCAACATACCGCTGTTTAGTTTAAGAAGGGCTCAATCAGTTCCACGTGTTTTACTAAGGAACCTTTATTTTCTTTCACAAAAATTTTGGCATTATCAGCCATTTTTTGACGTTGGTGTGGGTTAGATAATAAAGCAATCACTTGTTCTGCTAATTCCTCTGGGTTGTTGACTTGTATGGCTATGCCTCTCTGTTTTAACTGTTCTGTAATCAGCTCAAAGTTAAAGGTAAAAGGCCCTGTTAAGATGGGCAGCCCTACGGCAGCGGGTTCAAGTAGATTTTGGCCACCCTTTTTTACCAAACTCCCTCCTACAAACGCGAGATCAGCAGCGGCGTAGAATAAGAACAGTTCCCCCATGGTATCGCCAATAAAGATATCCGTAGTGCCAGCATAAACCCTACTTTCACTGTGCTTGCTCACCTGAAAAGCGTGACGTTGATAAAGCTTTTGTAAACAAGCAGCCCTCTCAATATGCCGCGGTATAGACACTAATAAAACATTCGGAAGCTGCTTGCGCACTTGAATAAACGCTTCTAGTATCTGTTCTTCTTCCCCTTCATGGGTGCTGGCGGCTATCCAAATAAGCCGATTCTTCCCCCAGGTTTCGCGTAACGGTTTAGCACGTTCAGTCAACTGAACAGGAAGTTCTAGATCAAATTTGATACTGCCTGTTATACAAACACGATCGCGCGCTACACCTAAATCAATAAAACGTTCTGCATCCGCTGGTGTCTGAGCCAGGACTAGCGTACTACTGAGCATTTCTCTGGTTATCGATAAGATGCGCTTATAAGATCGCGCGGAACGCTCAGACAAACGCGCATTAGCCACGACTACGGGTACGTTGTTTTTCCGGCATTCAGCCAAGAGATTAGGCCACAGCTCTTTTTCCATCAAAATCAGTAGGCGCGGTTTAAGGGTATCAAAAAATTTTCTGAGCACTACTGGAAGGTCGTAAGGAGAGTAGAGCTGCGTAACACGATTTCCTAAGTTCGCTAGAATGCGATCGGCGCCCCCGATAGTTGTACCGGTCACCACGATGGGAATATGAGGATATCGTTGCTGAATCTCCTTAATAAGAGGCGTTGCGGCAATAGATTCACCCACTGAAACGGCAACTATCCAAATTCCGTTCTGTGGCACCGGACGCAAGCGTATTCCTAAGCGTTCATGCCAAAATTTAAGTGCTTCTGGATTTTTTCGATTTTTTCTCCAGAAATACAACAAGATGAAAGGCAGTAATAAATAGACAATTATTGTATAGACGTACCGCATACTTAGCCTCCGTGGCGCCTTAATCCAATTGCTGCGAGTATACATAAGGGTTGCGAGTCAAGCGGGCAACGCAGACCAAAAATTCAAGTGCTAAGAGTATACAGGTTAGCTCGTTAGTGTATCGTCTCTACAACTTTATGGCAAGATAATATCCTGTTAATCTTGCTAGCAAAATTTTATTGATCAGGTTTTTAAGATGAATATATGGGGCACACTCATTGGAGGCTTTTTTGGGTTTCTACTTGCCGGACCATTTGGGCTTTTACTGGGTATTTTTATTGGACATCTGTTTGATCGAGGCCTCTCTAGAAATCAAGGCTGGACTTTTTCTTCTGTCAACCCCACGCTCGCTCAACAGGCTTTTTTTGACAGCACATTCTTGGTCATGGGACACATTGCGAAGCTCGACGGACGTGTATCTGAAGCTGAAATCCAAGCCGCACGCGCCATTATGAATCGCTTAGGATTGACTAACGGCATGCGAAAGAAAGCGATTGATTTATTTAATCAAGGAAAGCAGGCTGATTTTGATCTAGAAAAAACCATAAAATATCTTGTACAAACCTGCCATCGTAATAAAGTATTACTCAAATTGTTTGTCGAGATTCAAATGCAAACCGCATTAGCGGAACCTCCGCTTAGTGCCGATAAACAGAGGGTATTGCAAAACATCTATCAATATTTGGGCTTTGCACCACTGAATTTTGGTTTTTTTGAACATCTCTTTAATTTTGAACAAGCTTTTCGACAGCAGTCTAGCCAGCAACAGCAAAGACACACTCATTCCCCGCGTTCACAACATCAGCTGAATCTGAAAGACGCCTATGCTATCTTAGGTGTTGCTGAGCAGGCAACGGCTGCTGAAATTAAAAAAGCCTATCGTAAACAAATGAGTCAACACCATCCAGATAAACTGCTCGCAAAAGGCCTACCTGAGGAAATGATTAAAATTGCCACTGCAAAAACCCAAAATATTAAAGCGGCGTACGACCGTATTTGTGCCGCTAAGGGAATATAATGCATAGTCATTTGATTTCCGCTTCTATTTTATCCGCCGATATGGGTTGTCTAGCCAAGGAAGCGGAAGCGGTCTTATATGCAGGCGCCGATTGGCTGCATATTGATGTGATGGATAATCATTATGTGCCTAATCTCACGTTTGGGCCGTTGGTTTGTCAAGCCTTACGTGCTCATCTTGTCAATGCCTTCCTTGATGTGCATCTTATGGTAAAACCCGTTGAAGCATTGATTGATGCGTTTGCCAAGGCAGGCGCTAATCAAATGAGTTTTCATCCAGAAGCAAGTAATGACGTTAGACAAACGCTGCGCCAAATTCAACAACTCGGATGCAAAGCAGGTTTAGCGATAAACCCAAAGACATCACTGCATGGATTACCTTCGGTGTTAGATCAGTTGGATTTTTTATTAATGATGTCGGTCAATCCAGGATTTGCTGCTCAAGCTTTTATACCAGAAGTTTTAGCAAAAATTGCCGCCGCTAAAGCGCTTATCCAACAACATAATCCAAAGAGTCGCTTAGGTGTTGATGGCGGGATAAAACAAAATAATATTGCAGCCGCTGCACATGCAGGCGCTAATACGTTTATCGTAGGCTCAGCTATTTTCAAATCGGCTAACTACGCTGAGGCGCTACGCACACTTCGATCGGCTTTACCTCTCACGGGAATATAATATGCGCTTTTTTTTATTCATACTCTGTTTCTTATTAAGTGCTTGTGCCAGCACGATGGCTTATCAACAACACCTGCAGCAATGGCAAGGAAAAAATATTCAGGTCTTAAAAAATAAGTGGGGACAACCAGATACCGCTGTCAAACTAGCCAATGGCCATACGCTTTATCAGTATACGCGAAAAACCTTTTACACCATTCCCAGTCCAAAACGTCAACCTTTGCAACTGAATAATAATGTTTTCACCAGTTATGACGAGTCTTGGCAACGCAATCAAACACAAATACGGTACTGTCGTACCCGTTTTGAAACCAACGGTAAGGGCTCGATTATCCATATCGATTTTAGAGGAAATAATTGTGTTGCCTTGCGATCCCTATGGTAACTATCCCAAAAAAAAATGGAGCTTATACATACTCTTCGCACTTGAATTTTTGGTCTGCCTTTGCTGTTGCTATTTTATCCCATCCATTGCGGCGACTCCAAACACTAACCCTACTCGCAATATTGCTCAGCAGCTTTCTTGGATATCTGACAACTGTGGTCTCTGCAAAGGTCATTACTTAGACCCCTTACACGCGTATACGAAAATAGCTTTAACTGACTTTAAGCAAGCGTTTACTCATATTGATGCCTCGCAATCACGCTTTTCATTTGAAGGAACATCAAGCTTAACAGGCAATGTTGTGATTACTCAGCCAGGTAGAATCCTGAAGGCTGATCAAGTCTATTTTTACCGTGACGCGACAGGAAAAATAACTA
>Ga0206823_1139_pt1 | contig 16727 bp, 13 predicted proteins | sample Alteio_BWOrgCont_81_FD_152868 | JGI IMG/M metagenome (GOLD analysis project Ga0206823, IMG submission 152868) | Enriched cells from forest soil in Barre Woods Harvard Forest LTER site, Petersham, Massachusetts, United States -... | ecosystem: Environmental > Terrestrial > Soil > Temperate forest >...
TGCAAAGACTTTTGTTTGTATCACGCCCTATTTGAAGGTAGTTTTACCAAAAACATTTTATAATCTGTTATGAAGGCTTTTTCACTTAACCACAAGAAGCATTTTCTTTTTCTCAATATACTTATACTATCATTTTTAACACGATCTCACGCTCAGCAAGTCTATCCTTCCGCAGGAGCATTTTGGGTAGGAAGCGCAGGCAATTATGTACCTACCGATTCAGCAACCCTGGCACAGGGTCTAAGAACATATGACGATGTTATCAGTTGGGAAGCCCATCATGCTGATTTTGGCGCCTGGATACAGGCACCCTATCGCAACTACGTAAACAACTTTGTATTATTGGACTATATGTATACAGGTGCAATAAGCCTGGATGGCTATCTTGCCTGGGAGCCAAATCTCCATTGGGAAGCTATTTCCAATGGCCATAATTGGGAGAATTTTTTTCTGCATTACAAGCAGGATACCTGGCTGAATTACACGACCCTTTATCAGAATAACGCAGTTTGGGCAGGAGTTCCTTCCGGAGTCGGCTACACGCTGAGCTCAGGTGATCGCACCGGGATTATCCTTCCAGGTACAGGACCCTGGTCCCCTGCAGCCGATATTTTCCAGGGACTTAGTCAGGGTGGAGCTTTCTACCTGGTTAATCCGGAAAAATTTGCGGAAGCCACACTTACGTTTGCCACGGGTGGAACACATGGTACCATTACAGTTCAGTATGCTTCTGCCGTCGGCAGCAATTTGCAGATAACGCAATGGACAACCCTTGCATTGAACAGTGATAGCACTTCTAATTTCAGCCACAGTGGCAGGATTTCATGGATCCCACCAGCCAATTGGGTATGGGGTTTTGACACTGTTCCTAAGGGGATAGCTCATCCTTATGGGCACTGGCTGAAGATAACGGGGACCGGATACACCCAAAGGCCACTATTAACCAACCTATATACCCGCGCCTGGTTTCATTTGGCGGCTACCTATTTCCTTGGAGGACGAATGAATACGATGCTCCCTCCCAATTTTTATATAAAAAACCTTGGATGGGATTCCATTAATGACCTGAATCACGATGGATACCTGGAGGACAATGAATACAATCACCTGGTCGATCCCAATGCGACAGCGCGATTTCGGTATGAATCACGTCTGAATATTAACAATATTATTTTCCCTTCCAACACCTCCTTCAGCTGGACAAATACAGCGAACCCTCAATACCAACAGGACGTGGCAGAGTATTATCATAACGCCTGGGGTGCCAATGGAATGAATGGAGCTTACAATGATAATTTCTACAGTGACATGAATCCCTCCTATAACCCTGTTCTTGCGGGAGGCGAACTGATAAATGAAGGAACCATCAATGGACTTGCCCAGGATACCTCGGCAGAACTGAATTACAACAGAGGATTTAATGCTGTATTGAAAGGAGTTCAGCATTCCACCGGCAGCAGTTGGATAGGTGCGAATATTGTTGACGTGAATCCCTATGACTGGCACCCATTTGACGAACCATCCCCTGAAATTGGAAAGGATATGTTGAGTTCAAAAGCGTATAATTGGTTTATAATGGAAGCCATCACCTATGATAACTGGTCCATTGTCGATAACCCAGCCTTTTATTCAAATACAGGACTAAGCCGGCTTTGGCATATTCCTGCTTTTGCAGCCGCAGGGATTAAATCAGCCCTGATGACCAAGGTAGGACCTAATCTATTTACTCCACCGAGCACGAAAGTTTTATGGGAGCGATCCCAAAGCGCACTCCTGGCTCAATACTACCTCTTTCATTTTACCAACCTGACCTCTTTTCAATTGGCATACTGGAATATCACAGATATCAGTCAGCTGACAACAACAGCTAATTATTACAAATCAGGTGTTCCTTCCAATTATGCATACCAACCTCATGATATGCTGGGAGTGAACATAGGTACCCCTACTGGGTCAATTCCACTGCACGGAAGTGGCAGCTATAATCCAATGCAATATACCGCTGCAGTTGATTCAGCTGATCAAAACAAACATACCATCATAGGTACTGCAAGCAGCACGGTTTTAAACCATCCCGTCTATGGCCCAATTCCAGTTTTACCCACCGCAACCTATTATTTATGGTCCACTCCCACTGCACCTTATACGACCATAGTCTATGACCCGCAAGGACAGGCGTTCCCTGCAGAAGTAGCCCTGGCGCGCCAATTCACAAAAGGTATGGTGATCCTTCGGGTTCCTTTTTCAGTACCTACCAATTATCAAAACTATGCTTCCGACGCAAACGAAATTACGGTCACACTCCCGGGATCTTATTACAAAGTAAATTACGACGGCACACTCGGGCCATTATCAAATCAAGTTACCTTACATGGTTTTGAAGGTGCGGTGTTCACAACAGAAGCCCCTGGCGGCGCAAGTCTTAGCACAGGGATAAACAACCAATTTACGAACGACTTGTCGAACCCAATGATCACAGCTTATCCGAACCCCTGTTCGACGCAGAACCAGGAGACCCAAATCAACTTCAGCCAAATACATGCTGGCAGCGTCCTGAAAATATTTTCCATGTCAACCGGTCGCCTGATTAAAACCATGCTCAATTTAAATGGGACAACTTCCTGGGATCTTACAAATGATTCAGAAGAAAATGTTGCTTCCGGAATTTATATTTATGCAATCACGGACCAGCAAAACAACACAAGCCGTGGCAAGCTCTGTGTCATCCGTTAACGAATACCGCTCTCAGCTACTTTCCTTGTACTGAACAACCAGATTTTGTCTGCCGTCAAGTCAAATAGACCATAAAAAACAGCTCCGTAGAAACACGACCGGATGGAATTTATTTTATCAAAGCAATATCCGGAAACATCAGTTGGTGTGAAAAGCTGGTAAAATGAAAATGCCTTTGCAAATTAGTACAAACCAAAAGTCCCAGGAAATCACTTTCCAATATAAAAATCAATAACCCGTTTCTGCAATACCAGTCCGATGATGGCCTGTATTTTATTTTCACGCGCCTGAAGAAGCGCCAGCTGGGCATTGATCAGCTCAATAAAGTCAGATGACCCGAGCTCGTAACGTCCATTGATAATATCAAAAGCACTGGTTGCAGCAACAATACCCTTTTCAGCACTTTCGACCGCCTGCAAAGCCGCTTGATAATCCCCCATCGCTTTTTTAATATCCGTTTTAATTTCAATCTGTAGATTTTCGTAATCAATACGCGCATTATCCATTGTAATTTTACCGGCACTTATGTTACTTCGCGTATACCACTTATCAAAAATGGTCCAGGTCGCCTCCAGACCACCCATACCATAAAGTTGCCCCAGTTGATTTCCGAAGGAAGGCTGAGAAGGAGGAAGTGAATAAAGATCATTCACATACAGCTGATAATAATACCCTCCCTCCGAATAAAGACCGTAGTTAATTGCCAGTTTAGGCAAATACCCGCTCCTGTATTTTTCAATGTTCTGCTCCGCTATATCCACATTAAGTTTATCTGAACGAAGATCACTGCGTAAAGTTAGTGCGGTATCGATCAGAGACTGCTCATTTGAATAAGAAGGACCCAGCGGGTCCTCATTCAGGGTCATTTCCGCCAGTTCGTATCGTTCCGCATCTGCCATGCGGAGCTTTTTAAAAAGATTTATTTTATCTGTACGCAATTGCGTCTCCGCATGAATCAAAGTCAGTTTATCAGCGCTCGTTTGAGCCTGTTGCTGGTATAGATCAGATTTTACTTTCCTGCCGATCTCAGTCAATACCTTCAGCTGATCCTCCCTCTTCAGGGAAGTCTCCAGGTTTTCACTCGCATAACCCACAATTTTCCGGTCAAGAATCACCTGCAGATACGATTGCGTCACATCAAAACAGATCTGTTGCAAAGCTCTTTGTAAATTCATCACTTGCCCTGACTTTTCCATCAGTGCAGCCTTCAAAGAAGCTTTGTCCGCCAAACCATTAAAAAGGTTCAGGCTGGTGGCCAGTTGGTAATAATAACCCGTTTTTCTTGTATCCACCAGGGTCGGAACACTCATGGTATAGTAATTGGTTCCCGAAGTATAATTATAGCCGGTCCCCAAAGCAAGATCAGGTAAAAATTGTCCATAACTCCTCAGAACATCCGTTCCTGCCAGTTCAACCGCATTGGTCCCCTTCAAAAATTCAGTAGACTTGGTACTGGCGATTTTTATACATTCCTCCAGGGTGATTGTTTTAATTGAATCCTTTGCTAATCCGGAGCTCCCCTGCGCAAGCGCTGCGCCTATTTGGGTAAAGATTATGCTTACAAAGAACCCATACAAAACCAGGCGACTCCCGCTAACCCTTAAACAATCCCTTAACCAATTACTCAACCGATACCACAACACCTCCCCTGTCATTGTATCACCCTCACTTTCTGTCCATCCAGCACCGTCTCTCCAAGATTCAGTACAACTTTCTCTCCGGCCTTCAGCCCCGAAGTTATTCTAAGTACAATCCCCGTATTTTCAGCGAGTGTGATTTCCCGGTAGTGAACCCTGCTGCTGTCGTCCACAACCGGTACAAAATATTTATTGTTTCTGACAACAAGCGCCTCCGAAGGAACATTTAATTTTTCCGATCCCGGAACCTGAACATGAACATTCACATAGCTTCCCGGGATGATGCTGTCCTTTGAATTGTCGATATCAATTTCAACAGTCATCATGCGCGTTCTTGAATCCAGCTCACCTGTAGCACGCGTGACCCTTGCACTCAATTTAAACGAGGGCTTATCCGCCAGCGTGATCGTAACCGGATACCCGGGTTTGATAAAGGAAGCATCCTTCTGCTCTACAAAAATATAGGTCCTGATCCGGTCTAACTCGGCAATCGTTACAACCGGTTGCGAACTGGTTTGAGCATTAGCAGCATTCTGTACCAGGCTGCCAGGATCCGTAAAACGCGCCGTTATCGTACCATTAAAAGGGGCCCTTATAGATTTATATTCCTGCTGTTCCAGAAGCGATTTCACATCTGCTTCAGCCATTTTCACATCCGTCTCCGCTTTTTCCTCATCCTCCTTCGAGATATATTCCTTCGCCAATAAGGATTCATCCCGTTTCAAAATATTTTTTTTATTTTCCAGGTCAGCCCTGGCAGAATTATACTGCTGATCAACCTCAGGACTGATCAGACTCGCCAAAAACTGACCTTCCTTCACCTTATCCCCCTTATCGACCGGTATCTTATCAATGTAACCACTGATTTTCGCATACAGCGTTACATTCTGGTAAGGCACCGTTTCCCCCACGAAACTAAGCTCTCTGGCACTGGACGTTAAAACAGCAGGCACCGCCTTCACAGAAGGACCAGCATTTAACCGGGCCAATCTCAATTTGGCTTCCTGCTCAATACCCCTGGTCTTACGCAGATAGATCCCCATGATCCCCGAACCCAATACCAGAAGTAAAAGAATACTCCCGATCACCAACCTTCTCGCAGAAGGTAACTTTTCTTCAGCCTGCATATCTGTTTTTATTTGAATAACCTTTCCTCTTGCTCATCAAATTTAAAACTTTTACTTACCAGCAAAACAAGACAACTATGCTGACGAATGATTCATCCCTTATAACTTACTTACCCCTTCTAACTTATCCCGCCAGTTCCCCCGCTTCCTCCTTAAATCGCGCATCCAACCCCTGAGCCGTCGGTGGCTTTTTACGGAGTGCTGAATAAACCAAGGGCACTACAAACAACGTTACCACCGTAGCCATCAGCAGACCACCGATAACAGCCCGGCCCAGCGGGGCGTTTTGTTCGCCCCCTTCCCCCGCTCCAATCGCCATCGGGATCATCCCTAATATCATCGCAATCGCAGTCATCAGAACCGGACGCAACCTTGTTTTGCCTGCCTCCAGAGCCGCATCAAAAGAATTCAGATTTTTTTCCACCCGAATATCATTCGCAAAATTGACCATAAGAATCGAATTCGAAACCGCAATTCCCACCGCCACGATCGTACCCATCAGAGATACCACGTTAATCGTAGTACCCGTAAGCGTCAGCATCCACAGCACCCCCGCCAGAGCACCCGGTATCGCCACCATAATGATAAAAGGATCGAGCCAGCTCTGAAACAGCACCACCATCAGCAAATACACCAGCGCCATAGCCAGCACAATGCCAAGACCCAGCGTAACAAAAGACTGGGTCATCACCTCATCCTGTCCCCTCAGCCTTATGCGCATTCCCTTCGGCAAAGTACCCAGCCCATCAATTTTTTTCTGTATCGCAGAAGCAACCGAACCAAGGTCACGGCCCTCCACATTCGCATTCACATCCATGATTCGTTGGACAGTATAATGATTGATTATGTTAAACTGACTTTGCGAACTGATCGTCGAAACATTTCCAAGCGATTGCGATTGCGAAGCAGGGATAATATCCGTAGGAACCGAAGAAGGCGTATTTAAAAAAGGCGCATTGCCCGGCGTCAACGAAGTTGCCAGTATATTTTGCACAGAATTAAGTTTTTCCATCGGAGCCTTCACCGCCACCACGTAATTTACATTATTAACCGGGTTCAGGTAATAATTTGAACCCACCAGGGCGCTTGAAGACAATGAAATTAACATATCATTGGCAATCGCTGACTGCGTAAGGTTCAGACGTGCCGCCAGCTCCCTGTTAACATCCAGCTTAAACTCCGGGTAGTCCAGCACCTGTTTGATATTCACATCCTCCGTTCCCGGTATCTTCTTTATTTCATCCCTCAGCCGCTTCGCAAATTCATACGATTTAAAATAGTCAGCACACTCAATCTGAATATCGATCGGTGAAGAAAGACCAAAGTTCAAAACCTGCGAAACGATATCCGCACTTTGAAAATAACTAGAGCATCCCGGAAAACTCTTTTCAAGATCCACCCTTATCTTTTTCATGTATCCCGTAGTCGGCTTATGTCCCGGTTTCAGAGAAATTAAAATCTCCGCATCCATACCACTTGCATTATCCGTACCCACAAAACCAAGGTTGTAGAAGGAAGGAACACCAATCATATCATTGACCGTTTCCAGATCCACAGAAGGAATGATAGCCTGTATTCTTTTTTCTGCCCTGTCCACCAGTACTTCCGTTTCCTCAATCCTCGTTCCCGAAGGGGCCCTGAAATGCAATTTCATCAAACCCGTATCCGTAGAAGGAAAAAAATCAGTGCCAACCATTTTGAACAAAGAAAATGAACCCAATAGCACAATCCCCGCAACCAGAAGAATCAGTTTTTTATGAACAAGAAAACTCTTCAGCAAGCGTCCGTACGAATTTCTGAACCGATCAAAACCCTTGTCACGAAGATCATTGAAACGAAAACCAAGCTGCCTCCATCCTTTTTTACCCTGATAAGGCTCACCCGTATGCAGATGCTCATGCTCCATCAAAATGCGGGCCAGTATGATCACCAGCGTTCTTGACAGAATATAAGAAGTGATCATCGCAATGACAACCGCCCAGGCCATGGGTGTAAACAGGTAGCGGGAAGGCCCGGTAAGCAGCACAACGGGAAAGAAAACAATGCAAATCGACAATGTCGCAGCCAGCGCCGGTACCGCAATCTGTTCAGCGCTTGTAAGAATGGCGATCGTTAAGGGTTTTCCCAGCAATCGGTTCCGGTGAATATTTTCCACTTCGACGGTGGCATCATCCACCAGCATCCCGATAGCCAGCGAAAGCCCGCCAAGCGTCATGATATTCAGTGAGCCACCGATCAGTTTCAACCCGATAATCGCAACCAGAATACACAAAGGGATAGAAGTACAAACGATGATCACACTCCTCCAGCTGCCCAGAAAAAACAGAATCATCAGTGAAACAAGAATCGAAGCCGCAATGGCCTCATGCAATACATTGTTGATCGAACTGCGCACAAAAACACTCTGGTCGAAATCCACCTTCAACTCAAGTCCTTCCGGAGCCGTTTCTTTGATGATGGGGATCATACTTTTCGCAGCTTCCACCACCGCCAGAGTAGAAGCTCCGGCTTTTTTGAGTACCACCAGGTAAGCCGCACGGTTCCCATTGACACGCACAATATTCGTTTGATCAGCGTATGCATCGGCAACCTTCGCCACATCCCCGATGAGAACAGGCTGATTGTTTACCACCTTGATGGGAATATCCTTAAAATCTTTCACCTGTTCCGGACTTGAATTAAGACCAATATTGTATTCACGGATACCAATCCGCGCAGTACCCGCCGGAACAATAACATTCGACTGCTGAACAGCAGTTAAAACATCTGCAGGAGATACCCCCTTCGCCCGCATCGCTTCAGGATTCAAATCGATATTGATCTGACGCTGTTTGCCACCATAAGGAGCAGGTGTAGACAAACCAGGCACCGTAAATAAACGAAGCCTTATAAAATTGAGCGCATAATCGAACAATTGCGATTCAGGAAGTGTTTTGCTGCTGATGGTAATTTGCGAAACCGGAACATTCGACGCGTTGAACTGTATGATCGCAGGAGGCTGCATCCCCGGAGGCATGCTCCGCAAAGAAGTGCTGGCCACAGCAGCCATCTGAGCAATAGCAGCACCGATGTCTGACCCTTCCTGAAAATAAACTTTCAATACACCGATTCCAGGTATAGACTGGGATTCAATCCGGTCAATTCCATTGACAGTAGAGGACATGCCCCGCTCACTGAGAAAAACCACCCTACGCTCCATCTCTTCCGCAGAAAGACCGGGATAATTCCAGACCACCGCCACCACCGGAATATCGATGGTCGGGAAAATATCCACCAGCATAGACTTGATGGAAATTATTCCCATGATGATAATCAGGAAGGCCATGACCCCGATCGTATAGGGTCTTCGTAAGGCTAATCGAACAATCCACATAAACTCAAAAAATCACCACTCCGTATAAACTCAAAGAATCACCACTCCTTCAATTACTTTACTCCCCGCCTCCTCATTCAGATTCAGCACAATCTGTTCCTTCCCATAAGCCAGCTCATTCTTCAGCGCTGCCGAATCCAGTCTGACAAACAAAGTCTTGCTGCGGATAAAAATCTCCGTCGTATGCCTTGAAATCATCACCCCCATCACCTTTTCCCAGGAAGCCACCAGCTTCACTTCAGCCATCTTGCCATCCAGGCGATAGGTCTTCAGCATTTCCTGGATCGCATCCCTGATCCCACGCATATTCGCATCACTCATAGTCCATCAGCTCCTTTTCCTGGTTCTGAACAATCCCCTCTGCAATCGAAAACTGCCTGAAAGAGATATCCTGTTTAGAAGTAAAAATACCCGGAAGACGACCGGCATGGGTATCCGTAATAAAGATCTGCCCGAAATGATCCCCGCTCACCAGCTCCATCAATTGCTTCACACGCACCTCATCCAGTTTATCGTGAATGTCATCCAGTAAAAGAATCGGCAGACAATTTTTTATTTTTTTGATCTGATCAAACTGTGCAAGCTTCAAGGCAATCAGATAAGACTTTTGTTGGCCCTGTGAGCCGAACTTTTTAACCGAATGACCATTGATCGTCAGTTCAAGGTCATCTTTATGGGTCCCAACCGTAGTATACTGCAGCGCGCGATCTTTTGTGATCGCCGCCTTCAGCACCACATCAAAATCTTCAAAGTTCAGATCAGAATGATAAACAAGCTGAACCTTTTCCTTTCCCCCCGAAATGAGCTCATAATAATGCTGAAAAATCGGATTCAACTCAACGATCAGCTTTTTTCGCTTCACGTTGATCCTTTTGGCAAAATCTACCAGCTGAAGATCCCATATATCCAGCGAATCATTCGAAAAGCGTCCGCTCTCCGCGAACTTTTTCAGCAAGGCATTCCGCTGCGACACGATCTTATTATAATTAATCAGGTCATCCAGGTAAATTCGGTCAAACTGAGCAATCACACTGTCCATAAACCGTCTCCGGCTCTCACTCCCTTCATTGATCAGATCCGAATCCGAAGGAGAGATCATCACCACCGGAAACAGCCCGATATGATCCGCCAGCCGTCCGTATTCCGACTTATTGCGTTTAAATAATTTCTTTTGATTCCTTTTTAACCCGCAGTAGATCTCCTCTTCAGTGCCTTCCGCATCGAACACCCCCTGAATAAGAAAAAAAGGTGCGCTGTGCTGAATGTTCTGGCTGTCGATGGGATTGAAAAAACTCTTGCAGAACGAAAGATAATGAATCGCATCCAGTAAATTCGTCTTGCCCTCCCCATTACTACCGGTAAAACAATTAACACCATTGCAAAAGCTCAGTTCAGCTTCTGAATAGTTCTTGAAATTGATCAGCGACAAACGCTTGAGATACATTCCGAAAGAAAAATTTTACTACAATGAATAAATTACTTTACTACAATGAATAAATTATTCTACTGAAATGAATAAATTATTCTATTGAATGAAATATGCTACTATACAATCACCAAAAATTCTACTAAATGGAATAAAACAATTAATTTGACTAAAATTAGGGAAAAATACCTAATTTCGCACCTCAATCCAATAAAATGGCAGAAGAAGAAAAAGACGAGCCGATCATTGATGTTCAGGAGGCCTATAGCAAAACCGAACAATACATAGAAGACAATAAAAAGAGCCTTACCATCATCTTAGGTACTATCGTAGCCCTGGTAGCAATATATGTGGGATGGAAATACTGGTACGTGGCAGGCCAGGAAAAAGAGGCCCAGAAAGAATTGTTTACAGCAGAGACCTACTTTGACAAAGACTCCCTCAATAAAGCCATCAGCGGCGATGGCGCTGCCATCGGCTTCGAAGGCATCACAGACCAATACGGCGTTACTCCTTCCGGCAACCTGGCAGAATACTACCTGGGTATCAGCTACATGAAAAAAGGAGACTTTGAAAAGGCCATCAAACACCTGAAAGAATTTGACTCCAACGACCAGATGGTTGGACCAATCGCCATAGGAGACATCGGCGACTGTTACATAGAACTCAACAAAGTAGAGGAAGGGATCAGCTACTACCTGAAAGCAGCTAAGAAAAATGAAAACAAATTCACCACACCGATCTTCCTCAAAAAAGCGGGAATGGCCTACGAAAGCCTAAACAATTACAAAGACGCAGTCAAAGTATACCAGCGCATCAAAACCGACTACGAATCTTCCAACGAAGGAAAAGAAATCGACAAATTCCTGGCAAGGGCAAGAAACCTGGCGGGAACAGGAGAGTAAACGGGCCAGGGGCCGGTCTCACATAATTCGCCCAGATCAAAAAGATTTGATTACATAGTCTGATCTTTTAGAATGATACCAAGAATCATAATATGGCGTCGAACCTCAAAAACCTGAACGATACCAGCCACCTGAAGTCATTGCCCAAAGCTGGCAACAACCGCTTTGGGATCGTCTGTTCACAATGGAACACTACCATAACAGACAGCCTGTATCAGGCAGTCCGCAATACGCTGATGAAACACGGTGTAAAAAAAAAACACATCAAAACACTCCAGGTACCGGGCAGCTTTGAACTCATCCTGGGCGCCCAATCCCTCGCTATGAAAAAAAACATAGACGCCGTCATTTGCCTGGGCTGTGTCATAAAGGGTGAAACCCCCCACTTCGAATTCATCTCCCAGGCGGTAGCCAACGGAATCGCCCAGCTCAACATCAAATACAACAAACCGGTCATCTTCGGAGTGCTCACCACCGATACTCTGCTGCAAGCCAAAGAACGCAGCGGTGGAAAACACGGCAACAAAGGAACAGAAGCGGCCATCACAGCCATCCACATGGCCGACCTAAGCACCTGAACAAAGAAAATTCAGCAACTGAAACAAGCGCACTTGCTTAACCCATTACAAGGAAACTTGCTTAACCCATTATTAACAAGCCAACCATAGCCGGTTACAAAACTTTTTTTAACTTTGGCCCCTTATTCCGGAGAGGTGGGTGAGTGGCTCAAACCAACAGTTTGCTAAACTGTCATACGGGTTAAACCGTATCGGGGGTTCGAATCCCCCCCCCTCCGCAGAGAGAGACAAATCCGTTTTTGCTCTTCCAAAAGCCCCCTTTTTGATTGGGGGTTTTTATTTTCTTCGGCCTCCAAAGCCTTGTGAATGCTGAATAACTCATAGGATTTCAAGAAATCAAATACAATTTCCCCCCCGCGCATATAGGGGTTAGACCCAACTTTTTCAATTCCTGACTTTAACTCCTTATAATCAGAATCGGGAGAAGCCAGAACACCCATGTAATTGGCCGTTTTCACCCAATTCTTAAGGGGTTCGACCCAGTTTTTTCCCTTACCTCCAAGGTCGGTAAATTTAAGATTTAAATCTGCTTTTTCCTTCATTAATTCATTCTTCATTTTCAGGTAATCCTCCCTTTCCAGATCACCATCCAAGTAAACAGCGACCAGTTTGTCCATCTTTTCATCGATCTTCTTCTTATCAATCTCCAATTTATGCTTTGACAGATTCAAATCACTCTGTTCCTCCCGTTGAAGTAGTTCTATTTCCTTTAACATAATTTCCGACCATTCATTGCTTATGGCAACCTCCTGTAGTCGGTTCCTGATCTGTTCAGCAATAACTTTTTCCTGCACATATCTCTGTTTGCAGGGACCAAACTTCTTTGAACATCGGTAGTACCGGTAAATCCCACCTGATTTCCCTTTAGCAAATTGCGCCGTTATTTGCCCACCACACTCAGCGCATTTAAATATCCCTTTAAAAGGAAAATCCAATTCCAATTTACTTTTCCTGGCTTGCTTCGCTTTTTCCTTCAGCTTCTTTTGAACCGAATCAAAAGTGTTTTTATCAATCAGAGGCTTAAAACTTCCTTCAAAGCACTCACCCTTATGTTCAATTAAACCAAGATAAGTCTTCTTTGAAAGAATCCGATGTACCATATACGGGGTTAATGGCTTTCCATTTGTGCAAGTGATTCCCCAAATTCTAAGCTGGTCAGCCCCGCTATGCAGATTCAATCCGCCAAGAGAAAATTCATAAAAAAACTTTTGAATAATCTTTGATTTTTCTATATCCGGTTCAATATTCCTTAATTTATGATTATACACATATCCTACTGGAGCATTCCATCCATGCTCCCCTCTCCTTATTTTTTGACGAATCCCACGCTTTACATTTTCAGATAAATTGTCTGAATAATATTTACTTTGACCACTAATCCCCACAAAATAATCACAATAATTTTTTTCATGTTTTTTCAAATATCAAATTAGATCAATTTACCCGGTCTTAAAAAGGGTACAAAAGCCTTAATTTAAAGGTATTCCTTATTCTGATAATTATTTATTAATCACAAAATTTCCTCTTGAGATAAGGCCAGTATCTGATTCCATCAAAAAATAATACAATCCAGCTCCAAGGGTATGAATATCGACCAAGCAAGATAAATTTCCTTTTTCAATTGTTTTTTGAATTAACAGTTTTGAATTAGTATCCATTATTTTCAATATTGCTTTTGATTGAATTGGTTCAGAACCCATAAAACTTAGCTGATCTGATGTAGGATTTGGATAGACATTAAAACTTATCGCATTATTTCGTAAATGTATTCCGGTGGTCGTGCTGACGGTGATATTTACTGTATCAGAAACTGAACAATCATTATTATCTGTTATTATTACCGTATAGGTGGTAGTTTGAGAAGGATTTGCCACTGGAGTTGAGATATTCGGGTTATTTAATGATCCGGATGGTGACCATAAATAGGTGACTCCGCCTGTAGCAAACAAGTTAACCTCAGAGCCTTTATCAATAACAGTATCTCTGCTGATGCTGATAACTGGTTTTGAAAATGAAATAACGCTTGCTTCCGCTGTAGCCGTGCATTCATTATTATCTGTAACCGTTAAAGTATAAGTCCCAACAGGTAAATTTGAAATATTTTCAGTTGACATCGAATTACTCCATGAATAGGTATCGCCGATTCCAGTTGATGAAGCGGTTATGATTCCATTACTTTCCCCCGGGCAAGTATTTGCTGTGTTTGCAATGGTTACCGAAGGACCACCAACTGCTACTGAAACAGTTGATGAAGTTGTACAGCCAAAGCTATCAGAAACAGATACTGTATACGTTGTATTAGAATTTGGATTAATATTTACTGGGCTACCTGATAATCCTCCAGGATTCCAGGTATAATTTAATCCGCCACCTCCGGAGGCATTCAATGTTGTTTTAGAACCATTGCAAATGGATGGATTTCCAGCGGAGGCCATTACTGGAATTGTGCCCCCAATGTTTACCCTAATGGTTGAAGTGCCTGAACAACCAGTGAGACTGTTGTTTACCGAAACGGTATATGTAGTAGTAGCGGAAGGAGTAACGGTTACTTTTTGTCCATGTAGGTTGCCTGGAATCCAGGTAACTGTTGTTGTGGCTCCAGGCGAGAATCCATAAGCACTTAGGGTAGTATTTTCTCCTAGACAAATGGTGTCTTTGCTTGCAGAATCCGATACTGCAATTATACAATTAATGGTTTGTGCCATTTCATGATTTTGTATAGACATTGCAACCAATAGAATAATCAATGGCTTTGAAATAAAATTGTAGCAATTTTTCATCGTTTTTTGAGAAATAGTATATTCAATTCTAATTCATAATTTCCAATTTCTATTTTAATAGTGCTATATAATTCTGCCATTTTATAATAAATTATTGAACAAGGTGACCACGGTGGTATAATTCAATGAGCTTTTCGCATTCTGAGTCGGTGAGTATAAGTGTTATTTATTTTTCCATTTGAAGAATTTATTGAAAAACACATGCACGGAGCTTGGTTTTTGTCTCAATTACCTAATCCATATTTTTTTTGAATCTTTTTATCATAAAAATAGAAATTTGAAAATTTTTTGGGATAATTTAACCTTTCAACTTCTTCGCCAGCGATATTATAATATACCCATATTGTATCAAAAAGCCATTTTTGTTTAGAATCATTAATATTTGTATTGCTGGTATCAATTTTCCTCGCAATCATTTCAAATAGTTTTGGCTGATGGCTGGTACCAAAAACATCTACTTCTCTACTATTTCCATCCTTTGACAAATTTGACTCGGTTGAACCTCCTGAAATAAAAAAATAATACCTATATCCTTCAATGAAAATAAAAGTAATGGGGATAATAAAAATCAGTAAGTAAAAAAAGGTTCTTATATTTCCCCAACGCTGCGGGAAAAGTGGTCTTACAAGTCTTATTATTACGATAAGTAAAAAGTACATAATAAGGGTAAAAGCAAAGCTTTCGGTAGGATAGTCACTGGAATAAATTTCATAAAAATTTATAGCTATTCCATACACAAGAAATCCCAGTAACAGCAAATAGACAACTCTTAAAAAAGCATTATTCATTATGATTCTATTTTTGTCTCAATTATTATTGATTATTGCCACTTTGCATCCTGCGTGTTTTCTCTTACATGGTTTGAAAATGCAAGTAAATCAAGGAAGGCCACGGATTGTTGCATAAGAGAAAAAGATTTTTAGCTAAAAAGATTATCAAATACAGCCAACTTAAATTTTCTATTTCCAATAGGAGAAGCCTGTACTCCTGAATACCGGTCTCCCAAACAGAACAGCAAATAATCATCAACCATTTTACTTGCTTCCGGTTTTTCGGCTTTTTTTATTGCGATGGCCTCTATTTCCAAATCAGGAATCAGTTCTACAATAAACAATTTGTTGCGCTTGTCAATCGGCGCTTCTGAAATGATTTTATGTTTCATTCCCGATTTTTTGTTGGTTTGCTCCTGCGCCCGGCAGGATTCTATCTGTTATTTCCCGGATTTTCCGGTTTTTTATTACCTTCACAAAAATAAGAGGCGGTTCATCAGTACCACTCATACCGATGAACCTTGTTGCCTCCTTCTTCTAACAGTCTGCACAGCCCCTCGTCCTGCCCGGATTTGGGGCTGTGGTTTTTGTTAGAGTTTCTTTGTTCAAGCATCTTCCGTTTTCTCTGTCTTTTTACATTCCCCGAAGGTTTTCCGAATTAGTCAGAGGTTGGAAAACTATTTCTTTATAATATAATCCTTGTTCTTACTCTTATCCAATTTTACAAAAATGTAATGAAAATCATCTGCACCTATATTAGTATATAAATCTAAATCTCCAAAATATAATAAGCTCGTATCAACATGAAAATTGATTTCACTTTTTTTTCCAACAGCATTAAAAATTGATTTTTTTCTCAATAAGGGGAAATTGTAAACTGATATACTTGGAATTACTTCATCTTTATAAAAAGACCATTTACCCGCATCTTTTATTATTGTATCATTGTTTTGACCGTAAGAGTAATCATAATAACCATTTCCTTTTATTGTGATTTTTTCTATTTCACCTCTAAAATCTGTTTTGTACTCTCCAATAAAATATTCTTTATTCAATTTGGAAGATTCTACTTTTGTAGTAGATTCATTGCACCCGAAAATAAATGAAATAAGGCAAATAAAAACGACTCTGTTCATCATAACATTATTTGTTGAGTGGAACTGTGAAAATGAATGTTTGGCTTGTTGTATTAAAGAATGGTGTTTGATTCAACAGGTTATTAAATTTTTGTGCGCCATTGTTATCTTTTCCGAAAATCTTTTCTCCTGCATGACCTAAAAAGGAATTTATTGAAGTGTAATTAGTAATGGTCACATATACCGTATTATCATTTAATAAAAACATATGTGCTTCGGAATAGCCACCAACGAATAGTTTTGTCCACGATTGAGTTTTAAA
>Ga0206823_1140_pt1 | contig 16651 bp, 9 predicted proteins | sample Alteio_BWOrgCont_81_FD_152868 | JGI IMG/M metagenome (GOLD analysis project Ga0206823, IMG submission 152868) | Enriched cells from forest soil in Barre Woods Harvard Forest LTER site, Petersham, Massachusetts, United States -... | ecosystem: Environmental > Terrestrial > Soil > Temperate forest > O...
AATACGGCGATCAGCTTTGTTGTCAACTGTAATATGCAGGCGTATTCAGGTGAGACGGGCGCCACCTATCTGACGCAGATTTTCGTATTGATGTTCCTGCAGTTCGTCAGTGCGGCCACCGGCATCGCCTGCCTGGTGGCGCTGTTCAACGGGCTAAAAGAGAAGACGACGAAGAACCTGGGTAATTTCTGGGCTATTTTTACTAAAACCATCACGCGTATCCTGTTGCCCATCAGTTTGGTGATCGCCATTCTGCTGGCCTTTCACGGAACGCCGACCAGCTATGCGGGTAAGGATACCGTCATAACGATGCAAGGGGACACGGTGCAGGTTTCGAGGGGTCCGGCAGCGGGGATGATTGCCATCAAGCATCTGGGAACGAATGGCGGCGGGTGGTTTGGGGTCAATTCGGCGCATCCATTTGAGAACCCTGACTATTTCACCAATATGCTGGAAGTGATTGTCCAGGTGCTGATCCCGATGGCGATGATCTTTGCTTTGGGTTTCTATATCAATCGGAAGAAATTTGCCAATGTGACGTTTGCGATCATGACCATCGGGATGCTGTCGCTGCTGATCCCGACGATGTGGTCGGAGATCCATGGAAATCCGGCGATTGCGAGAATGGGCATTGCACAGCCGACAGGGGCGATGGAGGGCAAGGAGGTCCGGTTCGGACCGGCGGCTTCGGGTTATTGGAGCATTCTCACCACTGTTATTTCGACTGGTTCGGTGAATTCCATGCATGATAGTTCCATGCCACTCTCCAATCTTATGCAGCTGCTTGGGATGATGGTAAATGCCTTCTATGGCGGCTGCGGGGTGGGCATCCTCAACTACTATATCTACATTATTATTGCGGTCTTTATCGCGGGGTTGATGGTCGGCCGAACGCCGGAATTCATGGGACATAAAGTCGAGGCGCGGGAGGTGAAGATCGCTGCGCTGATCACCCTGCTGTCGGCCTTCCTGATCAAGGGCTTCACGGCGCTGGCCTGCTATTATCTGATCCACCATCCCAATATCGACTGGGCAACCAAACCGACAGCCTGGCTGGGCAATCCGGGGTATCATGGCTTTACGGAGATGCTGTACCAGTATACCTCTGAGAATGCCAACAACGGTAGCAATCTTGCCGGGATGACGATCAATAATATATTCTGGAATGTGACTGGGGGCATCGTGATGGCCCTGGGCCGATATCTGCCGATCGTCGGACCGAGAGCGATCGCGGGGCTGCTGGCGGAGAAGAAATATATACCCGAGTCGGCGGGGACGCTCAAGGTGGACAGCCTGACGTTCGGGGTCATGACGTTCGTCGTCATTATCATTATCACCGCGCTGTCTTATTTCCCGCCGCTGGCGTTGGGGCCAATCGCGGAATATTTTAGTATGAAGTAAAAAATGGAAGGAATAAACTGAAGTTCAGTATGAGACAAAATAAATCGCTTTTTCCAAGGGAACTCTTAGTGGAGGCGCTTAAGCAGTCGTTCGTCAAGCTAAAGCCGGCGACGATGTTCCGGAACCCGGTCATGTTCACGGTGTATATCGTAACGATCATCATGGCAGTGGTGTGTGTCTGGATCCTGGCGGGCGAGGGGTCGCAGGGGAAGTTCGGTTACAACCTGACGATCTTCCTGGTGCTGCTGATCACGGTGCTCTTTGCCAATTTTGCCGAGGCGATCGCGGAAGCAAGGGGTAAGGCGCAGGCAAATAGTCTGCGGAAGACGAGAGAGGATACGCCGGCGAAGAAGGTGTTTCCGGTCGGCGAGATCTTTGTGGGCGAGGTCAAGATCGTCCCTTCTTCGCAATTGCGGAAGGGGGATGTGTTTATCTCCGAGGCAGGTGATACGATCCCGATGGATGGGGAGATCATCGAGGGGCTGGCGACGATCGATGAAAGCGCGATCACGGGTGAAAGTGCGCCGGTCATCCGGGAAGCGGGTGGTGACAAGTCGAGTGTCACCGGTGGGACGAAGGTGTTGAGCGATAAGATCAAGGTACGGGTGACGACAGACCCGGGTGAGAGTTTTCTGGACAAGATGATCGCGCTGGTGGAAGGGGCTTCGAGGCAGAAGACGCCGAATGAGATTGCGCTGACGATCCTACTGGCGGGTTTTACGCTTATCTTCCTCATCGTCTGTGTAACCTTAAAACCTTTTGCGGATTATGCGAATACGCCGATCACGATTGCGGCGTTCGTTTCGCTCTTTGTCTGTCTGATCCCGACGACGATCGGCGGGCTGTTGAGTGCAATCGGGATTGCGGGGATGGACCGGGCGTTACAGGCTAATGTGATTACCAAGAGCGGCAAAGCTGTGGAGACGGCGGGCGACCTGGATACACTTTTACTGGATAAGACGGGTACGATCACGATCGGGAACCGGAAGGCGACACATTTCTGGCCGGCGCCGGGGGTCGATGAGAAAAAATTTGTCGATGCAGTGGTCTTGTCGTCGCTGGCGGATGAGACGCCGGAAGGAAAGTCAATCGTGGAGTTGGCCGGAGTGAATCCGGCGACTTTCCAGGTAAACGGGGCAAAATTTGTTCCTTTTACCGCGGAGACGCGGTGCAGCGGGGTCGATCTGGGGGATCAACGGATCCGGAAGGGCGCGTTTGATTCGATCAAGACGCTCGTGACCCGGGCGGGGAATAAATTTCCAACAGCCACTGAAAATAAGGTCAATGAGATCGCGTCCAATGGGGGCACTCCGCTGGCGGTTTCGCAGAACGGGGTAGCGCTGGGGGTGATCGAGCTGCAGGATATCATCAAACCGGGTATCCAGGAGCGGTTCCAGCGGCTTCGGAAGATGGGGGTGAAGACGGTGATGGTGACGGGGGACAATCCGCTGACGGCAAAATATATTGCGGAGAGGGCGGGGGTGGATGACTTCATCGCCGAGGCGAAGCCGGAGGATAAGATGAACTATATCCGCAAGGAGCAGCAGGGCGGCAAGCTGGTCGCGATGATGGGGGATGGGACGAATGATGCGCCGGCGCTGGCGCAGGCGGATGTAGGGGTGGCGATGAACAGCGGGACGCAGGCTGCCAAGGAAGCGGGGAATATGGTGGACCTGGACAATGACCCGACGAAGCTGATCGAGATCGTGGAGATCGGCAAACAACTGCTGATGACCCGGGGGACGTTGACGACCTTTTCGATCGCCAATGATGTAGCCAAGTATTTCGCGATCGTACCGGCGCTGTTTATCACGTCGATTCCAGCCTTACAAGCGCTGAACGTTATGCAACTGAAGAGCCCTGAGAGCGCTATTTTGTCCGCGGTCATCTTCAATGCGATCATCATCCCGATACTTATACCGCTGGCGCTTCGCGGGGTGGCTTACAAGCCGATCGGGGCCAGTGCGTTGCTGAGGCGGAACCTGCTGATCTATGGGATCGGGGGGATCATCGTACCTTTCATCGGGATCAAGGCGATAGACTTGTTATTGGGATTCTTCCTGTAAAAAACGGGCGGACCCCGAAATTCATAAAATCAATGAGAAATGCATAAATATATATTGCCTTCTTTGAAGCTGACGCTGGTGCTGATCATAATCTGCAGCGTGCTGTACCCGTTGCTGGTGGCGGTTGTGGGCTGGATGACGCCCGGGCAGGGGAATGGGGTGACGGTGGAGTACAACGGGAAAGTGGTGGGGTATGCGAATATCGGGCAGCGGTTTACGGACGACAAGTATTTCTGGAGCCGGCCGTCGGCGGCAGCATACAATGCGGCGGGAAGCGGCGGCAGCAATAAAGGGCCGAGCAATCCCGACTATCTGAAGGATGTGCAGGCGCATATCGATACCTTCCTGGCGCACAATCCGGCGTTCCGGGCGGCCGATATTCCGGCGGAGTTGGTGACGTATTCGGGCAGCGGGCTAGACCCGGACCTGTCGCCTGCGGGGGCCAGGATCCAGGTCAAGCGGATATCGGTTGTGCGGCATTTGTCGGAAGATAAAGTGAATGCGTTGGTGGACCGTTATGTACAGCAGCCATTATGGGGTATATTTGGGCCAGCGAAGGTGAATGTGTTGCAGCTAAACCTTGCGCTTGACAGAGGGGAGGCCAATTAAACCTGGCGGGAGCCAATCAAATATGCCGGATAAGGATCAAAATGTGCAGCATTTCCTGGAGCTGATCCGTCAGTCGAGGCGGGGTAAGTTCAAGATATATATCGGCATGAGTGCCGGGGTGGGGAAGACATTTCGGATGCTGCAGGAGGCGCAGACCCTGATGAAGAACGGGGTGGATGTGAAGATCGGGTATATCGAGACGCATGGGCGGAAGGAGACAGAGGAGCAGTTGCAGGGGCTGCCGGTCCTGCCGCGGCGGAAGTGTTTTTATAAGGGGAAGGAGCTGGACGAGCTGGATGTGCAGGCGGTGATCAATCTTCATCCCGAGGTGGTTGTGATCGACGAGCTGGCGCATACGAATATCGAGGGAAGCAAGAACGAAAAGCGCTGGCAGGATGTGATGGAAATCCTGGGTGCCGGGATCAATGTGATCAGTGCGGTGAATATTCAGCATATCGAGAGTCTGAACGAGGAGATCCGCACGATTACGGGGATCGAGGTGACAGAGCGGGTACCGGATAGCGTGCTGAAAGAGGCCGATGAGGTGGTCAATATCGATCTGACGGCGGATGAGTTAGTGGCGAGGTTGAAGGAGGGGAAGATCTATGCGCAGGATAAGATCGCGCTGGCGCTGCAGAACTTTTTTCAGCCGGAGAAGATATTACAGCTACGGGAGCTGGCGTTAAAGGAAGTAGCCAGTCAGGTGGAGCGGAAGATCGAGACGGAGCTGCCGCGGAATTCGAATTTCCGGGCGGAGCGCTTCCTGGCTTGTATCAGCAGCAATCACGAAGTGGCGCGAAAGGTGATCCGGAAGACGGCGCGACTGGCCAGTTATTATCAGTCCCGGTGGGTGTTGCTGTATGTGCAGACGCCGAAGGAGGACGGGGATAAGATCGGGCTAGCGGCGCAGCGCCATCTGATCAACAACTTTAAGCTGGCGATGGAGTTGGGGGCAGAGGTGATCCGGGAAAAACAAAGTAATATCGCCATGGGTATCATGGAGGTGGCGACCCGGTATAAGGTCACGACGATCTGTATCGGGAAGCCTCATCTCAACCTGTACAATGTGATTATACGCACGGCGGTGTTCAATCAGCTGCTGACCAAGCTGGCGGCAACGGATATCGACGTGGTAATATTGTCTTAGGGGCCGTCGGAGGCAGGAGCGAAATTCATAAATATGAGTGTCCGATTAAAAACCAAATTATCGCTGGGGCTCGTTTTCCTCTTTATTGTGATCGTCCTGTTCGGCGTATTGGGATTATTCTATATCAACCAGCTCAGCAACGAAGGGCGGCAGGTGTTGCAGAACAACCAGGAGTCGCTGCTGTATTGCAACCGGATGTTGCAGTCGCTGGAAGACATCCGAACGCAAAAGGATGCGTTGGATATCTTTAAGGATAACCTGAAGCGCCAGCAGGCGAATATTACAGAGGTCGGAGAAAAAGAGGCGACGGACGAGCTGACGAAAAACTTCAACGAGATGCTGGTGGATCCGAATGATTCCAGCAATTACGTCGATATCCGCCGCTCGATCTACCGGATCCAGGATGTCAATGAGCAGGCCATCCTGCGAAAGAATACGGTCGCGCGGCAGACAGCGGAGAGTGCAGCGAATGTGCTGACGATATTGTTCACGATCCTTACGCTTGTCTCCTTCACTTTTATCTTCAATCTTCCCGGTATTATTTCAGGGCCGATCAGCAGCCTGTCGGAGGGCATTCTGGCGATCGCGGGTAAAAACTATAAGAAGCGCATCTATTTAAAACAGGGCGATGAGTTCGGGGATCTGGCGAACGCCTTTAATATTATGGCCGGCAAGCTGGATGAGTATGAGAGCAGCAACCTGGCGCAGATCAAGTTCGAGAAAAGCCGGATCGAGACCATCATCAACCAGATGCGGGATGGGATCATCGGTCTGGATGAGAAACGGAATATCCTCTTCCTGAATGCGGTGTCGGAGAAACTGCTGGGGTTGAAGGAAGCGGAGATCATCGGGCAATATGCGCCGGATATCGCGCTGAAGAACGATCTGATGCGGACCTTGTTGCTGGATGATCCGGAGAAAAAGGACCTGAAGATCTTTGCGGACGATAAAGAAAGTTATTTCAGCAAGGATGTGCTGGATGTGACGAACAATACGGAGATCATCGGACAGGTGATCGTGCTGCGGAATATTACCCCTTTTCATGAATTGAATGAAGCGAAAACGAACTTTATCGCGACGGTGTCGCATGAGCTGAAGACGCCGATCTCTTCAATCAAAATGAGTGCGCAACTGTTGACGGACCTGCGGGTGGGAGCGTTGAGCGAAGAGCAGCAGGAGTTGATCCGGAGTATCACAGACGATGCGGACCGGTTGCTGAAGATAACGGGGGAGCTGCTGAATATGTCGCAGGTGGAGACGGGCAATATCCAGTTGAAGCTGCAGCCGGCCGATCCGGCCAAGATCGTCGACCAGGCGATCCAGGCGGTGGCTTTTCAGGCACAACAGAAGGGGATACGGATCCAGTCGTCGGTGGCGGAAGATCTGCCGTTGATCCAGGCGGATGTGGAGAAGACGTCGTGGGTGTTGATCAATTTCCTGACGAATGCGATCAAGTTCTCGCCGGATCAATCCGGTGTCGAGATCTCCGCGTATCGCAGTAAGGATAAGGTGGAGTTCCTGGTGGCGGATCATGGCAGGGGGATCGATGAGAAGTATTTGCCGCGGATCTTCGAGCGGTATTTCAAGGTACCGGGTACGCATGACCGTAATGGGACGGGGTTGGGGTTGTCGATCTCCAAGGAGTTCATCGAGGCGCAGGGGGGGCGGATCTGGGTTAGCAGTCAGTTGGGAGCGGGGAGCAGATTTGGGTTTACTTTGACGGCGGCCTAGATGGCGCAGGGGACTTCCGAGGGGTCAATCAGGCGTGTTTGGGGGCGAATGCGGGAGTTTTGTGGGGATTAACGAGGGGCCTTAATGGGGTGAGTGACGGGCTTTTTTGGATATAAAGTCGAACTTTCCGGGAGCGGAAATGGGGCTTTGGGGGGGTGAATTTCAGGGTGTTCAGGGGTCGATTTCGGGTCGGCGAAGGGTGACTGCGGTGGGGGAGAAGGGGAATGTTTTGCTGCCCCGGGAGGACAAATTTTCGGATCGTGTTTTTGACGCGCAATGGGGCTGATTTTTGGGAAATTGTTGGAAATGAGACGATTAAAAATTAATTAAGAAATGACGAAAAACTGGGATAAACAACTACATACACCGTAAGGGTTAACTCTTAATTTATTTGCTAGTGCTTTAAAAATGACCGCAGAAGATTTTTGTGTATGTATCGAAAAAGAAGTACATTCATGTCCTAATAGGATAAGGTTTAATGGTTATGGTATTTGATTAGTGCATCCCCGCCTTAAGCGGGGATTTTTTATTTTGTGGGCATTCCCGGGGTGGCGATTTTTATTTTGAGGTGTTTTGCAAACCGATTGCATATCGATGTTTGGGTGATTTTTCCTAAATTGAAATCCCCTTCTTTAAAACCTCACCGGGACCGGCGCTGATTCGTAGCAATACAAACCCACCAAACGTTCACCTGATGCAAAAGATGAATAACGGCCTGGTCATTTTGACGGTCGAAGACAATCCCAGCGACCTTTTTCTGCTGGAGCATATGCTGCGTTCGTCGGGTCTGGAGATTCAGCAATTGTATTCTTCTGATACAATCGGTGAGGCCTACCGGCTTTTGCGGGAGAGCGATATCCACCTGGTTTTGCTGGATTTGAGCCTGCCGGATAGTTGGGGCATCCATTCTTATATGCAGCTCAAGGCGGTGGTGCAGAAGATCCCGGTGATTATTCTAACGGGGTTGTCGGATACGAAAGTGGCGTTGGAGGCCATCAAGGAAGGCGCGCAAGATTACCTTGTGAAGAGCGAACTGACGGAGGGGTTACTCGCTAAAACGATTCAGTATAGTCTCGAGCGAAAGCGGAATCTCGAATATCTGCGGGAGAGCAATGAGCGGTTCAATACGGTGGTGAAGGCGACGAATGATGCGATCTGGGACTGGGATATTGCTGCGGGCAGGTTGTCGATGGTAGGGGACACGTATCAGCAGCTATTCGGATACGATATGACGGGAGCCGCATCGCCCGAGGACCTTTGGGAGGCGATGATGCACCCGGATGACCGAGAGCGGGTGTTGTCCAAGTTGCGACGGGCGATCGGGGAGGGAGTCGCTAATAAGTGGGAGGATGAGTACCGGTTGCGGAAGGCGAGCGGGGAGTATGCCTATGTGCATGACCGGGGGTATATCATTCATTCGGCGGACCATCGGCCCATTCGAATGATCGGGGCGATACAGGATATTACGGCGAGGAAACGGTCGGAGGAGATCATTTTGGCGTCGGAGGAAAGGTACCGGCAGTTGTTCTATAAGAATCCGTTTCCCACCTGGATCTTCGATCCGGACAGTTTGCAGATCATGGAGGTAAATGATGCGGCGCGGGAGAAGTATGGGTTTAGCCGGGAGGAGTTCCATTGCCTTACGATGCGGGACCTGCATGCGCCGGGGGAGGTGGAGCAATTTATGGCCGATCTGCGGCAGCCGGGGATGGAAAGGTATGCGGCATTGCAACCGGGGGCGGAAGGGTCTCCGGCAGGGGCCAGGCTTTGGCATCACCATAATAAGTGGGGCAGGGTAATGGTCGTGGAGATCACGTCGCATCCGATGGACTATTTTGGGAAAGCGTGTGTCCAGGTCATTGTGAATGACGTGACGGAGCGGATCCGGCTGGAGAAGGAGCTTGCATTGCAGCAGAAGCTGAAGCAGCAGCAGATCACGGAGGTGGTCCTGGGCGCGCAGGAGCGGGAGCGGTTCGAGTTGGGGCAGGAGCTTCACGACAATATCAATCAAATCCTGGCTACGTCAAAGCTTTACCTGGATGTGGCGATAGAGGAGAAGGAGCCGCGGATGGAGCTGTTGGCCAAGAGCCGGAAGAACATCTCGGTGGCTATCGAGGAGATCCGTAAGCTGTCGAAGGATCTGATCGCACCAAGTTTGAATGACCTTGGGTTGGCGCAGTCGATCAAGGAATTGATCCGGGGTATTCAATCGGTGGGGAAGATGAAGATCCGGCTTAACATTTCCGGGTTGGATGAGGAGGAGCTGTTGCCGGAGCAGAAGATCAATATTTACCGGATCATTCAGGAGCAGCTCAACAATATTCTAAAGCATGCGCAGGCGGATACCGTAGTGATCGAGTTGAATAAGGTGAAGGAGCAGGTGCGGCTGCGGCTGGTGGATGATGGGAAGGGGTTTGATCCGCGGATGCGGCGGAAGGGAGTGGGGATCTCGAATATTATCAGCCGGGCGGAGTTGTACAATGGGAAAGTGGAGATCGAGTCAGCGCCGGGCAAGGGGTGTCAATTGGTTGTGGTGTTGAATGAGAAGGCTTTGGGTGATGGAGAGGCGACAAAACCGTAGACCAGCCAAGCGGCCGGTTTGTGCGACAAAGAACTGTGCCGCTGAGGCGGCATAATCAGGTACGGGTTAGAGGTGGATCTACAACAACCCCCTGTTGTAAGGACCACGGTGCAGAATGCAAAACGGATATTGTTTTGCCATCGCGTTGAGCCGTTTCAGGGTTTCTTCATCCGGCGGATCGACGCTGAATTCATCTTCCTGCATTTTTTTTGAATCCGGGTGCCGGACAATTTTGGCAGTCGGCAATGCTGTTAGCGGCGAAGAGGCGCTAATGGTTTTTTTAGCCGGGACGATACTTTGCTTCATCTTCTTCGAGGTGTTAAAAGTGATGAAAGGCGTTCGATAACACTTCTCGTATGCAAGCTATTTTCGACAGGGAAAACAGATTAGGCAAGATGGGATCTGTTGAAAACAAAGATACTAATAAAAGACTGAGTGGTGTAGAAAAACAATTAAATTTTATAAAAAAATTTTTAATCGGCTTAGTGCGGTCGGTACTTTTCGGATGTACTGCTGCGTAAAAATTACGCATTGTAATTCGCGGAGATTGTATGAGTCGGAGACAATGAAAATGCAATCGGGTGAAGGGGTTGGGGGGCGGCTCGAAGAGAGGATTGTTAAAGATGTGTAGATGATACTAGTGGTTTTACTTTATAGGTGTATCGGAGATTTCCCATGGGTGTGGGGGGTGTGGTGGATGTCGATGGTGTGGGTGTAATGGGGGTCGATGGTGTGGGGAGGTCGATGCTGATGACGTCGCCGTCGAAGGAATGGAGGATGCTTTCGTCGAGTAGCGGGGTGTCGGCAATGAACTGGAGACCGTTCCCATCCTTATCGGTGATCGTCCACCAGCGGATACCGGTGCGGGTCGCGGTTGCGCGGGGGGTTTGGTCGGAAGGGAGGGGTACGGTTGGCCGGTCGTAAAAGATGCCGGGAGGGCCGGTGATTTGTGTGGAGTGGGGTGTGAGGCCATATGCGGAGATCGAGTCATAGCCGGAGGGAAGAAACCACTGCATGCCGAAGTTGGGCATTGGCCACTGGCGGGAGGGTGGTTGCGTCGTATCCGTTTCGACTTGCTGGGTGATGAGCATCTCGCCGTTGGCATTGATGGTGTAGCTGAGATGAAGAAGGGAGGAAGTGGCCGGCAAGGTATATTCGGTTCGGATGATGATGAGTTCGGGGCTGGTGGTATTGGAAAAAAGTTGCAAGTGAGGTTCGCGGGTGGCGGCGAGCCATCCGGAATCGGTGGCATAACTTGCTGAATCGTTATAGCCCGGCCGCCAGAAGTTCGATCTCAGTCCCACGGTATCGTCGAGCAGGTCGATGCCCCGGATCTCATAATGGACGAGCCAGCCGGTTTGGCGGTTGAAGGAGATGCGGATCGAAGGCGAGTGGATGGTGAAGATATCGTTGTCGTCGGAAAGTGTGATCTCGCCGGTGGGGGCGATGGTCAATCGGGGCTGGTATGGCTTTAACAAAAGTTGTTGTTCACCGAGGACGGTGGCGGTGGAGTGGTAGCGGAGTTGGAGGAAGGATTCGCCGGCGGTGTCATCGGGCAGGTGTAGTGGAAGGCGGATGAGGGAAGGCTTGTTGGGGGAGAGGATTGGGATGGGGGTCTTTCCTTTTTTTGTGATGGCGCCGTTGACCAGGAGTTGCCAGTCAAGAACAATATTTTTAAGCGGGGTGGTGGCCGTGTTGAGAAGGCGAAGCGTTGTCGAGGCTGGCGCGGAGGCTGGCGTTTTGGGCACCAGGCTGGTGATGATGGTGTCTTTGGATAAAAGCAGTGCGAAAAGCAATAGGTTAGTCATGGACTTGTTTTGATGCAGTCAATATAAAAATAAAGAATGACGGATATCGCGCTAAAACGATTTAGTTTGTATCTTTATCCCGGTCCTCCCATACACCCTTTATTAATGAAGAAAGTTTCCATCAGTGATATCGCGCGCAAGGCCGGAGTATCGGTTTCTACCGTTTCATTCGTGATGAATGACAAGGCCGTGAAGATGAGGATCAGTCGCGAAGTTATAGAAAAAGTTGAAAATGTGGCGCGGGAAATGGGATACCGGCCGAATCAGCTGGCGCGGGGATTGCGGACGGGCAAGACGAAGACGATCGGATTGATCGTGGAGGATATCTCGAATGCCTTTTTTGCCACGCTGGCCAAGACGATCGAGGATGAGGCCAAGAAGTACGATTATAAAGTGGTGTATTGCAGCACGGACAATGAGGAGGTAAAGGCGCGGGAGCTGATCAATATGCTGTCGCAGCGCCAGGTGGACGGCTATATCATCACCCCGACGCCGAAACTGGCCGATGAGATCCGAAAGCTCCAGGCGGAGAACAAACCGGTGGTGCTGATCGACCGGTATTTTCCGGAGCATCGGGAGATACCGGCGGTGCTGGCGGATAATTTCGAAGGGGTGGCAAAGGGAACGGAATACCTGATCGGGAGGGGTTACCGAAAGATCGCGCTCGTGACGATCGAGACGGACATGGCGCATATGAAGGACAGGTTATCCGGTTATTTCGATGTGTTGCGAAAACACGATATTCCCATCGATGAGCAGCGGGTTAAGATCGTGCCGTATCATGCAAACCGGGAGACGTCGCTCGGGATGATCGACGAATTGCTGGAGGGGGCGGGAAGGGAGATCGACGCGGTATTTTTTCTCACAAATTATCTTGGGGTGCTTGGTATCGAGACGATCAAAAAGAGACAATTGAAGATCCCTGATCAGCTGGCAGTCCTTTGTTTTGACGACAATGATATTTTCCGGCTGTATACGCCGACGATCTCTGTTATCCGGCAGCCGATCGAGTCGATCGGGCAACAGGCGATGTGCGCACTGATCGAGCGCCTGAAACATGCCGGCGCTGAGGAGGGTCATCCGGTAGCGGACCTGGTGCAACTGAAGACGGAGCTGATCGTCAGGGAATCGATTTGAGCGGGCGGGCGAAGGATGAGGCGTGCGAAGGATGAGGCGTGCGATGGAATTCACCGTAATTCCCCTATTTTTACACACAAATTTTTGATCCATGAACTTGCATGAATACCAGGCCAAGGAATTATTGAAGAAATACCAGGTACCCGTACAGGAAGGCATTCCGGTGGATAATGCGGGGGCGGCGGAGGAAGCGTATAAGCATTTGAAGGTCCAGTATGGTAACAATTTCGCGGTTGTGAAGGCTCAGATCCATGCAGGCGGCCGGGGGAAGGGGAAGATCCAGGGGACAGAGCAGCGGGGCGTAGCGGTTGGCAAGAGTGCGGAGGAGATCAAACAGATCGCCAGCACGATCCTGGGAGGTACGCTGGTGACGATCCAGACCGGGCCGGCGGGGAAAAAAGTCAATAAAGTATTGGTTGCGCAGGATGTATATTATCCCGGGGCCAATCCGGTGAAGGAGTTCTATTTGTCCGTTCTTTTGGATCGGGCAAAGGGGCAGAATGTAATTATGTATAGCACGGAAGGAGGCATGGATATCGAGGAGGTGGCGCACAAGACGCCGGATAAGATCTTTAAGGAGTGGGTTCATCCCGGCGGGGGCTTGCAACCTTTTCAGGCGAGGAAGATCGCGTTCAACCTGGGATTGAGCGGTGAGGCGTTCAAGAATTGTGTGCGGTTCGTCACCAATCTTTACAACGCTTATTTGGGATTGGACTGCTCTATGCTGGAGATCAATCCGCTGTTCAAGACGAGCGATGAGAAGATCATCGCGGTGGACTGTAAGATGAACCTGGATGATAATGCCCTGATGCGACACCCCGATCTGGAGGCGTTACGCGATATCAGTGAGGAGGATCCTACGGAGGTTGAAGCGGGGAAGTATAACCTGAATTTTGTGAAGCTGGACGGGAATGTGGGTTGTATGGTGAATGGCGCGGGTCTGGCGATGGCTACGATGGACATGATCAAGTTGAGCGGGGGCGAGCCTGCGAACTTCCTGGATGTGGGCGGTACGGCTAATGCACAGACGGTTGAAGCGGGGTTCCGGATCATTTTGAAGGACCCGAAGGTGAAGGCGATCCTGATCAATATTTTTGGCGGTATCGTTCGTTGTGACCGGGTGGCTCAGGGGGTGATAGATGCCTATAAGTCTATTGGCGATATAAAAGTTCCCATCATCGTGCGGCTGCAGGGCACGAATGCCGAAGAGGCCGGGCAGCTGATCAAACAGAGCGGTCTCAAGGTACAGTCGGCTATCCTGCTGAGTGAAGCGGCGGCTTTGGTCAATAAAGCCGTGTCCTGATGGATTTGACCGTCTTACAACAAATCGAAGAAACGGTTCGTGCGATCCGGTCGCGGTGTGTCTTGAAGCCGCGGGTGGGGATCGTATTGGGCAGCGGGCTTGGCAATCTGGCGCAGGAGATCGTAGTGGAGCAGGAGATCGATTATGAATCGATCCCGCATTTCCCGGTCGCTACGGTGGAGGGGCATCACGGCAAACTGATCTTTGGTCAATTGAGCGGTCAGCCGGTGGTCGTGCTTTCGGGGCGCTTCCATTTCTATGAAGGATATACACCGCAGCAGGTGGTCTTTCCGATCCGGGTGTTGAAGTTCCTTGGCGTAGAGACCTTGTTGGTGTCCAATGCCGCCGGCGGGATGAACGTGGCATTTCAGGTGGGAGATCTCATGATCATCCGCGATCATATCAGTCTGTTCACGGTCAATCCTTTGTTGGGGGCTAATGAGGGCGCGCTGGGGCCAAGGTTCCCGGATATGAGCGAACCATATAGCAAGGGGTTGATCCGGAAGGCGAAAATAGTGGCCGAGCGGTTGGGGATAGTCGTTTGGGAGGGGGTGTATGCGGGGGTGACGGGGCCTACTTTCGAGACGCGTGCGGAATATAAGCTATTGCATATTGCCGGTGGGGATGCTGTCGGGATGAGTACGGTGCAGGAGGTGATTGCGGCGCGGCATCTGGGGCTGGCGGTATTTGCGATGAGTGTGATTACGGACCTGGGTATCCGGGAGGAGGATAACCTGATCACGCATGAGGAGGTGCTGGCGGCTGCTGCTGCTGCGGAGCCCAGGCTGGCGGCGATATTCAAGGCACTGGTGGCGGAGTTGTGACTTGCGCGGGGTTTGTGCGGGATTTGCGCGGGGCGGCCGGAAATTAACATTAACTTTTCTTATAATCACCGATGGCCACTTAATGAGTAATTTGGCCCGAATTTCCTCAAAAGTGAACCGCTTCCGAATCATAACAGCCGGGATAATGATGGCCATACTTCTCTCGGGAACGGGGCTGATGGCGCAGAGTCCTTTGCAACGGTTCGGCGGCGGGGGCGGGGGTGGTCAGAAGGGGGCGGATACGCTTGTTCACCGGAAGAACGACACCATCACCATCCACTATCGTTACCTGGATTCCAGCCGGCTGAATAATCTGGATTCGGACATCCTGGATTTTGGGACAAAGATCCCAAGGCCGGATAACTGGATCAATCTTGGCAACCTTGGAACGCCGGCGCGCAATCTGGCGTTCTCGCCGCGGATGCAGTCGGGCTTCGATCCGGGTTTCCACTCCTTCGATATATATACCTTTACTGTCGACCAGGCCCAGTTCTACAATACAACCAAGCCGTATACAGCGCTTGGTTATATGCTGGCCAGTAAGGCGGAGCAGCTCATCAGCGTATTCCACACTCAAAACATCCGGCCGAATTGGAATTTCGTGTTCGAATACCGGCTGATCAATGCGCCGGGTACGTTGCCGAATCAGAATACCAATCACAATACATTCAGGATCACGTCCTGGTATCAGGCGCATAATAAGCGATACCAGAATTTTGTGATATTTGTGGCCAACAAGATGGAGGCCGCGGAGAACGGGGGGCTACAAAATCCGACCGATCTGGATTCGCCGAGTTTCAGCAATCAGCAAACGTTGCCGACCCAGTTGGGTAACGGATTGCTGGCGAATAGCGGAAATCCATTTGGGGTGGGGATAACTACCGGCACCAAGTATTCGACAACGACCTTTCTGTTCCGGCAGCAATATGACCTCGGGCAGAAGGATTCGATCGTGACGGATACGTCGGTCATCCCGTTGTTTTATCCCCGCGTCCGGCTGGAGCATACCTTCACGTATACTTCGTCTACCTATCAGTTCATGGATGATAGCAGTAACGCCAACTTTCCGGGCTATGGCCTGAACTCGGCCTACTATGCCAAATACGGGTTGGGTTATGTGGGGCAGCCGCAGATCGGGGTAGGGGTGATTGCGGATACTTTTCACCGGATCGATAACTGGCATGTGCTGGCGAATGATTTTTCGATCTATCAATTCCCGGATGCCCATAATCCGCAGCAGTTCTTCAAGCTGGGTGCGACGCTGGAGTTGCTGAACGGGAAGTTCGATACTTCCAGTCTGTTTGACGGCAGCATGATCTGGCAGAAGGGGGCTGCGAGTGACTACAATGTCTACGGGCATGCAGAATATCGTAACCAGACCCGCAATAAAAAGTGGGATATCGAGGCATATGGCCGGTTGTACCTGGAGGGGTTGGATGTAGGGGATTACAACGCGTATATCTCGTTGCGGCGATTGATCTCCCGGAGCGTGGGGTATTTTCAGGGTGGTTTCGAGAATGTGAACCGGACGCCTTCGTTTGTCTTCGATCGGGCAAGCAGCTTCTATTACGACACGACCAGGGCGACGTTGAATAAAGAAAATACGACGCATATTTTTGCGTCGCTGGACCGGCCGCAGAATCTGATGACGATAACGGGTTCGTATTATTTGCTCAGCAACTATACTTATATCGCCAATTATTACCAGGTGAGGCAGGCGTCCTCGTTGTTCAATTTGCTGGAGATCAATGTAAAGAAGCAGTTCACGCTGTATCGCCACTGGAAATGGCGGACCAATACGATCCTGCAGCAGGTGGCCGGGAATGCTCCGGTGCATGTGCCGCTGCTGGTTTCTTTTAACCAGATCGGCTATGATGGGAATTTCGGGTTCAGAAATTTGTTTTGCAGCTTCGGGACCGAGATCCGATATATCAGCGGGTATAAAGCGGATGGGTATTCGCCGCTGACGGGTCAGTGGTTTTCCCAGGGGGATACGACAATTCGGCAGCACTTGCCGGATATAGCGGTGTATCTGCATATGCGG
>Ga0206823_1141_pt1 | contig 16566 bp, 12 predicted proteins | sample Alteio_BWOrgCont_81_FD_152868 | JGI IMG/M metagenome (GOLD analysis project Ga0206823, IMG submission 152868) | Enriched cells from forest soil in Barre Woods Harvard Forest LTER site, Petersham, Massachusetts, United States -... | ecosystem: Environmental > Terrestrial > Soil > Temperate forest >...
CAATTTCTTTCAATAGCTCAATGGTAGACACCGCATTAATGCTGGTATCTTCTCTGGTAATAACCTCATGAGTCTCCGCATCTAAAGCCCCATTAATATTAATTCGTTGCCGGCCTGTATTGCTTTTAACGAGATTGTTTTTCCCTTTTTTGATCCAACCGTAGGCAAGCATCGTATTGTGCTGAGGGTGCACTCCATCCATGTACACAATAGGGTCATGTTTACTCTTCGTTTCTCGAAGCCTCTGTAGCTCTTCTAAAAACTTTTCTTGCATTTCTTTATTCGCTTTTGCCGGTATTAGCTTCGCTTTCTTATAAGTAAAATTTAATCCCCGTACTCGCTCAGTCATACCGCTAACCGAATAGGACACATCGTAAGTCTCTTTAACGTAAGCAACGATAGCCTCTATCGTTAGGTACGTATTTTCTTCCAGATGTTTATCAAGCGCCACGAGCTCTTCGGCTGTCAGCTTTGTACAAGTCCCTGCATAATTCTCTGTACTCAGCTGTGCTATTCCACCCGCTTGGTAACGTTTTACGTAATTACGCAAGGTTTCTTCATCCAGCATTAAAATCTTGACCACTTCCTCTGTTGAAGAGCCTGTCCCTAATGCATATACCGCTTTTATTCGGTCCGCTGCTCGCTTATCTTTACAAGCGCGATGCGCTTGTTTTAATTCATGTATTTCGTGTGCTGTTAACGTTAATTTATTCATACCCATAGCATGACCTTACTGTATAAAAATTTCAAGCGTTTTAATATACAATATTCCTAATTCTTATTCGTGAATGGTATATAACCAAACTATTCAGGAAAAAAGAAAACAATACGCAGAGAAAAATCGATCGCTGCAAGCACTACAGAATGAAACAGCAGCAGCCATTGCGATTTACCAGCAATATGCCCCTTTAATTAACTCCGGTAACCAGGCCATAAGAAATGTTCAAGGGTTATTTGAAGGATGGAGTGATATTTCTAGTCATTTTCAGCGGCTTTTAGTTCAAGTAGAAAGTGCCGAGAAAGTTATGGATAAAGCGACGAAAATTCAAAGGCATTTAGTTAGAACAAAAATAATTGTTGGAAAAATTGTTGAAAGTATTACCTTACATCAGCAATCAAATCTTATACAAGTCACCCCTGAGCCGTCTGCTAATAATTTGTTATGTTCCTACTCTGCACGCCGCCTGGGTTATGTCAAACCAATCACTTTACCAACGCGTCTGTATTCGGCCTATTCTCATAGAGTGCACGCTAGCGATGTCAATATATACTCACAGCAATTGAGTTTTTGGCAAGGCGCCACGAAGGCGAGCAACGCAGACCGAAAATTCAAGCGCGAAGAGTATAATTACTAATTTTACATTAAGGAGATTTAACCATGATGATTACAATGAGCGGTCCAATAGGGGCAGATTTTGACTTAAATAACAGCGACAATGGCGTTCCTTTGGTGCCTCCCGCGCTCGAAAAAATATTTCAAAAATCGCTTGCAGGTTACGAAATTATACAAGGCTATGCTTCTACAGTGAAGATGCAGCCTTATTTAGCAGTGGAGGGAGTGCCTTCTTTGGAAAAAACGCAAGCACATGCGCGTACTACCGTAGAATTCTGGATAAGTAGTGTTAGTGTAGAGATTAACAAAACCTACGAGAAAATTAGAAATTTAAAAGTACTGCAGGATGACATACTAGGGGTGGAATTAGAGTCTTATTTGGCAAGACTGGAAAACGTAGAGGACCGTTCTAATTTTATTGAGCTATTGACAGTCTATATAGAAGAGACAGAAAGCATTGAAAATGCACTACAGGAATTAATAGAGAAACTCAATGTGTTTAGAAGTTTATTAGAAGAAGATGCTAGGAATTATGGTTCTGTTCTTTCTGAAATAGGTCAGCAGGTAAAATTGGATAATAAGACAATTCTAGACTTAAGAGAACAACTAGAGAGCATCAATAAAAAAATTGATGAATTAAATAATACCATTACTGAGAAGAAAGTAGCGCGTGAAGAGATAAAGAGGAAAATGGGTATTGGTCTTATTTTTCTATTGTCGATACCCGGCATGATTGCATTATCCATTTTTAAAGGCCAGGAAAAGGATATGGATGCGCAGATAAACATGAATGGAAAGACATTGGCAGAATCAAAACAATCACTCAATGAAAAATCAACAGCATTAGCAAAAATAGAGGTACGAGTCGCTTATTTGAATACATTACAGAGTGAATTTACTAAACTGAAAAACAACTGTGTTCACGCAGCTATTGTAGTCATTAACATGCGAGATGCCTGGGTAACACTCACAGGTAATTTGAAAAACATTGTCACACGTTTAAGCTCTGTGAAGAATATTAATTTCGATAAATCTAAGGTGTTGTTAAACATTCAATTAAAAGCATTGAAAAAAAGTATTGAGAAATTAAATACAGATATTGAAATCCATAACCAGTCTAAATTGATCCAAGTGCCCATAGACGAAGATGTGCGGAATTTACTACAGCCAAATCGTACTAGGTTGCATTATGTGCCGATGAATGCTTTACCAGCTAGATTGTTGCATGCTTATACGGATCGAATGCATTTTTTAGAAAGGGTTAAAAACAAAGAGTATCACGAGGCTAAGTACTATGCCCAATTATAAAATATATACTCTTCGCACTTGAATTTTCGGTCTGCGTTGCTCACTAAAGGAATAAAACAATGATAGAGAATGCTTTAAAGCTTTTGCTTACTGATGCTGGGATTGCACAAATAAAAAAACTTATTAAAAATAATAGCGTGATAACATTGCAGATTGCGTTAGGTAGTGGCTCGACAAGGCCCGATAAAACAACAACCGCACTGAGTGCTCAGCAAGAAATAACTGATCCGACGCGCTTAAGTGCCATTAATACTCTAGAAAATAGTTGGCATATTAGTGTTCATTTTTCTCCTAATGAGAAGACTTTTGCTGTTACAGAAATCGGTTTATTTATTAACGAGGAGGGGGTAGAACAGACAGGGACGCTATTGGGTATTTACTTTTCAAGTGCCACGATCGTTCAAAAAATGAAGACAGTAGATTTGTTAATGGACGTGGTGGTTAATCTGGAGGAGCTGTCTAAGGATACGCTTATTAACTGGAAAACGTATCAGCCTAGTTTTAGTATTCCACGGGCGAGTACGGAAACTTATGGTGAAGTCAAGTTTGCTACGCTTACAGATGTCAAAAACAAAAAATCGGGCGTAGTGCTGTCTACCGATATTTTGGATGATGTTTTTGATCTGAAAGTAACGGGTAAAAATGAGCAAGTGGAATCTTGGAAGCTTGTTTACCCAACACTTAAAGCGGATATATTGTATGCCCCACTGGGACTTTTTACAGTAGATAATAAGATTTATAGTTTGTTCATCAAAGATAGTAAAGAAAGCGATAATAAAAATCTTCTATTTTTTACATACGACACTGAGAGGTGTGTCATAACTGCTGAGAAAGAAATATCGTCTCATGACAGCATAGCTTATATAGAGAGTGTTTATAGTGCGTATGAAAAGAGTAAAATTTCCTGGTTAGTCTTAAAAAAATCCAGTATTTCTAATGAAGATGTTTGGCAACTAGAAACGTCTATCCCTGCTATAGCAGAAAAATGTAAAGTTACCAAGAAGAATGGGTTTTCTGAAAACATACAGCAAGGCAGCTTACTGTTCTATAATCAACGTGCTGGTGTGATGGGTGCGGCAGACAAGACGAGCAAACGATTTTTGATTGGAAATATTTCAGCCACGCTGAAGAGTCATCGTTTATCTCTAGCCTATGGTAGAAAAAAACCGCTAGTGCATGTTATCCAAGACAAAATTTATTGCATAGGTGGTGCTGTTAGTGGTCAGCCTTTAGTAGAAGTGCATAGTATTAGTTTTGAAAACGATACGCCGCATCATAGGATCTTTATACCGGATACAACCACGACATTGGATTTAAGCGATACAAAGGGATACAGCACTTGTGCTTTCGCTAGCCGAATCTATCTTTTTAAGCCTGCTAATTATCACAAAGAAAGTAAAGATTTGTCTTTTCAGTATTACGATACGCTGCTTAATTATTGGTATAAATCAGAGATTCCAGTAAATCTTCTAAAAGATAGCACGATTAAACCGCAATATGGAAAAGCAGTGAGCTATGATCGCCGTATTTATTTATTTTGTACGCAATCGATCGAAGCCAAAATGAGTCTATCCATACTGGAATTTACGCCCTAATATATTGTTCGCACGAGCTGTACAAAGATATCACCGCGTTCTTCATAATTTTTAAACATATCCATACTGGCGCAAGCAGGAGACAATAATACGGCATCACCAGAGACCGCCGCTTGTTGTGCAAGTGCAATAGCCTGCGGCAAATCAGATGCTACTTGCGTTACGGTATAATTTTCTAAGGCTTTTTTTAGTAAGGGGGCATCTTGGCCAATCAATAAGGCTGTTTTAACATAGCGTGCAACACTCGTGCTTAACAAATTGAAATCTGCCCCCTTTCCTAGGCCACCTGCAATGAGAATGATTTTTCCTGAGATGGCAGGGCCTAAACCATTAAGCGCCGCTAAGGTTGCACCAATGTTCGTGGCTTTAGAGTCGTTATACCAAGCAATGCCTTTTTCTTCTTTGATCCACTGACAGCGATGCGGTAGTCCTTTAAATTGACAGAGGGCTTTTAACATGGCGGCTAAGGGAAGGTTAATCGCGTGACCAATCGTTAAAGCGGCTAAAGCATTAGCCCAATTATGTTGTCCTTTGATATGCAGCCGATTAACAGGAACCAAGCATTGAGCGCCTTTTGTTAAATAGATCAGGTTATTTAACCGTTGTAAGCCGAATTCCGGTGAATGAGCGTTTACTTTCTCTAAGCCAAAGCTCAGTATTTTTTTTGGTGGGTAACCTGAGGGACGTGTAGCCGGATCGCTGCGATTCCATACCGCTATGTCACACTGATGATAAATACGTTGTTTGGTCTGAGTATAGTTTTCTAAGGTTTTATGTCGATCAAAATGATCGGGGCTGATATTAAGTATGGTCGCAATTTTTGCCTTGAGTGAGTAGGTAGTTTCTAATTGAAAACTTGAAATTTCTAAAACGTAAAAATCAGGGGGAGGTATATTTAGCAGATCGAGTACGGTGATACCTATATTTCCGCCAACTTCTGCAGTGCGCCCTGCCGCACGGATCATATCGCCCACTAAGGTAGTCACCGTTCCTTTGGCATTGGTACCCGTGATCGCAATGATGGGAGCTTGCACTTTACCGATAAATAACTCAATGTCACTCATTGGTAGCACCCCAGCGCTAGCGATAGCGTCCCCAATGGCGGGTTCGCTTAAATTGATGCCGGGGCTAACAATTAATTCTGTTGCCTGTTGAAGCAAGCGTGGATCAAGGGGGCCTAAATATAATGGAACATCGGGAAAATCCTGTTGGCATGTCGCTAAATAGGGTGGCGTTAAGCGTGTGTCCAGCAGTATAAAAGGCAATTTCAAACGGCTAAAATAGCGCGCACAGGAAAGACCCGTTTCGCCTAACCCAATAATCAGGCGTTTGTGGGCGGTATCATCAAGCGGCAACATTGATAATGCCACCTCCTAAGCAATTGGCTTCTTGGTAGAACACGATGGATTGACCTGGAGTGATAGCCCATTGCGCTTGCTCAAATTCAACATGAATCTGGTTTTCCGTAAGCCAAGTGAGGTGGCAAGGGGTTTCATGTTGTCGGTATCGAATTTTTGCAGTGCATGTGCAAGGCAAAACAGGCGTTTCTTTTCTAACCCAGTGCAGCTGTGAGCAGATAAGCGCACGGGCATAGAGTGCGGTATGGTGACGTCCTTGCACAACAATTAACGCATTGCGGTCAAGTACTTTATCGGCCACATACCAGGGTGTTAATTTACTATCCTTTAAGCCACCAATCCCTAGGCCTTGACGCTGACCTAGGGTATAAAACATCAATCCATCGTGTTGTCCCACACATTTTCCCTCTGGTGTTTCAATCATGCCTGGCTGTGCTGGCAAATAGTGTTGTAAAAAACGTTTGAATTTTCGTTCCCCAATAAAACAGATGCCAGTACTCTCTTTTTTATCGTGGTTAGGTAGGCCGGCTTGTTTCGCCATGTGGCGTACTTCATTTTTACTCAGTGACGCGAGAGGAAACAAGGTTTTTGCCAGTTGCATTTGCCCCAAGGTGTACAGAAAGTACGTCTGGTCTTTATTGTTATCGGCACTTTTTAGAAGTTGATAGTGGTTATCTGTAAAAGATTTTCCTGCATAATGGCCGGTGGCCATAAAATCGGCACCACGTTGTAAGGTATATTCTAAAAAGGTTTTGAATTTAATCTCTTTGTTACAAAGGATATCAGGATTGGGTGTACGGCCTGCTTGATATTCTTGTAGAAAATAACAAAAAACATGATCCCAGTATTCAGCTGCAAAATTAATAGTATGAAAGGGGATAGAGAGATGCTTGCAGACCGCTTCTGCATCTGCAATATCCGCCGTTGCTGCACAATACGTTTCGGTATCGTCTTCTTCCCAATTTTTCATAAACAAGCCTTCAACACGATAGCCTTGTTCTTGAAGTAATAAAGCCGCTACCGAAGAATCTACGCCGCCGGATAAACCCACGATGACCTGTTTTTTTTTCATGGCAGGATATCTCCTATACGTTGACCAAATTGAACCTGTTGTTCAATGACCAAGGTATTAGACCAAGCGATACGATCCGCAGAAAACAAAAGGATAACCGTTGATCCTAATTCGAATTGCCCTAGTTCTGCACCTTCCGCAAGAAAAACGGCATGCTCAGTGTAATGCCAGTGACGAATGGTGGATGCAGTAGAAGGCGTAATCAATCCTTCCCACACGGTGCGGATACTGGCAACCAACATTGCCCCGATTAAAATGACGGCCATGGGGCCGGCAGGCGTTGTGAATAAATTAATAACCCGCTCATTACGAACAAATAAGCCCGGAAGATGTGCCGTTGCTTGGGGATCAACGGAAAATAATCGACCGGGCACATAGATCATTTCACGTAATTTTCCATCACAAGGACTATGCACACGATGATAATCTTTAGGTGCAAGATAAAACGTAGCAAATTTTCCTTGTTGAAAGTGTCTGGCTGATTGCTTACAGCCACCGAGTAGGGCTTCTAGACTATAAGTCATGCCTTTAGCTTGAATAAACTGTCCTTCTTGTATATCGCCGCATTGGCTAACACAGCCATCAACAGGAGAAACTATCGCTTCTGCTTCAGAGGCAATGGGGCGTTTTTCGGGTTTTAAGGATCGTGTAAAAAAATCATTAAAATGGCGATAATCATGCGGGTTTTCTTTTACAGCCAGGCTCATGTCTACCTGGTAATCCCGTATAAAATTTTTAATTAATCTATTCTTGACCCAGGGTTGTTGACAACGGGCAATCCAGCCCGCAAATCGAGATAAACCATGTTGAGGTAGTAAAGATTGAAATAGCGTACGCAAAAAATTCCCCCTGAGAGGCGCAGGATAGGCATGAACCATGAAGATTGCGAGCCTACCAGGAACACTGCTAGAAATTCAAGTGTGCAGAGTATAAGAAGTGGTATAGTTAAACCAAATGTCGCGGTTAAGCTCACATTTTCATTTGTGGGAACGAAATATTTTGTCTTCCTTAGGGGCTACATCTTCTCCACCAGCGCAAACATTATTTTTTGCGGGTGTTCTGTACGAAAAAAATTGTTCCTCTCTCTATAGCTGGTGCTGTCGTGTTGTTCACTTCGTTTAATTTTTTTCGCTGTTGGGTGAGTTATTTGTTTCGTGCTGCATCTGTTAGGGCGGCATGGTGCTGCAATAAGGTCTTTATTAGTGTTCATGGTTCAGTGCTCTACTTATGTTGTGTAAGGCTTCGCACTTGAATTTTTGGTCTGCGATTGCTCACTCAGCTCGCAATCGCACGTATCATTTCGCGTGGGTGCTGAGAACCGAAAAAAACGGGAACCTGGATTTGCATACAAGTTGGGTTGTATTACTGACGGCCGTTCTACTATTACTGACGGCCGTTCTACGGGGGTTATTTGTGGTGAGTTTGCGCTATATCTATAGTCAGTATTGTCGCTGATATTAATTTTGCTACACGATGCACCGGTCACATTTGACGAGCTTATTACTAAGTTCGGGAATATGCAAGACACAAGATGTTTGTTTAGCGCTATTGTGAGGTCCGTTTTCATTTTTTCCATTTGCTCTACCTCAATAGTTAACTGAGTATGTGTTGCAGTGAGTTCTTCGAGTTTATTCATTAGTTGATTTGTCAAATCTACTTTTCGTTGTCTACATTTTGCGGCTGCCTTTTTGTTGCGTTCTCTGCGGTTCTTTATTCTTTCTTCTGTTTTAGGGTTTTCTGATTTTGTTGTTATTTGACGCTCCATGGCTTAGTTCCCCACTTGTACTATGTAAATTAGAAATCTTATAATACTGTTACTTTGGCAAATCGTCTTTTACCAATTTGATAAACATGTGTTGTCCCACTAGCAATCATTAATTTTTTATCTTCAATTTTTACCGCATCTATTTTAACTGCTCCCCCCGTAATCGCGCGTAAAGCTTCTGAGGTGCTGGTTACCAATCCGGCTTGTTTTAATAAATTGGCAATGGCTATGGTTTCTGCATCAATGTGTAAGGTAATGGCTTGAATGTCTATAGGCGTAGCACCCTCTTTAAAGCGACGTTCAAAGGCTTCTAAAGCGTTTTGAGCGCTTATTTTATCATGAAACCGCTGGACGATTTCTAAGGCTAATTCAACTTTAAAGTGACGTGGGTTTTCTCCATGCTCTGTTTTTTCTTGCATCTGTTTGATATCCCAGCCTGTTTTATTGAGGGACAGTAACTCAAAATAACGCCACATGAGCTTGTCAGAGATTGACATGATCTTGCCAAACATTTCAGTCGCTGGTTCATTAATCCCTATGTAATTATTTAAAGATTTAGACATTTTTTGTATACCATCTAATCCCTCTAAAAGGGGCATAGTGATGACCACTTGAGGTGGTTGTTGGAAATGTTTTTGTAATTCTCTGCCCATTAATAAATTAAATTTTTGATCACTGCCGCCGAGTTCAATATCTGTTTTTAATACAACAGAATCATAACCCTGTAGTAAGGGATATAGAAATTCATGGAGTGCAATGGCTTGATGATTGTGATAGCGCTTATGAAAATCATCACGTTCTAACATGCGGGCGACCGTATAAGAAGCGGCAAGCTTCATTAATTCGGTGATAGAAAGTTTGGCTAACCACGCTGAATTAAAGCATAGTTTTGTTTTTTTACTATCGAGTAGTTTACTAAATTGATCGTGATAAGTTTTTGCATTGACGTGTACTTCTTGCTCCGTTAACGGAGGACGTGTTGCATTTTTACCTGATGGATCGCCAATCATCCCGGTAAAATCACCGATCAAAAATACGATTTCGTGCCCCAAAGCTTGTAATTGACACATTTTATTGATCAGTACGGTATGACCTAAATGTAAGTCTGGTGCCGTGGGATCAAATCCTGCTTTAATGCGTAATGGTCTGCCCTGTTTTAATTTTTCTTTTAATTCATCAACAACCAGTATTTCCTCGCTTCCTCGTTGGATGATCTCCAAAGCGTCTGTTTTCATGCTGTTTTACCGGTTAATGCTAGGGCTTGCGCGTAAAGTTTATTTTTTTTCTCGTGCGTTATTTTAGCGGCCAAACTGACGGCTTGCTTAGTGGGTAATTCATTCAATAACAAGGCTAAAATCCGTTGTATTTCTAGCGTCGCAGGCAGAAAAACATGTTCACTGCCTTTGACTAACACAACAAATTCACCGCGTTGTTGATTTTTATCTTCATTGAGCCAAGTTTTTAACTGTTCTACGCTGCCTTCGTGAATGGTTTCAAAGGTTTTTGTTAATTCTCTGGCCAAGATAATGGTTCGTTGTGGACCAAATACTACTAGCATATCGTCTACTAAGTCTAAAATTCTGTGGGGGGCTTCATAAAAAACCAGGGTTCGTGTTTCATGTAGTAAATGTTGTAGTTTTGTTTTGCGCGCATTTTTTTTTTCAGGCAAAAATCCTTCAAAAATAAATCGCTGACAATCTAGCCCTGAAGCACTTAAAGCGGCGATCAATGCGCAAGGGCCTGGAACAGGGACAACAGGAATTTTATGTCGGCGTGCTTTTTTGACCAAAATATAACCAGGGTCACTAATTAAGGGGGTTCCTGCATCGCTGATTAATGCAATGGTTTTATTCTGTTGTAATCGTTTTAATAGCATTTCACTACGTTCAGATTCATTATGTTCATGCAAGGAAAGAATAGGCGTATTAATTGCAAAATGGTCTAATAATTTACGCGAATGACGCGTGTCTTCAGCGGCAATACAATCGACATGGCGCAAAATTTCTATGGCACGTGCGCTAACATCTCCAAGGTTACCAATAGGGGTGGCAACGATATACAAACAAGCGCTTTTTAACATAAAACTTTTCGCAACTTCAAGTACAATGGGTATATACTCACAGCAATGGGATTAAGGCGCCGCGAAAGTAAAGCAACCGGAGTGTACTTATGGTACATGAGGATTGCGAGCTGAGCGGCAACACAGCCAAAAATGCAAGTGCGAAGAGTATTCTGCACAATAATCCAGAGGATAGATTTAGCATGGCTAGCCAAGCAAAACAACAAAAATTAGGGTTGTGGATGTTAACAGCCTTAGTTGCGGGAAACATGATTGGCTCCGGCATTTTTTTATTGCCGGCGTCCTTAGCGACATTTGGCAGCATTAGCTTGCTGTCTTGGATTGCCACAGCAAGCGGCGCTTTGTTAATAGCGCTTGTATTTGCTAAGCTGGGGACTGTCATGCCGCGGATTGGCGGTCCCTATGCCTATTGTCGAGAGGCGTTTGGCGACTTTGTTGGATTTCAAATGGCTTACAACTACTGGATTGCACTCTGGGTGGGCAATGCGGCCATAGCAATTGCTTTTACAGGGTATTTGAGTTTTTTCATAGCTTCTTTAGCTAAAAATGCTATGCTGTCGTGTTTAGTGAGTATTAGCTTGGTGTGGTTAATCACGTTTGTTAATTTGCTAGGTGTACGCCACGCCGGAATTTTTCAACTATTGACTACTGTTTTAAAGCTGATTCCACTGCTGTTAGTGGCTTTAGTAGGTATCTTTTATATACATCCTCACTATTTGGCTGATTTTAATCTAAGCGGCAAGTCAAATTTTTCTGCTTTTAGCAGTGCGGCGACATTAACCTTGTGGTCTTTTATCGGTTTAGAGTCCGCCTCAGTTCCGGCCGACCATGTGGACAATCCTACGCGAAACATTCCGCGCGCAACTATTTTAGGTGTGCTCATTTCCAGCATTGTTTATATTCTCAGTAGCATCGCAGTCATGGGGAGTATGCCTTTGAGCCAGCTTGCACATTCTAATGCGCCTTATGCGGATGCCGCTAGTGTCATGTTTGGTCCAATAGGTAGTGTTATCGTTGCGATAGGCGCTATTATTTCTTGTGTAGGCGTATTGAATGGTTGGGTTTTACTGCAAGGGCAAATTCCATTAGCCGCCGCTCAAGATAAACTTTTTCCTCGCATTTTTGAGAAAAAATCTTCAAATGGTACGCCTGTGGCGGGTTTAGTTATTTCTAGCCTACTCGTTACCGTACTGTTGTTAATGACCTTAAGCCAATCCTTGGTTAAACAGTTCACCATCATTATCTTATTGGCTACCTTGGCTTCACTGATTCCGTATTTTTTAACCACGATGGCGGAACTGATTATTTTTCTAAAATATCCTGGACTGTTTAAAGGCAAACGATTATTAGTTTCTGTCATGATTGCTATTTTGGCAGGCATTTATTCTTTTTGGGCGATTATTGGTTCTGGTAAAGAAACCATCTTTTATGGCACATTATTGCTACTGAGTAGTGTGCCTGTGTATGTTTGGATGAAGTGGCAAACACCGGTAGCTAAGACGAACATAAACACCAGCGAACAACCCCTACCGTTACCATGAGAAAACTAGTTTTTCTATTCGTTTTTTTACTCAGTAGTTTTAGTTCAACGGCTTTTGCCGAGCTAAGGAGTGATTCACCTTTACTTGCTTCTGCACAGCAGCAATTGGTGGCTGAACAAACGCGCAGTATTCTGTTGGAGAAAAAACTACAGAGTTTGCAGACCGAGCAGAAAAATTTCCCTGAGAAACGCATCACTAAGGAATCATTAGAACGCCTCGCACTAATGATAGCGATGATTAAAGCCGATCTAGATAGTATCAACTTAACGCTGCAGACAGCCCAGCAATCTACGGATCTTATTCAAGATACTATACGAAATGCGCCTGAACAGCAGCTAGTCGATAGTATGGGGTCTGAAGTGAGTAAAGAACAACAAGAAAAATTACAACAGTCTTTGCAAGAACGGCGGCGTTTATTTAATCTTCAGAAAAAACGCAGTAATATTTTACTACAGTCGCGAGAAATTATTAAACAAACGCTTAGTTTTTCTGAAGATTGGCAACAAAATTTACAGGAAAAATATCAGCTTCAACAACAGATGGCTAGACAACAATTCATTGTTAGTTTAACGACCCGTTTGGAACAAGAACAGAAAAAATGGGCTCTTCGTTTAAATCAATGGAATGAAGAGTTAAAAACAGCAGGAGCAAGCAATTTTTTTCAGAATGCGTTCTTTAGCGACATTGAGTTTAATATATTTGAAGCGGAAGAAAAAAACAATTTATTACAAACAACGCTGGATATAGAAAAAATATCAAACAAATTACAGGATTTAGACTTCGCTTTTAGTAAAAAACTCTCTTTGAGTACCTTGAGTAATTTACAGCACCAACTTGAAAATTTAAATGAACGTATTCAAATCTCGAGTAATTTACTACAGAATAAACTTAAATTTTTACAAAGTAACATAAAATTAGTAGGTAAAGACTTAAAAGAGCATGGTTTAAATGCTACACAAGATAGAATGAGATTGGCGCATTTAAAGGATATTGTTTCAGGTTATCAAAATCTATTTTTAAGAACCACGCACTTAGCCGATCAAGCTAAATTACAGAAAAGCCTTATTGGTACACAGTTAAAATTACAATTAGCGAATCGGCAAGGATTACCTGGTTGGAATTTGAAGGCTTGGCTTGTTGTAGGCAAGACCATCGTGAAAATTCCTGCATTAACCTTGGAAAAATTATCTAATCTTTACGATCCTCTTATTAGTCGGCTTCAATTGGTATTGGGTTGGCAATGGTTAACGGGACTGCTTGGATTTTTTACATGGTTTGCTCTTTGGTTAAAGCTACGTCGTTTTTTAGCGGTAGATAGAGTTCGTTTACAACAACGTAGTCGAGGATTTTTTTCAGCGCAAACGGTTATCGTCGTATTACAATTACTGCAACGGCATCTGACTGGCATTATGTTATTAGCGGCATTGGTGGGTTTGCTTGTTTTATTAAATATACCATTCAAGTTTTTCTTTTTAATTCTGAGTCTGAGCGCTGTTTGTTTGGCATTTAGTATTGTTATTCAATTGGCTCATATTTTATTGTTGGAGAATACCACCGATGAAAGTGGCCATGATGTAAAATTGTATTATCGTCTGCGCACAACATTATTAATTGGCGGCATTATTACTTTAGCCACTATTTTAGTTAATCAGTTACCGGTTAACTATGAAGTTCAAGATCTGTTTGGCCGCTTATTTATGTTTTTTCTTTTAATCGTCGCATTAGTATTAATGAAAGGTTGGGAAGTTGTTCCTACATTATTAGAGCCTTATATAGAGAATAAACATGCGTATTTAAAACGGATTATTCGTTGGTTAAGTTTTTTAATTCCATTTAGTTTATTGACCAATGCACTGATTGGTTTAGTGGGGTACGTTGAACTGGCATGGGCGATTGCCCACTATCAAGGTTTATTTCTAGTAGCGCTTACCGCTTATCTTTTACTAAGGGGTCTTTTAGATGAGCTAGTTCGTTGGGCATCCGAGCAATGTATTCGTCGTTTTAGGAATGGTTGGTTATGGAGCCAGGCGTTGTTAAAGCCTTTACATCAGATTTTAAAACTCATTTTGCTCGTGTTGTCGGCTATGGGGTTGTTTACACTGTATGGTTGGGGAACACGTGCTCCACTTATTAACATCAGCTTAAGTAAATTGTTTTCTAGCAAGCTGTTTTCTATTTCAGATAGCGTCATGGTGACAGGCTTTACAGTTACTCAGTTAGCTATTCTCGTTGTTATTTTGATATGGATTGCGCACTGGTCACGTGAATTTGCCTACCGTTGGTTATTTGTACATACCAAAGACCTTGGTCTACGTAATAGTCTTGCTATTTTTACTCAGTATACGCTTATTGCCGTAGGTATTACCATTGGATTAAATATTTTGGGATTAACTTGGGCAAATATTTCCGTCATTTTAGGTTTATTTTCATTAGGTGTTGGCTTAGGGTTGCGTGATCTATTTAATAATTTTATTACAGGCATTTTTTTGTTATTAGAGAGGCCTGTAAAAGTAGGTGATTGGGTCACTGTAGGTGACTACGATGGACAAGTATCCCATATCGGTGCACGTTCCATTACCGTAACCACGGATGATCGACAGGAGCTCGTCGTGCCTAATGCGGACATTTTCAGTAAAAACTTTATCAATTGGACGCATCGTGACAGCGTGGTCCGTGCTTTAGTAAAAATAAAATCCAACCGCAAAGATAATCCACACCGTATTCGAGATATTATTTTAGAAGTATTAGCAACGACTCCAAAAATCTTAAGTAACCCAAAACCTGAGGTTTATTTTAAAGAAATAGACCAAATTCTTTTAGAATTTACAGTTGAATATTACGTAGATTTAAATCACATTAGTTCACGTTCCGGAGTGCGTTCGCAGTTTTTATTTAGTTTATGGGAACGTTTTTCCAATGAAAATATTTTACCTCCTGAGGCACCACATGATATACATATTGCAGGTAAATTAGATTTCAAACCTTTAAGCTAACAGTGTGTGCGAAGAGTATATATGAAACGTATCATGTTTACCGGTGGTGGTTCAGCAGGCCATGTAACGCCCAGTTTTCCTTTAATTCAAGCACTCAAAAATAGAGGTGCTAGTATTTTTTATTGTGGCTCTACACAGGGTATTGAACGATCTTTAGTGCAGCAGTTGAATATTCCTTATTATGCGATTACAACCGGAAAATTACGCCGATATTGGTCGTTTAAAAATCTTTTAACGCCTTTTCAGCTATTGTTTGGCATTGTAGAGAGTTTTTTACTCTGTCGTAAATTAAAACCAAATATTATTTTTTCTAAAGGTGGATTTGTCGCACTGCCTGTTGTGATTGGTGCTTACTTAAATCGTATTCCAGTGATTATTCATGAATCAGATTTGACACCAGGATTAGCGAATCGTTTAAGTTTTCCATTCGCTAAGCTAATCTGTGTGACATTTCCCATCACCACTAAATATTTTAAAAATAAAAATCAGGTTTTAGTAACTGGAATGCCGCTACGTCAATTTTTATATCACGGTGACCGCACGCAAGGTTTAAAATTCTGTAGATTTACCAAAGAAAAGCCCGTATTACTCGTTATGGCAGGCGGATTGGGTTCGGTCATGATTAACGACTCCATTCGTCGCTTACTCAAATCTTTAACAGAAAAATTTCAGATTATTCATCTCTGTGGAAACGGTAAACTCGCCCAGAATCTTTCAGCTGTTCCTGATTATCGGCAATTTGAATATCTGCAAATAGAATTAGCCCATGTCTTAGCGTGTGCCGATTTAGTCATTAGCCGTGCGGGGGCTACTTCTATTTACGAACTAATAGCACTGAGAAAGCCACATATTTTATTGCCATTATCCCGGCAAGCCAGTCGTGGTGATCAAATTGAAAATGCGGATTATTTTAATAAACAGGGATTGAGTACCGTGTTGTATGCAGAAGATTTTTCTGATAAAAAATTGCTGCAAACTATTTTTAACAGTTACGAAAATTTATCATGTATTAAAAAAAAATTAGCTTTGGTGACACCAGTAGAGAGTACAGAAATTATTCTTGAAAAATTGATGAGCCTTGCGAGCTGAGCAAGCAACGCAGACCGAAAATTCAAGTGCGAAGAGTATAGGAGAATTTATGCTTATTCAAGTGCTGCCTATTTTGGCCTTTAAAGATAATTATATTTGGTGTCTTATTCACGAAGAGACGAACCACTGTATTATCGTTGATCCGGGTGAAGCAAAGCCTGTATTAGCTCTCATAAAGCGTTTAAACCTTTCACTGGAGGCCATCTTCATTACACACCATCATTGGGACCACACCAATGGCATTAAGGGGATTATAAAAACACATCCCGTGCCTGTATATGGCCCGGCTAAAGAAAAAATACTGAGAGTGACCCATACCGTCGATGAAGGAGATACCGTTGCACTGGAAAATTGGCCCATTACCTTTAAAGTGCTTGCACTTCCAGGCCATACCCTCGGACACATTGCCTACGATGGAGGAGGCTTGCTTTT
>Ga0206823_1142_pt1 | contig 16534 bp, 6 predicted proteins | sample Alteio_BWOrgCont_81_FD_152868 | JGI IMG/M metagenome (GOLD analysis project Ga0206823, IMG submission 152868) | Enriched cells from forest soil in Barre Woods Harvard Forest LTER site, Petersham, Massachusetts, United States -... | ecosystem: Environmental > Terrestrial > Soil > Temperate forest > O...
AAATAGGCGGAAAAAAACAAAAAATATTCTTACTAATACTCCCGGAAAAATGCACCAATAGCCGGTATAAAGGTATCAACGGAGAATAGTTGGTTTGCAGCACGCCCTTCAGGAACGGAAGATATTTATAAAATTTATGCAGAAAGTTTTTTGGGTAAAGAACACTTGAAACAAATAATTAAAGATGCTCAACATGTAGTTGAGGATGCTTTAAAAATAAAATAAAAGATAGTATGAAATTGATACCTGCGGCACACGAATTAATTGCTAATATGAGGTCCTTTTTTCAAATTAATAATTCTAAACAAGGGTATGTGAATGAAGAACCGCTAAGAGCGGAATTATTTAGTTCTGACCAGATGGAGCGTTATGGCAAAGTGCTTGCAGGAACACATAAACTGAGTACGAAGCCTGCAAAAGACCATTTACTCAAACGGCTTACAGAAAATGAAACGACTTTGTACGAAGTAAGGAAGCTTCTAACTTATTCTATCAAAAGAAAACATCAGATTACACCTGCAGGAGAATGGTTAATAGATAACTTCTACCTGATTGAAGAACATATACGAAATGCTAAAATACATTTCCCTAAAGATTATAGCGAAGGATTACCGCATCTCTTAAATGGTACATCAGCAGGGCTGACGAGAGTATACGACATTGTTCTGAGGATAATTTCGCATAGCGACGGAAGAATAGATATAGAGAGCCTAAGCAGTTTTATAAAGGCGTACCAAACTGTTACCAATTTAAAATTGGGTGAATTATGGGCTATACCTATTATGCTTCGCCTGGCGCTGATTGAAAATCTAAGTCGTGTTTCAGCCCGGATTGCTATTGACAGGGTGGATGGAAATCTGGCGGATTATTGGGCAAAAAAAATGATTGAAACTTCGGAGAAAGAACCTAAAAACTTGATACTGGTAATTGCAGACATGGCGCGTTCCAATCCCCCGATGGTGAGTGCCTTTGTATCCGAATTAATACGGCAACTGCGTGGAAAAGGGCCTGATTTGGCATTATCACTTAACTGGATAGAACAGCAATTATCAGAAAGCGGTTTGACAAGCACGGAATTGGTAAATGCAGAAATTCAGAAGCAGGCCGCAGACCAGGTTTCTATGAGCAATAGCATAGGCAGCCTTCGTTTGCTAGACGCAAAAGATTGGCGTGTTTTTGTTGAAGAACACAGCATTGTTGAACAAACACTCCGCGAAGATAATGATGGTATTTATGCCTTAATGGATTTTCAAACACGCGACAGGTATCGTCATGTGGTGGAACATATTGCGAAAAAAAGCAAAATAACCGAACATGAAGTGGCTCTTATAGCCATCAGCTTAATGCGTGAAAAATCACCCGCGAATGATAAAGATGCTCATACATCTCATGTTGGTTATTACCTGGTAGGAGATGGTGAAAAACAGACCAAAAAACTGGCTAGGATGCACATCTCCGGTTTTCAAAAGATACGAGAAGCACTGAAAAAATGCACTTTCCAAATGTATTTGCTTGCTATTTTCTTAATTACCTTTTTAATGGGTGCAGGCCTTTTATTGAGAGCGTATTGGGATATAAAGAATCCCTGGCTTCTTTTGCTAATTGCATTCCTTTCGCTTTTATGCACAAGCCAGCTTGCAGTCTCTGTTGTTAACTTTTTTTCTACCATTTGGTTTAAGCCAAACTTGCTTCCAAGAATGGACTTCTCCCATAAAATTCCCCCGGATTTCCGCACACTGGTTATAGTTCCTGCAATGTTAAATAATATTGAGGATACAGAAAATTTAGTGGAGGCTTTAGAAGTTCGCTTTCTGGCAAACCGGAATGAGAACTTACATTTTGGACTATTAACAGATTTTACAGATGCTTCCCAAGAAACACTTCCTGAAGATGACACCCTTATAGGTTTTGCAAAACAAAAGATAGAAGAACTGAATAAAAAATACCACAGAGAGAAAAGCGATTTGTTTTACCTTTTTCACCGCCCGAGGCGTTGGAATGCAAAAGAAAATGTATGGATGGGTTATGAAAGGAAGCGCGGCAAACTTTCGGAATTAAATTCATTATTGCGAGAAAATTCACAGGAACGGTTTTCACTCATTATAGGAGACCAATCTGTTTTCCCCACTATAAAATATATTATCACACTGGATGAAGATACTCAATTGCCTTTAGGCTCTGCCTGGAAATTAATTGGAACAATGGCTCATCCATTGAATTGGGCATGGTATAACGAAACAAAAAAACGGGTAACAAAAGGATATGGTATTCTTCAACCCCGGGTAACAGTAAGCTTACCCGATATAACGGGTTCGCTATATGCACGAATGCACGGAAACGAGCCAGGTATTGACCCATATACCCGCGCCTCTTCAGATGTATACCAGGATTTGTTTGCTGAGGGCTCCTTTATCGGCAAAGGAATTTATGATGTAGACGTTTTTAAAAAAGTATTGGATGGAAGATTTCGTGAAAACAGCATTTTAAGTCATGATTTGCTGGAAGGCTGCTATGTGCGCTCTGGCTTACTGAGCGATGTGCAACTATTTGAAAAATATCCGACCACCTATATATCCGATATAAAAAGACGCTTGCGCTGGATTCGCGGCGACTGGCAGATTCTCGCCTGGTTCTTACCGTTTGTTCCTGGGCTGGGAAAACATTGGAATAAAAACCCTATCTCCGGATTATCCCGATGGAAGATATTCGATAACATCAGGCGAAGCCTCTTTCCGCTGGCACTAACAGTTTTGTTATTATTAGGATGGATTGTATTATCCTCTTCCTTATTCTGGACAATTGCCGTTTCCGGAATTATTATTGTGCCTATACTTATTACTTCCGCATGGGACACAATACATAAACCTAAAGATGTCATTTTATCACATCACATCAAAAATACAATTCACGGCATTGCAGACGTTTTCGTGAAAAACTTATTTACTCTTATCTGCCTTCCACATGAGGCTTTTTCTACTTTAAGGGCCATAGTGCATACACTATGGAAGATGCTTATTACCCGGAAAAAACTGTTGGAATGGAACTCATTTGCCCGCGAGCAAACAGTAAAAAGAACAAGTATGTCCACCTCTTATTCTTTTATGTGGATAGAACCTTTTCTAAGCTTACTTGTATTTATCTGTTTAGTAATTTATTCTCCTACAAAGCTCATTATAGCAGAACCTATCCTGGTACTCTGGCTCATTGCACCTTTCATTACATGGTGGACAAGCAAGCCAATTGCAAAACAAGTATCTGTACTTACTCATGAGCAAAATATTTTCCTTCGGAAGTTGGCCAGGAAAACATGGGCATTCTTTGAACGCTTTGTTGAGAAAGAAGATAATTGGCTGCCTCCCGATAATTTCCAGGAACAACCGGTTACACTATTGGCACATCGAACATCTCCTACTAACATTGGGCTCTCATTACTTTCCAGTTTGTCTGCCTGCGATTTTGGATATATAACTACGGGGCAACTTATTGAAAGAATATCAAAGACAATAGGTACCATGGAAAATATGGAGCGCTACAAAGGACATTTTTATAATTGGTATGATACTGAATCGCTGAGTCCGTTAACGCCAAAATATATTTCCACAGTAGACAGCGGAAACCTTGCCGGACATTTACTGATATTAAGGCAGGGTTTACTTGCTATACCGGATAAAAAAATATTAGGACTTAAATTATTTGAAGGTATCCGAGATACGCTGCGTGTGCTTATGGATACATTGGAAGAAAATGACAGAAAATTACTCCAGCAATTTAAAATTGATTTAGACACAGCATGTAATTCTGATATAGTTACACGTTATGAAGTGAATTTTTACATAGGAACATTAACAAAAAATTTTGCTTCCATTATTGAAGAACTGGACAATAGTCCGGAAAGTGAACCCTATTGGTGGAAGCAAACACTTAATATACAACTGCTAAAGATAAATGAAGATTTTAAAATTTTTGAGCCTTGGTTTTTATTGAGTTCTGCCCCGCCTAAATTTATAGATTTTCTTTCTATGAATGCAAATTCAACGTTAATAGAATTATTAAAAACAGCAAAGGATTTACAAGTTGAGACGGATCGTTATCTAACTGAAACGAATACGCCAGATGAGAATGAATGGCTTCAATTATTTAAAACTTCTCTAACCAATTCTATTCATCGGGTAAGCGAACAGATTGCGGTAGTCGAAAATCTTGCTCAGCGATGCAATGAATTGGCTGATATGGAATGGGATTTTCTATATGACAAATCGCATAATCTGTTTACCATTGGTTACAATGTACAAGAACACCGACTTGATTCAGGTTTTTATGACCTGCTTGCATCTGAAGCCAGGTTATGCATCTTCATTGGCATTGCTCAGGGAAAACTGCCCGAAGAGAGTTGGTTTGCACTGGGGCGTTTATTAACTAACGTGAATGGAGCGCCTATTCTTCTTTCATGGAGTGGTTCCATGTTTGAATATCTTATGCCGCTCTTAGTAATGCCTACCTATGAAAATACACTGCTCGATGAAACCTGTAAAGCCGCTGTAAAATGGCAAATTGAGTACGGGAAAAAGGCAAATATGGTTTGGGGAATTTCTGAATCTGGATATAATATGCTGAATGCTAATTCCAATTATCAGTACCGGGCATTTGGCGCCCCGGGCTTAGGATTGAAACGCGGTTTAGAAGAAGACTCCGTTATTGCCCCATACGCATCTGCCCTTGCACTTATGGTAGCCCCAGAAAAAGCTTGTGAAAACCTAGAACTACTATATGAAAAAGGATTTGAAGGACGATACGGATTTTATGAAGCTATAGATTTTACAACATCCCGTTTACCAACTGGGCAATCAAGCGCTATTGTTTATTCATTCATGGCGCATCACCAGGGAATGAGCTTACTGTCATTGGCATACCTACTCCTCGATAAACCTATGCAAAAACTATTTGAATCGGAACCGCAATTTAAGGCAACACTTTTATTACTCCAGGAAAGAATCCCCAAGGCTACAACGTTCTTTGCTCACACTACCGATATGAGCGATATTTCTTATACATCTGTTGGCACGGAAACAAGAACAATCACCACGCCGAATACATCTATACCTGAAGTGCAGTTACTATCGAATGGAAGATACCATGTAATGGTAACAAATGCAGGCGGTAGTTATAGTCGTTGGAGAAATCTTGCTGTTACCCGTTGGCGCGAAGATGGCACATGCGATAATTGGGGTGTGTTTTGTTATATACGTGATTTGTCTACCAATTCCATAAGTGGGAAGAAGAAGATGTATTGGTCGAATACGCATCAGCCAACATTAAAAAAGGGCGAAAAGTACGAAGCTGTATTTTCACAAGGTCGCGCGGACTTTCATACCATCCACAACGATATAGAAACACTTACCGAAATTGTTGTATCGCCTGAAGACGACATAGAAATGAGAAGACTGCTCATAACAAACCTTTCCGGCATTCGAAAAACTATTGAGGTTACAAGTTATGCAGAAGTGGTTCTTGCATCGCCTGATTCAGATTTAATGCAGCAGGCATTCAGCAGCCTTTTCGTACAAACGGAAATCCTCCCGCTTCAACATGCAATCCTTTGTACCCGCAGGCCACGTTCTGCCGAAGAGCAGTCACCATGGATGTTTCATTTAATGACCTTGCAGGGAAAAGAGCCGGTAGAAATATCTTATGAAACCGATCGGATGGAATTTATTGGCCGTGGAAATTCCACCGTGAATCCAAAAGCGATGAATACTCCGGGTATGCTTTCAGGAAATCAAGGCTCAGTTTTAGATCCCATTGTCGCTATACGACATAAAATAATTCTAGAGCCCGAAGAAACAATTACTATAGATATGGTTATAGGTGTTGCAGAAACGAAGGAAATTTGCAAGAACCTGATAGATAAATACCAAGACAGGCATCATAAGGACCGTGTTTTTGAGCTTACCTGGACGCATAGCCAGGTAGTGTTGCGGCAAATAAATGCTTCAGAAGCCGACGCACAATTGTATGGACGCCTCGCTAGCTCAATCATATTTGCCAATCCAATGTTTCGTGCAGATGCTGCAATTCTCATTAATAATCGCCGGGGTCAGTCGGGTTTATGGGGCTATTCTATTTCAGGAGATTTACCCATTGTTCTTTTGAAAGTGGAGAACCAAGCTAATATACAGTTGGTGAAACAACTTATACAGGCTCATGCCTACTGGCGTTTAAAAGGTCTTGCAGTTGATTTAGTTATTTGGAATGAAGAACACAGTGGATACAGGCAAGATTTTCAAAATGAGATTCAGGCATTGGTTTCGACTGAATTAAGAGATCATTCGGGAGGGATTTTTATAAGAGCTTCAGATCAGATATCAAATGAGGATAGAATATTATTTCAAACTGTGGCTCGCATTAATATTTCGGATAGTTCTGGAACATTAGCTGACCATGTTAAACGTAAACCTCTTGCTAAGGTGGTGATTCCATATATTGCTCCATCGGTTGTTAGTCATCAGCCAATAGTTAATAACATACCATCAAAAGATGTAATCTTTTTTAATGGATTAGGAGGCTTCAGCCTTGATGGTAGCGAGTATATTATTACTATCGATAAAAAAAATAAAACTCCTGCTCCTTGGGTGAATGTAATTGCAAACCCCCATTTTGGAACCGTAATTTCAGAGAGTGGAGGAGCCTATACCTGGACTGAAAATGCACATGAGTTAAGGCTTACACCATGGAATAATGACCCTGTAAGTGATTCAGGCGGAGAAGCATTTTACCTAAGGGATGAAGAAACCGGGCACTTCTGGTCAACCACCCTTCTTCCGGCAGGTAGTGAATCACCCTATATTACACGTCATGGTTTTGGATATAGCGTCTTTGAGCATATAGAAGACGGAATATATTCTGAAATGACGGTGTATGTAGATACGGTGGCAACTATTAAGTTTACGGTATTAAAAATACGCAATGAATCCGGAAGGCCACGGAAACTTTCTGTCACAGGCTATATAGAGTTAGTTCTTGGCACTGCCAGAATGAAAACAGCCATGCATATTCATACGGAAATAGACCCTGACAGTGGGGCGCTTTTTGCAAGAAACCCTTATGACATTGAAGTTTCCGGAAGGGTTGCATTTTTTGATGTGGATTATACCAAAAAGACTGTTACTGCTGACCGTTCTGAATTTATAGGTCGTAATGGCACCTTGCGAAATCCCAATGCTATGTCACGGGTAAAACTTTCGGGAAGAGTTGGACTTGCTTTAGACCCCTGTGCTGCAATACAGGTTCCATTTGATCTGGCAGATGGTGAAGAAAATGAAATTATTTTCAGGCTTGGTTCAGGGAAAAATTCCAATGACGCAAGCGCCCTTGTCCGCCAATTCCGCGGAAATGCGGTAGCAAATGATTCATTGGAAAAAGTAAAAGAATATTGGAAACATGCCATTGGAGCTTTGCAGGTAGAAACTCCGGATATGGCAATAAACGTTATTACCAATGGATGGCTCACCTATCAAACAATTTCCTCCAGGTTATGGGGACGTAGCGGGTATTATCAATCCGGGGGTGCTTTTGGTTTCAGGGATCAATTGCAAGATGTATTATCACTGCTTCATACATTGCCTCATCTTACCCGTGAACAAATTTTACTTTCCGCGTCAAGACAATTTAAAGAAGGAGATGTGCAGCATTGGTGGCATCCGCCTATAGGGCAAGGCATACGGACACGATGCTCTGATGATTATCTCTGGTTGCCGCTTGCAACTGCCCTATATGTAATAACAACGGAAGATTCAGGTGTGCTGGATGAATCCGTTTATTTTCTGGATGGAAGGCTATTAAACCAAGGAGAAGAATCGTATTATGATACGCCCATCCAATCTCGTAAATCGGCCACACTCTATGAACATTGTGTACAAGCTATCAAACACGGGTTTATGTATGGTGAGCATGGACTGCCTTTAATCGGTACTGGAGATTGGAATGATGGCTATGATAAAGTAGGTAATAATGGCAAAGGAGAAAGCGTGTGGATGGCCTTTTTTCTGTATGACATACTTATCCGGTTTGAAGGAATTGCAAGCTTACATAAAGATTCCGCATTTGCTGATATATGCCGGAAAGAAGCTCAACAGTTAAAGGAAAATATTGATAAAAATGCCTGGGATGGACATTGGTACAAGCGTGCATGGTTTGATAATGGTATTCCATTGGGAGCTTCAAGTAATGAAGAATGTAAAATTGATTCCATTGCCCAAAGCTGGTCTGTTCTGTCAGGAGCTGGCAATGCAGAGCGAACAAAATTAGCCATGGAAGCAGCGTACAAAAACTTGGTACAAAAGGATGCCGGGATAATTCAACTGTTAGAGCCACCATTTGACAAATCTCAATTAAATCCAGGATACATAAAAGGATATGTGCCTGGCGTAAGAGAGAATGGAGGGCAATATACCCATGCTGCTATATGGATGATAATGGCATTTGCTAAATTAGGAGATACTAATCGTGTATGGGAATTGTTAAACTTGATAAACCCGATTACTCACAGTAAAACTCCGGAAGCAATTGTAAAGTATAAAGTAGAGCCGTACGTTTTAGCAGCCGATGTATATGCCCGTGAACCTCATTCCGGGCGTGGCGGCTGGACTTGGTATACAGGCTCTGCCGGGTGGATGTATCAGCTTATAACGCAGTCTTTTCTTGGCTTGCAACAGAAGGGAAACAAATTAAAGTTCGAGCCGTGTGTTCCTGAAGAATGGAAATCGTTTAAAATACATTACCGTTATTGGAAAACCATCTATCATATTGCGTTTACTCAAAAACAATTGATAGCCGATAGTGGTCAATTATCAGAAGAAATGCGCATAACAGTTGATGGAGTGGAACAAGCAAATAAGACAATCACTCTTGTGGATGATGGTGTGGAACATACGGTTGAAATCCAATTCTAATCAATAACTTTTGCCAGTGTCGCTTTCCCTCGAATAAGAGTCAGGCATTCTTTAGTTCACTGCAAAGCTAAGGGTAGATTAACATAGCCAGAGTAAGTCATGTTGAGTTGCGGAGTTTAGAGATTGTAAATAAAAAGGGACAGGCTTTTCAATACCTGTCCCTTTCATAATGCTTCAAAAAACGTCTTGATTATTTACATGACGCTTATGGTATGAATCTAAACTTTTGCTAACTGCCCCTCCTTAATAATAGCAATCACTTCTTCACGGTTCTTGTTCAGCCTGGTTTGTATTCTACCCAGTAATTCTTCTTCTTTACCAATTTCGAACTTTAGATCTGAATCGGTTAACCGGTTAAATTTTGTTTTAAGTTCCCTGGATTTCGTATCCCAATTTCCTGTAAACTTAAAGGATTCCGTATTCTTGAATGTTCCGCCGGTCTTGTTTTTTTTTGTTTCCATTTTACTTTTGTTTAAATGATTATTAAATATTTACAATGCAAAAGTGTAGGTATTTTAGTGTTTGAGCATTACACAAGTGCAGGTTAATCTTGCACACATCACATGTTATCGAATGATGTTTTTGTTTTGCAGTGATTAAAACCACTGCAACCATAATAGTGGTAAAGGTAGGGGATAAATTTTATAAAGGTTTTAAAATGACTAATTATACTAATAAGAGAGAATTGCCGGAACTGTTTCTATAATCTAAAATTACTCCAACAATACCTGAATATTCTTCTGAGTGTATATTGGTTTCTTTGCTAAGCAATCGTGCAACCCTGAGGTTCTCGTTATTTATCTGATACCACAATATCCTTTTTGAGAGGTATGAATTTCATTTCTACTCTTCTATCTTGTTCAAACTCATAGTCTGTACACTGTACACCATCTGTGCATTTATTCATAATGTGTGTTTTCCCATAACCTTTTGGCAACATTCTCTTTTTATCAATTCCTTTCGACACCAAATAATTAACAGTGGCTGCGGAACGAAGATCAGACAGAACCTGATTATATGGTACTGTTCCGCGAGAATCGCAATAACCATCTACAACAAGATTTAGTGCTGTATTCATGCGCATTTTTGCAACAATACCATTGAGAATCTCTGCATCATCTGTGCGAATATTCGATTTGTCTAAGTCAAAATGGATTAGCATTACTGTCTTGTCAACAGTAGCGATAGATTTCTTTTTCACTGGTTGTATCGTAGAATTATCCACTAAAGTTAAAGGCTTAACACTATCCAGTGCAGCTATTGGCTTCGGTTGCGGTGTGCATTTATAACCTATAACATAGTCAGATACAACAAGTGGGCAAGGGAGATTGTCCTTATTGAGGTCAAAGTAATAAATATCTTCGTCGCCGGTTCCTCCGGTGCGGTTAGATGACAGATATCCTGCTTTACCAGGTTTGGTAAAGGTGATGCCATAATCATTGCCTGCCGAATTGATAGGTGCTTTCATAACAGATGCCGGTCCGAAGGTTCCATTTGTATTTTTAGAAACACAAATGTCCATACCTCCATACCCTTTATATCCATCGGATGAAAAATAGAAACTACCCGAGTCATCCATAGTAGGAAATTTTTCATTGCCGAAAGTATTAATGTTAGGGCCCATATTTACAGGTTTGCCCCAGCCGCTGCCTTGTTTTACACAATAATAAAGATCATTTCCGCCATACCCTCCAGGCATATTAGATGAAAAATAAAGCCTTGAGCCATCCTTGCTTAAGTAAGGCGTGGCTACCGAAAATGTATCATTATTATACTGGAATGGTTTCAAGTCAACCCATTGTCCGTTTTTATTTACCGCTGAATAAATTTTAATAGTTTCAATATTCAATGTCTTTTTCTCCCTGCCTCTTAATTCTTTGCTTACTCTGTCAAAATAAATGGTGTCAAAATTCTTTGAAAAACAAACAGGCCCATTGTGATATTTAGTATTTATCAGGCTGCTTTCCATAGGTTCGGGTTTTTCAAAACCAGTATCATTTATTCTTTTTTTTGCGTAAAAAATGTCCAGGTAATCTTCTCCATTCCAGGCATAGGTTCTTGAATCATGACTTCCCGTTTTACGCGATGAGATAAATACAACCCCATCCTTGTAAATAACCGGGCAAAAATCTGATGCATTTGAATTGAGCGATAATACCGGAGTTATCTTTATATACAAGTCAGTTGTATGGTCTGCAATAACCGTATCGCAGGAGCTCTTATAGAATTTCCCCCTTGGGTCCGATGGCATCATATTATTATACGTTGTAAAAGCAACTTTTGCATCTGCATATCTTTCACCGGTTTTCAGAATTAATCCGTAATTCAGGTAAAATGTAGCATTTGAATATGCCCCTGCTGCATTTACTTTATCATAAGCTGACAGTGCTTCTTTAAACCTGTCCATTTTCTGGTAACATTGTCCCAACTTGTAATATACATCCTGGGTTGGTTTTTTTTCTGCCTCTTTGGCATAACATTGAGCCGCTTTAAAATAGTCCCATTTTGCAAAAAGTGTATCAGCTTTTTCTGTTTGTGCTGATGAGAATGTTGCTATAAAGCCTGCAATCGCAATTATTAGTATCTTTTTCATGATTTGTGTTTTTTTAAAATTAAAAATATTGAGGACTTGACATTTTTGTTTTGGTGGTATTTAAATCCCATCCAAGCATTATTTCGTGAGTTCCGTTCGTATAGTTTCCATTTTGGCTCAGGTAGAGATCATAAGAATATCCAAAACGGATACGGTTAGCCACGTCATATTCTATACTTAATATAAGTGCATTATCGGTGCCGGCAATGCCAAGTCTATTATCTATTCTGAAACCTGCTCCAATGAAAAATCTGTCACTAAATATCAGGGAAGCGTCTATGTCTAAAAGTACGGGAGCAGCCTGTACGTAGTTTAGCAGTATGGAAGGTCTTATACCTACATTATCACTAAGTTTTGCAACAAACCCTGTTGTAAAGTAATAGTTCCTGTATAAATTAGCATTACCGTTACCATTGTCATATTGCAGACCTAAACTTGGCTGTAAAAGATTTTTTACTGATGCTCCTGCAAAAAATTGGTCTTTGTAGAGGTATAATCCGGCATTAAAATCCGGAACCCATGCAGAGGAATTATTGTTTATGAAGGATGGATCGCCAGGGTCCTGGATGTTTATGTCATTGAATTGAACCCCCAAATTATCCATACATCCTTCTATACCAAAGGCTAGCCTGGTTCTTTCTCCCAATCTAAGGTGATAAGAAAAGATTGCAGATATATCTGTGTTCCTCAAGGGTCCTGCTTCGTCATTGTAAAACTGGAGGCCAAGGCCGATATTACTGCCAGGTATCATGCTGCTCATCCCCAATTGTTGGGTAACCGGTGAACCACTCATGCCTACCCACTGGGTGCGGTAAACCATGGTGCCGGAAAATACTCCACGGCTGCCTGCATAAGCCGGGTTTATATACATGGGGTTGAAAAAATATTGCGAGAAGGTAGCCTCTTGCTGGGCAAAGGCTCCTATAGAGAGCATCATTGCGCTTAGTGTTATTATTATCTTGTTTTTCATGGTGTCTTTTTTTGTTAATTATTACTATTCTTTATTCTCAGGTATGGCCTTATCTTTTGATAAATACCCATCCGCGTTTCTCGGTATTGTTATATTTTATGATGTAATAATAAGTACCATCAGGAAGGCTTTTTCCGCTCATATTCTCTCCTGTCCATTTTACGGAAGCGTTATTATAATTTTCTCCGTTCCAAACTTCACTGCCCCAACGGTTGATTATAGTAACAGTATTGGTAGGATAGCAATTAAGCATTGGAATATCCCAAAAGTCATTTATGCCATCTCCGTTAGGCGAAAATCCATCATAAAATTGATTTGGCTCAACCGTTACCGTTACCTCGTTTGACATGGAACAACCTGCCAACGTATCTGTTTCAACAAGCGTATAAAGAGTGGTTACATCAGGATTTGCAGTTGGCTGCGATATTTTGCTTGAGTTTAAACCATTTCCCGGAGTCCACATATAGGTATCTCCTGCAACGGCTGGAGCTCCCAGTTTTACATTTCCACCATCACAAAGATATTGGTTTGAGCCTGCATCTGCAACCGGTAAAGGATGTACGATTACCTTTACGGAGTCAATATTTGAGCAATTTCCGTTTGTTACTTTTAATATATAAAGGGTGGTGGAAGAAGGACTTGCTTTTGGTTGTGCAACTATGGATGAGTTTAATCCCTCCGATGGCGACCAGCTATAGGTGTCTCCTAAAATAGCCGGTGTGCCTATGCTTGTACTTTCTCCTATGCAAATGTTTTTATCAGGCCCTGCATTTGCTACAGCGAATGCATTTACGGATACTATAACTGTACTTGTATCGGAGCATTTGCCATTTGATACCGTAAGTGTATAAGTTACTGTTCCCTTTGGGCTGGCATTGGGCTGGGCTTTATTATGCGAATTTAATCCTGCGATGGGCAACCAACTGTAGGTATTTCCAATAACTGCCGGAGTACCTATAGTGGTACTGTCTCCTATGCAAATACTCTTATCAGGCCCTGCATTTGTCACTGGCAGTGGATTCACCGTTATTTTAACAGTGTCAGTATTTTTACATCCCGTAGCCGTATTGGTTACAGTTAAAATATACGTTGTGTCTCTTGCCGGGCTGGCATTTGGTTGTGCATCTGTACTTGAATTTAGCCATGTAGATGGCGACCATTTATAGGTATCTCCAATTGTTGAGGGAGTTCCTATGCGTACACTGTCTCCTTTACAAATAGTTGCATCAGGCCCTGCATTTGCAATAGGCGGCAAATTCACCGTTACGTTAACAGTATCACTATTTCTGCATCCGGTTGATGTATTGGTAACAGTAAGAATGTAGGTTGTATCTCTTTTAGAGCCAACATTAGGTTGTGCATCTGTACTTGAATTTAGCCATGTAGATGGCGACCATTTATAGGTATTTCCAACAATTGCGGGAGTTCCTATGCTTACACTGTCTCCTTTGCAAACACCCTTATCGGGCCCTGCATTTGCAATAGGCGGCGGATTCAGCGTCACATTAACAGTATCTCTATTTTTGCATCCGGTTGATGTATTGATAACAGTAAGAATATAGGTTGTATCTCTTTTAGGGCCAACATTAGGTTGTGCATCTGTACTTGAATTTAGCCATGTAGATGGCGACCATTTATAGGTATCTCCAATAATTGCAGGAGTTCCTAAGCTTACACTGTCTCCTTTGCAAACACCTTTATCAGGCCCTGCATTTGCCACCGGCAATGGGTTTACCGTAAGCGATACACTTACTGAAGTATCTTTGGGTGGAAATGTTCCACTTACAATAACATTATAATTTAATGCACTATTGAGGGCAGTTACAGGCTTAAAAGTAAGTATGCGGGTAGTTGCGCCGGAAATATTTCCTCCGTTAACTACATTTACATTTCCTTTTCTCCATTGATAGGTGAGGCCTGAACCTGTTGCTGTTACAGAAAAACTTACGGAATCACCGACGCATGCAGATTGTTTAACCGGTTGCAACGTAATTACAGGAGGATTTCCGCAACCCGGGGACATTTTAGCAACTATTGCTTTGGTATTTAGAGCTCCTACGGTTGTAAGTGCTCTTCCGAAAAGGGTATCTCCGGTGTTTAAGGTAATCGCACCGCTGCTAATAATACTTCCGTTGAAAACAGAAAAATTATTTAAAGTAACCGCGCCGTTAACTAACCAAAATACATTTTGGGCAAGTGCGCCATTAATCAGTTTCACTTTTGCTCCGGTGCCACTTTCTGTAAAAGCGCCTTCAATCTGGATAACAAATTGAGCGCTGGCATCGCCTTCAGCATTTAGGTATAAGGTATCAGTTAATGTTGCGGCTGCTTTCATAATGTAGGTATGTGGTGTAAGAACCAAGCCGTTTCCAAGCTGTGTAGGATATAATAACTGAATATCATACGGGAGAGTATTAAGATAATTATAGACAGAAGTTAAATCGGTTGCACATTGTCCTGTAGAAATATCCGGAATGGCATGAATGGTGCCTGTTACAAATAAAGGATTGTATCCGGTAGTGGTGCCAAGGTTTGTCCCAACATCACCAACAACGTGCGATACTGAACCGATATCTGTAACCGGTCCGTCAGAAGAAAATAAGGTATAACAAACGGTAGATAAAAGATCAGGAGCAGAGGGGCCTGTAAGTACAGGGCTTCCGCAACCAATAGGAGTATATGCCAGCACACTGGTAACAGTAATAGCTCCTACAGTAGTAAGCGCTCTTCCTTCAAGTGTGTCTCCTGCACCCATTTGAATTAATCCGTTATTCGCAATTACAGTTCCTTTCATAGAAGTTCCGGCAGCCATAGTTACAGCGCCTTCTACTTTCCAAAATACATTACATGCCAATGCTCCACCGGTTAATATGACCCTGGAAAGCGCGTTTGTAGCAAATGCTCCATTTATGCGAAAAATAAATACATCAGAAGAGCTTCCATGTAAATAAAGATTCAGATTCATGGTTGCAGCAGCAGATATATCGTAAGTTCCGGAGCCAAGAACTTCACTATTCCCAAGCAAAATGGCATGTGGAGTACCTGGAGGATCAGCTACCAATTGATTGTAAGCAGAGGTTAAATCGAGTGCACATTGTGCGGTTGCAGGATCTATATTATCCATTACTCCATTAACATTTCCGAAACCTGGGCTTGTGGCAGTATTGTTTGAGCCTACCCTGCCTGTAACTTGCGAAATCCCTGTATTGCTTACTTGTCCTTTAGATGAGAAAAGGACAAAATTGGCTGCAGTACCTAAGGTAGGCGCCTGTCCGAAACCTACATTCGGGAAAGATAAGAGAGTAACTATCGCTACTATAATATGTATTAATTTATTTTTCATTTTAATTAGATATAAGTTGTGAAGTAATTTTCACGGTGCAAAAGTGCATGTCTTGGTTCCGTTAGGTGTTACACAACAGTGACTATAAGTTACATGAATCACACTTTATAAGAGGGAGTATTGAATGCAAAAGCGTCCCACTGCATATGTAGTTGGCTTAGTATAACGTTATATAAGCTCCATATTTTAAAAGTGTGGTTATAGAATATGGTGATAACTGAAATAAAAAGGCACCATGTTTTTTGCGTGATGCCTTTAAAGAATCAAAATCCTTTATTAATTGTTCAAAGCTTGTTGCTTTAGATTCGCTCTTTGAGCTGAAGCTGCAATGTAATGATGGCCGTGCGCTTTAAGAGTGCTGGTGTTGGCCTTTTCATGATTTCCGGCTTCACGATGTTTTGCTGCTTCAAGATGATGCTTTGCAGCTTCTTCATGATGCTTCGCTGCTTTTTTTGTGGTTTTCAATTGTTTTTTTGTTGTCAATAACAGTGCCATTTACCTGTTCCTTTTTGGTTGAAGTTTCTACGTTTGTCATTTTATTTGATATTATATCGTGAATGAATTTTCACGATGGCGCAAAAGTAGATGCTCTTATAGGTACTTGTCTTACACAATGCTGAGAATAAGTTACATAATTCTCTTACTCTGCAAAAATGCACGTTAGCAAATCAAAGTAGTTG
>Ga0206823_1143_pt1 | contig 16160 bp, 12 predicted proteins | sample Alteio_BWOrgCont_81_FD_152868 | JGI IMG/M metagenome (GOLD analysis project Ga0206823, IMG submission 152868) | Enriched cells from forest soil in Barre Woods Harvard Forest LTER site, Petersham, Massachusetts, United States -... | ecosystem: Environmental > Terrestrial > Soil > Temperate forest >...
ATAAAAAGGCATCGGGCATTCATGAATTTTATGATTTTTTTGATTATAAGTATATGATTTATTGAATATTATAACTTCAATACATTTCATTTTATAAAGAATAATAAATGACACCATTTTCATTATCAAAGCAGATGAAAGATTAGGCGAAGCATTCTAATTGTTTGTAATAATATTGAAAAGTCGAATAAAGCTCTCTATTAATTATTTTTTGGGATAATCATAATTAACCATCCAGGTAAAGCCGAATTTATCTTCCAACATGCCAAAATAAGCACCCCAAAACATATCGGCAATAGGCATAGTGACCTTGCCCCCGGCAGAAAGGCTATTAAAAATATGGCCTGCTTCTTCTTTGCTATCCGCCCCAATAGATAGAGACATGTGTTGCCCCATTTTTACTTCGCCCATACGGAGATTTGAATCACTGCCCATTAAAATGGTTTCCTTACTAATAGGTAATGAAACGTGCAGGATGCGTTCCTTTTCTGCTTCGGGCATTTCCATGCCGGGCATGGGAGGCATATCTTTAAATTTACTAATTTGACGAAACTCTCCGCCAAATACCGATTTATAGAAGTTAAATGCTTCTTCGCAATTTCCATTAAAGGTTAAATAGGGATTTACTGTTGCCATGATTTTACTGATCAAATTGTTTATACTATAATATGTCCCAAATATAATAAATTTTCAAACCTGTTGAAAGGCCACATTTCTTACTTTAGATTAAGCTTTATCGCATAAAAACCTTTGCAGTTTTCCATATTAAAATTACCTCTCAATATATCCCCGATGGAGAGCCCTGGATAAGGCACAGAAAAGTAATAATACTTGCCGGGAATAAACTTTTCTTTCCCTCTCATTTTTATAAAGCATGAATCTGCCCGCGTATAAAACGAAACATCATCATTGATTATACCATTTTTGGCAGGATTCTCTACTAAAATTATCCATTTACCATCAGGATAAAAAGCACTATCCAGCGAGAGATGTTTAAACGCATTTTGAGGGGAATGTTCCTTCCAATACATTTCCCATGCCGGAACAACTGTTGAAACAGGGGTAAAATAAAGTTCTTTTTTCATAAGCTTACTGTCCATAACAGCTCTTGTTCCCGCTATCCAATCTCTTTCGCAAGCATCGTCACTTAAATAAACAACTTCCGGTGCGGCGGTATCTTTTTGAATAGTATCTATCATATTATAATAGGCTTGCAATGTTGCACTATAGGAATTAACATTTGCCTTGGTATTATACATAAATATAAGGATTGCTATGCCATACGCTACCAGCACAGATGAGTACCATTTATTCGACACCTTGCGTATTTCGGTCAGTGCAATGGCAGTAAAAATAAGAGGATATATAAGCCAGGGAATAAGATAATGGTGCTGGTCATTAAGTTTTATTCCTTTAAGAAGAATTAACTGGATAATGGTCCATACCGTAAACACAAATAATACTCTAATTAAATTCCCTCTTCCTATTAATGTCTTGCTAATTGCTAATGCCACTATGGGAGCAATAAAAAAACCTATAGCGCCCGCAAACTGGAAGATATTATAACCCATAATGGAGAATATGGATTCAGGGTATGGATAACTATATATTTTGCTGCTATGCAAAACGGTTGCCAGCAGGCATAAAAAAGGAAGCATGGATGCCAACATCGAAAGCAAATACTCCTTTGCAAATAAGCGCCTGGAAGGATTAAAGAAAAAATAATCAGTAAGCAACAAAATGGGGATGCAAAAAATGTAACTCTCTTTACTTATATCGGAAAGGAAGAAAAGCATGGCAGGAAACACATAAAGTCCGGTTACGCCTTTTTTTCTATATAATAACCAATAATAAATGCCGGCAAGTAAAAACATTTCACCCACATTTTGAGGCGGAGGTATCAAGGTCCACCAGGTTTCATTGTTCCTGCCGAAAACGTATATACCCAACACAACAAGAGTGGAAACCCTGTCAACTTGAAAATAAGAAAGTATGGCTAAAAGAAAAAATAGGGAGAAAAAGAGTATTACCAGGTTTGATACACGGAAAAGGAAAGTATTGTCGCCACATAACAAGCAAAGGAGTTTGTCGTAACTCCAGGTGAGGGGCCTGAAACGGCCAATGTAAGTATCTTTATAAAAAGACCCCACCAGGTCGGGGCTATGTCCATATAGTGCAGCCTCTTTATACGATTCGGAAGCCCTGTCGGGATGAAGCATAGCAAGGACACGATGGTCATCTCCATAGGAAAAAGGAAGATGGTATGCCTTATGCGTAACAAGAAAAAAAAACAAACAGAGTAAAACAGAAAGAAAAATGTTTTGCCTTGTGGTAGATTTAGTATTCAACAATGCATTTGTTTTGATCAAAACAAATGTAGCAAATAAAGATACGGATTGTTGCTGAGTTTTACTTTCTACACCTTCCCCACTCCATGGCAGTTTTTATATTTTTTGCCACTACCACATGGGCATGGGTCATTACGGCCTATTTTCTTTTCAGCTATCGCAGGCTTGGGTTTGGGAGGAGCAGGTTTTCCATCTGCATTAGCAGGGGCATCACTGCCTGTGCGGTTGGTTTGCAGGTCAACATCTTCTTTTACTTCCCTTGCTTCCTGAATTTCTCCACCCGGAGCATCCGATACAGGCAGGCACTTCAGCAGGAATGAAGTAATGTTTTTATTCATCCTCACCAGCATGTTGCGGAACAGTTCAAATGATTCAAACTTATATATAAGCAAAGGGTCCTTCTGTTCGTACACCGCATTACGCACCGATTGGCGCAGGTCATCCATTTCGCGCAAGTGCTCTTTCCATTCATCATCTAGAACGGCAAGCAGAACCGTTTTCTCCATTTCGGTAATTACCGCTTTGCCACGGCTCTTATAGCCATCTTCCAAGTTAGCTACCACCCTTAATACATGTATTCCGTCGGAAATAGGTATTTGTATGTTTTCAAAATTTCTAACATTATTCTCAAAAACATCTTTCAGAAAAGGATATATGTCTTTTGACAGTTTTTCGCATTTCTTTAAATAATTTGCCTGCACTTTTTCAAAAATCTTCTCAGCAATTTCCATTGCTGTCAGCTCCTGGAATTCAATCGCAGTAACGGGGGGCTCTGTTGACAAGGTGCGGAACAACTCGAGTTTAAAACTTTCATAATCTCCGTCTGCTCCATGAAATTCGCCCACTATCGTTTCGCACACATCCATGAACATATTAGAAATATCAACCGATAGCCTTTCGCCAAACAAAGCATGGCGGCGGCGGGTATATATTACCTCCCGCTGCTGGTTCATCACATCATCATAATCTATAAGGTGCTTACGGGTGCCGAAGTTATTTTCTTCAACCTTCTTTTGAGCTCTTTCAATAGACTTGGTGATGAGCGAATGCTGGATTACCTCACCTTCTTCAATACCCATTCTGTCCATCATTCGGGCAATACGTTCGGAGCCAAACAAGCGCATCAGGTCATCTTCAAGCGATACAAAAAACTGGGATGTACCCGGGTCGCCCTGCCGGCCTGAACGGCCTCTTAATTGCCTGTCAACCCGCCTCGATTCATGCCTTTCCGTACCAATAATTGCCAAACCGCCTGCATCTGCAACGCCGGGTCCAAGCTTAATGTCGGTACCCCGGCCTGCCATGTTAGTAGCAATGGTAACCGTTCCGGGCTTACCGGCTTCTGCCACAATTTCAGCTTCGCGCTGGTGCAGCTTTGCATTCAGCACATTGTGTTTTATGCCCCGCAGCTTCAATGTACGTCCTAATAATTCCGACACCTCCACTGATGTGGTACCTACTAATACAGGCCTTCCTTCCTTTACACATTTTTGAATCTCGTCTATTGCTGCATTGTATTTTTCTCGCTTGGTTTTATAAACCAAATCTTCCCTGTCATCACGTACCATCGGTTTGTTGGTAGGAATATTCACTACCTCGAGCTTATAAATGCTCCATAACTCACCGGCCTCCGTTTCAGCAGTACCGGTCATGCCTGCCAGTTTGCTGTACATCCTGAAATAATTTTGCAGGGTGATAGTAGCATAGGTTTGGGTTTCGGCTTCAATCTTAACATTTTCCTTCGCTTCAATAGCCTGGTGCAAACCATCGGAATAGCGCCTGCCTTCCATAATACGGCCTGTTTGTTCATCCACAATTTTTACTTCGCCCTCCATCACCACATACTCATCGTCTTTTTCAAAAAGTGTATAGGCTTTTACTAATTGGTTTATCGTATGAACCCTTTCTGACTTGATAGAAAAATCCCTCATCAATTCATCTTTCCTTTTCGCTTTTTCTTCGTCAGAGATTTCCATTTTTTGAATCTCTGCAATTTCACCACCCACATCAGGCAGAATAAAAAATTTAGAATCTTCCCCCTGTGCTGTAATAAGGTCATAGCCTTTATCTGTAAGCTCTACGGTATTGTTTTTCTCATCAATAACAAAGTACAATTCGGCATCTACCTTTTGCATTTCCCTGCCTTGGTCGGCTAAGTATGTAGCTTCCGTTTTTTGCAAGAGAGCTTTATTACCTTCTTCGCTCAGGTATTTAATAATGGCTTTATTTTTAGGTAATCCCCTGTGGGCACGCAATAAAGCAAGTCCGCCATCTTTTGTATTTCCACTTTCTATGAGTGTCTTAGCCTCATTCAGAAATTTATTTGCGACCGTCCGCTGTGCGTTCAAAAGCTTTTCTACACGGGGTTTCATTTGGAAAAATTCATGCTTGTCACCCCGTGGTGTAGGCCCTGAAATAATGAGCGGAGTACGTGCATCGTCAATCAGCACGGAGTCAACCTCATCCACAATAGCGAAATAATGCCCGCGTTGTACAAGGTCTTCGGGTGAACGAGCCATGTTGTCGCGCAAATAATCAAAGCCAAATTCATTATTGGTACCATAAGTAATATCAGCTTCATAAGCAGCTTTACGCTCTGCAGAATTAGGCTCGTGCTTATCGATGGTATCTATCTTGAGCCCATGAAACTGGAACACGGGGCCCATCCATTCTGAGTCGCGTTTAGCCAGATAATCGTTCACCGTAACCAGGTGGACACCCCTGCCCGAGAGGGCATTTAGGTATATGGGAAGAATTGCGACAAGTGTTTTTCCTTCCCCCGTAGCCATTTCAGAAATCTTACCCGAATGAAGCACTGCTCCACCAATAAGCTGAACAGGATATGGAACCATGTCCCACTTTACTTTGTGTCCCCGAACGGACCAGGTGCTATGCCAGGTGGCTTTATCTCCATGAATAACCACGTGGTCATGTTTGGCGGCAAGCTCTTTGTCTGTGTCCGTGGCGGTAACCTCAAGTGTATCCGATTCTTTTAAACGCCTTGTTGTTTCCCGCACTACTGCAAAAGCCTCCGGCAATATATCGTCCAGTTCCGCCTTTATATCGGAAATAATCTCTTTCTCTAAATTATCTATTTCAGTATACAGCGCTTCCTTCTCTTTAACAGGCATTTCCGACTCTGTTCCGTCTTCTGCAATAACAGGCTGTTCAGCCTTCTCCTTTAATTCCTTTTTCTGCTGTTCCTTTTCCTGAATCTTGTCTTGTATCCGTTTTTTGAATTCATTAGTTTTAGCCCGTAATTCATCATTGCTAATAGACGCAAACGTTTGTTCAATTTCAAGGATATTATCTATAACAGGTTGAAGTTCCTTGACATCGCGCTCATGCTTACTGCCAAATATTTTGGAAAGAACCTCAACAAAGCCTTCTAACATGGTTTATGGTTTTTAATTTAATAAGGTAACAAAAATAATCCAATTTCCCTGATGGGAACTCATTTAAAGCTTAGGAGCATAAAATCTTCAGAAAATTAATGCCTCCAACGCAAAATAGGAAGACGGAAAGCGATGAAAATTATTTTGTTTTAAGGCGTTTTAAGTACTTTTTAAATCTTTATTAACAGTAGCCTGATGTGTGTCTGGTTTTCCCTTATTTTTGGAGGTCTATAAATGCCTGCCACAGAGATGACGAAAAAACTTCTTTTTATTTTTTCCCTTCTGCTTTTCCATTTTTCATTCGTCCAGGCACAGGACACCTTGGTTTTCAGGAACGGCAGGAAAATTGTGGGCACGGTTGTCAGTATCAGCAAAAAGAAAGTAGTCTATACCCGTCCTCCAGATACAGCTCAAAAAGTAGTGCCTCCGTGGAGATTAGAATATGTCCGGTATTCGGGGGGGACACAGTACAATTTTAACCAGCCCTTCGAAAAGAAGCAATTTAACCCTTCTCCTTCCGAGTTTTACTTGTCAGTTGATGGTGGATTTAGTGTACCCTATATAAGTTACAGGGATGCCATTGTAGGAACCCATTTTGATATTAAAGCAACTTATTTCTTTAACAGGCACGTGGGAATAATGGCTAAAGCTGCAGAAGATTTAAATGCCACAGGACTGGATTATATTGCCGATTCGTATTGGGGTGGGTTTTATATTTTTAAGCAATACCTGGCAGGGTTTTGTTACCGTGCCGGAGGTAAACCGGGCTTCCCATGGATTCATTTTATGGCCTTATTAGGTCCATGTACCGCCTCTAACCCGATGGATGAAGAAGGCGATGGCAATAAAGGTATTACAGTAACTGCCCCCGGGTCAGCGTCGGGGTGGGGAGGATATCTGGGTATAGAATTCATTAGCAGTTCAAACCACTTTTGTTCCATAACTTTTGGAGTAGGCTGCCTGGGAACCCGGTTCAAATACTCAGATTATACGAACACTTATTCACTTTATAATCCTTATACGCAAGTAACTAATAATACAGTATCTAAATCAGTCAGCACAAATACCATGTTGTTGCCGCAAATGTATGTAGGCATCAATTTCCGGCTAAAAAAGGCTACTAAATAAAGATCTTATTGATAATTTCTTCTTTTTCTCCACTCCGATGCATTCGTGCCATTTGAATTGGAGGCTTGTACAGAAATGTTTTTCTTTACCTGTTTCGAAACTAATATTTCGGCCGCAACAGCTGCCAGCATGGTTGCTTCATCGTCCGAAGAAGGCGTATTCAACATTTCAGGCTTAAAGTATTGCGAAACAAAATGGGTATCAAATTTCCCAGTGACGAAGGCTTTATGCTGCATTACAAATTTGCAAAAGGGCAATGTGGTTTCTACACCTGATATTTTGTATTCATCAATTGCACGAACCATACGTTGTATGGCCTCCTCACGGTTTTCTCCATAAGTGATGAGCTTACTAATCATGGAATCGTAATAAATAGGGATTTCCATTCGCTCCTCAAAGCCATCATCTACCCTTACACCGGGCCCTTTGGGAGGACTATACACTTTCAGGGTACCAATATCAGGGAGAAAATTATTAGCAGGGTCTTCTGCGTAAACACGCACTTCTATGGCATGTCCCCTTATTACAATATCCTCTTGGGTAAAGCTTAGTTTGTTACCCCGTGCAACATTTATTTGTTCCCGCACAAGGTCAAAACCTGTAATACATTCCGTAACCGGATGCTCCACCTGAAGGCGGGTATTCATCTCCAAAAAGTAGAACTTCATGTTTTCATCCAATAAAAACTCTACCGTTCCGGCACCTGAATAATTACAGGCTTTTGCAATACGTACGGCACATTCTCCCATATCTTTCCTAATTTCAGGAGTAAGTATGGAGGAAGGGGCTTCTTCAATTACCTTTTGGTGCCTGCGCTGAACGGAACATTCTCGTTCAAACAAATAAACAACATTTCCATGATTGTCGCCCATCACCTGTATTTCAATATGGCGGGGACTTTTCACATATCTTTCAATGAATACTGCCCCATCGCCAAAAGCAGATTTGGCTTCGCTTGATGCCAGCTTTATTTGTTCCTCCAGCAATTTCTCGCTTTCCACCACGCGCATGCCTTTCCCTCCTCCTCCCGCACTGGCTTTTATAAGTACAGGGAATCCTGCTTTCTTAGCTGCTTTTATAGCCTCTTTTATGTCTGTAATTGCTCCATCACTGCCAGGAACTAAAGGGATTTTATGCTCTTTTGCTGCCTGTTTCGCAGAAAGCTTATCGCCCATCATTCGCATGGAGTCACTGGAAGGGCCAATGAATACAAGCCCTGCCTTTTTTACTTTGTCGGAAAAGTTGGCATTCTCCGAAAGGAAACCATACCCGGGGTGTATTCCATCCACATGAAGCTGTTTGGCAACTTCAATAATTTTTTCAGCGTTTAAATAAGACTGGGAAGATTCTGGAGGGCCAATACATACTGCCTCATCCGCATAATTTACAAAAGGAGCCCTTCTGTCAGCTTCTGAAAATACGGCTACCGTTTTTATTCCCATATCACGGCAGGTACGCATAATTCGTAAGGCTATTTCTCCGCGATTGGCAACGAGTATTTTCTTCATATCTTAAACTAGTTGAGCAAAAATACAAAGATTTACAGAGTGGTTCCAACAAAGTTTTTGCATAAAAAGACCCCGGCGAATACCGGGGTTTAAATTTCAGTAGAAAATATTATACGTGCTCGCCTTCATCCATCTCGCCCTCTTCCATAGGAACAGTTTGAGGAATGAAATCAACATCTTTTCCGGGTTTGCTATAATCATAAGCCCAGCGGTGCACTACCGGCAAAGGACCCGGCCAGTTGCCGTGTTCCGGAACAATAGGAGTAGTCCACTCCAATGTATTGGAATGCCATGGATTTTGTTCCGACTTGGGGCCGTTAAACATACTGTAGAAGAAATTAATAAAGAATATAACCTGCGCCAATACCCCGACGATTGCAAAAACAGAAATAATAACATTCAGGTGTTGCAGTTTTTCAAAAGCAGGATACAGGTCATTATTGAAATACCTTCTTGGAACACCTGCTAAACCTACAAAGTGCATAGGCAGGAACACACCGTAAGCACAAATGAAGGTAGTCCAGAAGTGCCAGTAGCCTAATTTTTTATTCATATACCTGCCAAACATTTTCGGGAACCAATGGTAAACCCCGCCAAACATAGCAAGTACTGCTGAAAGCCCCATTACAATATGAAAGTGAGCAACCACGAAATACGTTCCATGCACCGCTAAGTCAAGTGCAGAGTCAGCAAGAATGATACCTGTAAGACCTCCGGAAATAAAGGTAGAAACCGCACCAATTACAAATAGCATTTGCGGATTGAAGTGAATATTCCCTTTCCAAAGGGTGGTTATATAATTAAATGCTTTAATAGCCGAAGGTATGGCAATGAGCAGCGTTGTAAACACAAACACCGAGCCAAGGAATGGGTTCATTCCACTGGCAAACATATGGTGCCCCCAAACAATAAATGCCAGGAATGCAATAGCCAACATGGAGCCTATCATAGCACGGTAACCAAAAATCGGTTTGCGTGCATTTACCGACATTACTTCTGAAATAATTCCAAAAGCCGGCATAATAACGATATATACTTCCGGGTGGCCGAGGAACCAGAATAAGTGTTCAAATAAAATAGGGCTTCCACCGGTTTGTGACAATGCTTGTCCGCCAATATATATATCGGATAAATAAAAGCTTGTTCCGAATGTCCTGTCAAATATGAGCAATATAGCAGCACCAAACAATACAGGGAAAGAAAGAACCCCAAGAACAGCGGTTATCAAAAGTGCCCATACGGTAAGAGGCAGACGTGTCATCTTCATTCCTTTGGTACGCAGGTTCAATACGGTAACTATATAATTTAAACCGCCTAAAAGAGAAGAAACAACAAATAAAGCTATTGACACCAGCCATAATGTCATTCCGGACCCTGAACCCGGTATGGCTTGCGGAAGTGCACTCAATGGAGGATATACGGTCCAGCCGGCTGATGCAGGTCCGGTTTCAACAAACAACGAGATAAACATGATAAAGGAAGCCAATAAAAAGAACCAGTAAGAAAGCATATTGAGAAAGGGAGATGCCATATCTCTTGCTCCAACCTGGAGTGGAATAAGCAGGTTAGCAAATGTTCCGCTTAATCCTCCCGTCAACAGGAAGAACACCATAATAGTTCCGTGAATAGTTACTAAACCTAAATACATGTTAGGGTCAAGGATGCCTCCTTTAGCCCATTTATCACCCAAAAAATAGTGCATAACAGGGAAAGAATGTCCCGGCCAGCCCAATTGAAGGCGGAAAAGCGTACTCATAATAGCTGCCGCAAGCGCCATAAACATAGCAGTAAACAAAAATTGTTTGCTGATAATTTTATGGTCCATGCTGAATACATACTTTTCAATGAACGACAGCTTAGGGTGTTCATGATGGTGTTCGCTATGATCCGCCTGGTGAGCCATATCGTGTGTGGCAGTGTGGGCAATGGTTTCCATATCTATCTACTTTTGGTATTTCAAAATTATTAATATTCTACAACATTATTTCATCGCCGTTGCAACAGCTTGTTTATGATGCATATCGTACAAGTGTGTGAAGAAAGGATGTTGTTTTGCCATCCATTTTTTAAATTCATCAGGAGAATCCACTACTACTTTCATAGGCATATTATAATGACCCGAACCACAAACACGGTTGCAAAGGAGGATATAATCGAATGCTGTATCGTGAGTGATTTTGCGCATAGAATCGGTTGTAATGGTAGCCGTAAAGTGCATATCGGTTGTAATACCGGGTACGCAGTTTATTTGTTCCCTGAAATGAGGAAAATATGCGCCATGCATCACTTCTCTTGCATTACATTTAAATACGATAGGGGTATTTACAGGAATATGAAATTCACCCTTCACCATAATGTCATCCCATCCGGAAGCATCGGTAGAATCCATACCCACGGTATTGTTCGATGCATCATCAATAAGCCTGTAATCCGTTTTTCCAAGAACATTGTCATCTCCTGCATAACGAACTGTCCAGTCAAACTGCTTAGCATATAATTGTATAACCATAGCCTTCGGGTCAGGGGTGCCGGTCATTTTTGCCCACAGGCTCAATCCATAAATAATAATTACTGCCAATGCAATAGAAGGAACAACGGTCCAAATCAATTCCAACTTGTCATTGTGCGGATAAAAATAAGCCTTGGTATTTTTTTGTTTCTTGTACCTGAAACCAAAATAGAAAAGTAAGAAAGTGGTAATAAAAAACACAATGAATATAATTACCCAGTTGAACAGGAATACATTGTCTGAAGTTTCTCCCACATCGGAAGCGGCAGGAGGCAGCATTTTACCTCTTACATCAAAAAGCAACCAGATTAAGCAGGCAAAAAATGCAAATGCAAACAAGAGCATCAAAAGACCCTGTGAACGGTTATTACTATCATCGGCTTTGCCAACGTGTTTCCCCTTTAATTCGGCAGAAAGCTGGTAAATGCGTATTAACTGGAACACCAGGATGAGTGCCAAAACAACAGCAAGGTAAACAAGCAATTTTATCATAACATTATTATTTATTATTCCGGTATTATCTTATAAATGGTGGTGAATACTTTCTTCGAGGTAGGGGTGGTTCTTAACCAGCACAGGCACCCTGGACAGGTTAGTTAATACAATATTTAGGAACAACCCGATAAATCCAAGCAATACACCAATTTCATAAAATCCAAATGAAGGTGTAACACCTAATGTGCCCGGCATTACCCATATGTAGGCATCCATCCAGTGGGTGATAAGAAGGAGACACCCTACGCCAATTAGGTATTTGTTGTTTCTTTTTGTATCGCGGGTCATCATTATAATGAGTGGAACTAATAAGTTTATGCAGAACATAACCCAGAATGCCCAACGGTAGTGGTCAATACGGGCTTGGAAATAAACTACCTCATCCGGAATATTGGTGTACCAGTAAAACATAAACTGGAAGAACCAGAGATATCCCCATAATACGCTTAGTGAAAACATCCATAGGCCAAGGTTGTGCATATGGTTTTGGTTCACCTCTTTCAATAGTCCTTTGCTTCTCACATGTAAAGTCAAAAGAACAGTAGCAATAACCCCTGTGAGCCACATATCATCAAATAGGTACCATCCAAAAAGAGTGCTGTGCCAGTCATAATCAATAGACATTACCCAGTCCCATGCCATCATTTGCTCGGTAATTCCAAAGAATACGATAAATACTCCGGCAGTCTTTATATTTTTATAGTGGAGAGGAAGAAAATCACTGGTCAGGTCAGACTCTATAGAACGCTTGCGTAGTAATCTTACCATATAAATCCATAAGCCTGCACAAATAATGGTACGTATAAGTAAAAATGGAACATTCAGGTAGGGACTCCTTTTGACAAGCATTTCATCGTAAGCAGGGCTTCCGGGTACAGTTATGCTTTTTTGCATCCACTTATAAACGATATCAGCAGAATCATTATGCCCGCCAATTACACTTGCAATAATCACTATAAAAATGGTTGCTATACCGTACGGAAGAAACGTACTCAGAGCCTCGCAGATACGCTTTATAACCACAGACCATCCGGCTTGTGCCACATATTGCAATGCCATAAAAAAGGCGGCCCCAACAGCTATAAAGGTAAAAAACAAACCTTCCAGCAAAATATTTGCCCAAAAACGGGTACCCGAAACGTCATGGTTCATGGCACCATACGCAAGTGCAAGCACCCCAATGCCCATCAGGACAAATGTTGTATTTCTTGTTTTACTTGATAATGTGTATTGACTCATATCTTAAGTTAAAAATTAAAAATTAAAAGTGAAAAATCGCTGAAATTCATTTTTAATTTTTTGTTCGTCTTTTATTTTCTCTTATCCTTTTTTTACTGAATCTTTTTTCTCACTCGATGCGGTTTTTGCAGTATCACTGCTCTGTCCCAACTTTTGCAATGTTTGAACATAGCGGATAACCTTGCAACGTTGTTCTACGGTAAGCTGGCTGGCATGTGAACCCATTAAGTTTTTACCATACTCAAGGGTTTGATACATTTCGCCTTCTGTAATATTTCGTAACGCCGGGCCTGAATAAGGTGGTGGTGGACCGGGAAGCTTAGCTGCTACCTTGCCATCGCCCATACCTGTTGCCCCATGACAATGGACACAGTATACATCAAATATGGCCTTGCCTTGTGCTACTACTTCAGGAGAAGCAGCAAATGGGTCTTTCCAATATTGTGCTGCATTGGCCCAACCCTCAGGTGTATTGGGAAATGGGTCGGGAGTAAAACCAACCGGAACTGTACCTTTCACCGGAACACGGTCTGTCATACTATCCGGGAACAATGGATTGAAAGAGTTGTCTTCGTACGAAGGAGAACGGTACATATCAGGCATATATTCAACACCTGAACTATCCGGGTTATTTCTGCTGCAGGAAGATAATAGGCTAAGAGCTATGACAGAAGAGCTAAAAGCTAATAAAAACCATTTTTTGTTCATAATTCCTAATTTTTATGCAATCACTTTTTTTACTTCAACAGCCCCGGTAGCATTCGCCACTTTCATAAGGTTTGAAAGTTCCTCCTCATTGTACGCTGTGGTAACCATTAAAAAATGATCATCTGTTGTACGTGGGTCAGGATTCTTTGGACTTACACCGGGGAACAACCAGCAACGTAACAAAAAGGTGAGTGCCATACCATGTGCTGAACAGAAAACTGTGGATTCAAATAAAATAGGAATCCACGAAGGCAGGTTATGATAAATAGTATAGTTTGGTTTACCGCCAATATCAATCGGCCAATCATATACCAACATATAAGATATCATCCAAAGGGCAAGGCTGAAGCCGGTAACACCATAAATGAAACAGCAGATGGAAATACGGGTACGCTTCAATCCTATAATTTTATCAAGGCCGTGTACAGGAAAGGGAGAGAATACCTCTTTAATCGCATATCCAAGAGCTTTCACTTCTATGGCTCCTGCCCGAAGTTTGTCGTCGTCGTCGTATAAAGCGTGTACAAAAACTTTACTCATGATGATACTCTGTATTAATAGTTTCAATTGTTGCGTGTGCCGGTTCTAATTCATGTACAAAATCTGCTGATTTCGGCTGGCGAGGCGGATTATGATACAAATCCCCGGTAGCTTTCAATGTAGTTTTTAACTCTGCCTGTGCAATAAATGGGAACCATCTTGAAAACAAAAGGAAAAAAGTGAAGAACATTCCTATTGTTCCAATAAAGATACCTACCTCCACAAAGCTTGGTGAGTAATATGTCCAGGTAGATGGAATATAGTCGCGGTAGAGGTCGGTTACAACAATATCAAAACGCTCAAACCACATTCCTATATTAATTACGATGGAGAGAATAAAAGTAATATACAGGTTTCGCCTTGCACCTTTTATCCATAGGATTTGAGGCAAGATATTATTACAGATGATAAGTGACCAGAATGCCCAGCCATATACTCCCTTTGCATTATTCCAGGAGAGATAGATGAAACTTTCGTTCGGGTCGCCTGAATACCAAGCCTGGAAAAACTCTGCAAAATAAGCTATACCAACTACCGAACCCATGGTAAGCATAACCTTATTCATGGTTTCAATATGCTGAATGGTGATGTATTCTTCGAGGTCCAATACTTTTCTTCCGACTATAACAAGCGTAAGTACCATTGCCATACCAGAGAAAATGGCACCGGCAACAAAGTAAGGGGGATATACCGTGGAGTGCCATCCTCTTACTACCCCTGTAGCAAAATCACTACTTACTATGGAGTGAACGGAGAACACCAGTGGGGTTGCTATACCTGCCAATACCAAAGTTACTTCTTCAAAACGTTGCCAGTCTTTGGCTCTTCCACTCCACCCAAAACTGAACAGCGTATAAAGTATTTTCCTGCTCTTTGTTTTAGCACGGTCACGAATCATAGCAAAATCAGGGATAAGCCCCAAATACCAAAACACCACCGATACGGTAAAATACGTTGAGATGGCAAATACGTCCCAAAGCAGGGGCGAGTTAAAGTTCACCCATAGTGAGCCAAATTGATTTGGCAACGGCAATACGAAATAAGCCAGCCATGGACGCCCCATGTGAATAACAGGGAAAATGGCAGCACACATAACGGCAAAAATGGTCATAGCCTCAGCAGAGCGGTTAATAGTTAAGCGCCAGCGCTGGCGGAAAAGACATAATACAGCAGAAATAAGTGTTCCGGCATGCCCGATACCGATCCACCATACAAAGTTGGTAATATCCCAACCCCAGTTAATAGTTCTGTTCAAATTCCAGGTTCCAATACCTCTTCCAATAGTGTAAGCAATACAGCCTATACCCCAAAGCCAGGCAATAACGGCAAGGGTAAATACTATCCACCAGGTTTTATTCGCTTTGCTTTCCACAGGACGGGCAACGTCTTCGGTAACCTGGTGATAGGTCTTTTTTCCTAAGAGTAAGGGTTCCCTGATAATTGAATCTTGATGCATAGTGTATTATTCTAAAATAATTTTGTCTTTGTTCCTTATTTTGGTCATATAGAATACATTGGGCTGGGTATCCAAGTCTGCCAAAAGCAGGTAGTTTCTTTCATTCTGAATAAGTTCTGCTACTTTGCTTTCCGGGTCATTCACATTACCAAACACCAGCGCTTCAGTAGGACAGGATTGAGCGCAGGCAGGTTTTATTTCCCCGTCTTTTATCGGGCGGCTCTCTATCTTGGCTTTCAGTTTTCCACTTTGGATACGTTGTAAACAGAAAGAACATTTTTCCATAACCCCTCTTGAACGTACTACCACATCAGGGTTAAGAACCATTCTTCCAAGTTCGTTCGTTTCCTGGGCAGGGTTTATGTTCAGGAATTTTTCATCCCTGTAATAGTTGAACCAGTTAAAGCGGCGTACTTTATAAGGACAGTTGTTGGCACAATACTTAGTCCCTACGCAACGGTTATATACCATCTGGTTAATACCTTCTGAACCGTGATTGGTAGCCAAAACAGGGCATACAGTTTCGCAGGGAGCATGGTTGCAATGCTGGCACATTACAGGTTGGAAAGCCACTTCCGGATTATCGGAAGAAGGAACCATCATGTCGTACATACGGTTCGATTCGGAGATATCATCGGCTTTTGCTTTTTCCCGGCTCATATCACTGCTGTAGTAGCGGTCTATACGAATCCAGTGCATTTCGCGCACCAGAATAACTTCTGCTTTACCAACTACAGGAACATTATTTTCAGCGGTACAGCTTACAACACAAGAGCCACAACCAATACAGGAGTTAAGGTCAATAGCCATTTTCCAGCGCAATCCTAAATTGTC
>Ga0206823_1087_pt1 | contig 15964 bp, 12 predicted proteins | sample Alteio_BWOrgCont_81_FD_152868 | JGI IMG/M metagenome (GOLD analysis project Ga0206823, IMG submission 152868) | Enriched cells from forest soil in Barre Woods Harvard Forest LTER site, Petersham, Massachusetts, United States -... | ecosystem: Environmental > Terrestrial > Soil > Temperate forest >...
TAAATACCAAGCAGCCACCGGTATATCGCGATCCGAACGATATTTCGCCGCCGGATTTCCGCAATACTTTCACTACCCTTAACCCGATAAAGAGTGAGCAGGAAGGGCTTTATCCGGGCCGGTTCGTTTCCGGTGAAATCCCGGTTTCGCCTTATGCTCCGCCCCTGCCGGAAAGGCAAGTTTCACCAAATGCCGTTCCGGAATCGCAAGCCTTCCGTTATATAACTCCACCGCCGCCTCAAACCCCTGCCCCGCCGCTGCCGCCTGGCGAATTGCCGCCGAGCGCCTTTAATTCCACCGCCGTCCCAACCATCCCGGTTGCGCAGCAGCCTATACAATATAGCGGCTCTTATAGCGGTAATAATAATGGCCCTTTTGCGCCGCTGCCGACGCGCTCTTCTTTGGATAATCTAGTACCGGTGGTTTCACCGCTCTCCGCCTCCAATTCGCCTAATTACCCTGGCCCCGGCCCGGATGCACAGCCAATTGCACCTACCAATCCGCAATCATCCCAATTAAATCCTGCAGGTCCAACTCCTTTGAGTTCCGGCGCGGACGCAAATTATCCGGCGCCCCAGGCTCCGGTTTCTCCAAACACACGTCGCGCACCATCGTTAAACCCGCAAATTAAATCGCAGTTTCAGCTTGTTAGTGGGCAAAGCTCACCTGATGCATATCCATCGCTTAACAATGTTCCAGCCAAGCAGGATTATGAGGCAAAGAGGGCGGAATTAACAACACAAATGCAGGATATGATAGCCGAAAGAAACCGCATCGCCGAGCAGCAAAGATATTATAACGACCCGGTAAATGTGATTCGCCCAAACAAGCCGCTTCGCCCTGATGCTTCGCTGCAGCCGGTGATTACGAATTCACCTTCTGCCGGCCTAGCAAACCCTGACTCATTAAATTTTGGAAATATTAACGCCATGCCGGATGTTTCTCCTAGCCCGGGTGCCGGCATTTCTACTGTAAATCGTAATAGCGTAGTGCCTTATACTGCTCCGTCCCCGGCAAAACCGGTAATTACTCAAGAAGCGCCCACGCCCGCATTGCCTGCCGCCAAGGAAAGATACCTGCCCGATATTTCGCCTGAGATAAATAGCAATCTGGCGCCGAGCCCAAACATAGCGCAAGCGCCTCCGGCACCCTATGTTGCCCCGGAAAGGCCCATAATCAATGAAGCGCCGGTTCCCGCAACACCGCATGCCACCAGGGAAGAACGCCTGCCTGATGCACAAGTTTCCCCTGCCACTACTCCCATGGCACCGCATGTTGAGGAGAAGGATTTAGCCCCAATTCCAGCCCCTGCCAGCACCACAGCACCGGAATCATCTGCCGCTCCATTTACCGCAAAACCGGTGATTCTGCATGATGAACCTATTCCCGATACGCCGCATGCGGCAAGGGAAGAGCATCTTCCTAATATGCAGAGCAATGTTACTCCTCCCGGCCCATTGCCTGTTGAGGAAAGAGATTTAGCTCCGGCCCCAGCCCCGGCCAGAGCGCCAAATCTGCCGCCTTATATAATGGCCCCGGCAAAACCTATAGCTCCGGCCATTTCATCCAATTCTGATTCTTCACCTACAGCGCCTGAACCGCAAGCGCCGGTAGCTCCGGCTCCTTTAGCTCTGCCGGCAGAGCCGCGCGGGCCTGCCGCTCCGCCTGCACAAATTAATAATTCTCCTTTAGTAACCAATCCGCCCGTATATAATAGCCCTATTGTAGAATCGCAAAGCGCCGGCTCCGGCCCCAGATATCTTTCGGGCTCGCGCTATTTAAATAGAGAATACCGGAATCAGGATTGCCCGCTTTGTATACAGAATTAACTAGAGAAACAGTTTCAGAAAGAACGGTTTTAGGAACAATGGAGAAAGAATTTTACCGCATAAAGCGCCTGCCGCCTTATGTGTTTGCGGAAGTTAATGCGCTGAAGGCGCAGGCGCGCAACCAGGGAAAAGACATAATAGATTTCGGCATGGGCAACCCGGATTCCGCCACGCCGAAACATATAGTCGATAAATTAATCGAAACCGTGCAGAACCCTTATAGCCACCGCTATTCCACTTCGCGCGGCATTCCGGGCCTACGCAAAGCCTTGGCCGGTTATTATCAGCGGCGGTTCAATGTAAGCCTGGATTTCGAAAAAGAAGTCGTCGTCACTATCGGCTCGAAAGAGGGCCTGGCAAACCTCGCCAATGCTATTACCAAGCCGGGCGATGTAATATTAGTGCCAAACCCAAGCTACCCCATCCATCCTTATGGTTTCGTAATTGCCGAAGCCTCGGTATATCCGCTGGCGAAAAAACATAATAGCGATGAGCCGTTCCTGCTCATGAATGAGCTGAAAAAAGCCGTAAAGGATTGCGGAGCGAACCCGTTGGCGCTGGTTTTGAATTATCCTTGCAACCCCACCACCGAAACGGTTGACCTTGCCTTCTATGAAGAAGTAGTCGATTTCTGCAAATTTCATGGAATATACATCCTCTCCGACCTCGCTTATTGCGAAATATATTTCGACGATAATCCGCCCCCTTCCATCCTCCAGGTGAAGGGCGCGAAAGATATCGCCATCGAATTCACTACACTCAGCAAAACTTATTCCATGCCCGGCTGGCGCGTCGGCTTTGCCGCGGGAAACCAGGGCCTCATCAAGGCGCTTACCCGCATAAAATCCTATCTCGATTACGGCTCATTTACCCCGATCCAAGTGGCGGCTACAGCAGCACTGAACGGCCCGCAGGATTGCGTGGCGGAAGTGCGGCAATTATATAAAGACCGGCGCGATATTCTGGTGGAAGGCTTAAACGCTGCCGGCTGGAAAGTGGAATCGCCGAAAGCCTCCATGTTTATCTGGGCCCCGATTCCGCCAAAATTCGCATCGTTAGGCTCTCTGGAATTCTCCAAGCTCCTTTTGCAAAAAGCCGAAGTAGCAGTGGCTCCGGGAATCGGTTTCGGCGAATATGGCGATGACCATGTGCGCATCGCCCTGGTTGAAAACAAACACCGCATCCGTCAGGCAGTTAGGAATATCAAAGGGTTCTTGAAAACCGGATAGTTGCCAAAAAGGAACTAATGCCGCAATTCCCTATAATTATTAGGAGCATTTACCAAAATAATGATTGATTTATCACTTAAGCATTGGTAAACGCCGTAAGTATAGAAAACCTAAGGAGATTTAAAACTATGGACGGAACTAATTGCAATAAATACCAGCCGGTATGCAAAATTCTTGGCCTGATACTGTTAATAGCAGTAATCTGGTTTTATCTCGCCTTTAATCGGCATATGGTGTGGCCGGGCCGCTGCACCGGGGTTAATATGAAAGTGGAAGGCGGAGAAGTTCGCGGCGCTCAGCTGGAAGGCGAGCATCTGGCTCTAACCGTTGCTTTCCCGGAACAACGTGTAACCAAGGTTATTCTTTACGATTATTGCAAGGGCAATGTTCTTAGCTCGGTGGAAGCAAAGTAAGAATATAATAACCTCGCAGCTTAAGCGAAAACCACAAATACTCACCAGCAAAAACAGTTGTCATTCTTACTCACGCAGGAATACAACTATTTTTACTTATACTAAAAAACTTGATTCGCATCACACTCTCAGATATACTGTTTAGATAACAGAATAGTGAGGGCAAATTGATGTGGTATAATATACTTAGAACATTATTATTCCTGATTCCTGCGTTTGCCGTCTTTTTTGCCTATGATGCATTAGCTACATGCCAATATTGCGACTATTATGTTGCAACGAATGGTAATGATCATAACGATGGTAAATCGCAAGCCTCACCAATCGTAACCTTAACCCATGGGGTCAGCTTGCTTCATCCTGGAGACACGCTGTGTGTCATGTCTGGGACGTATCAGGAAGCGCTCATGTCAAACATACCGGGCGGGCTCCCGGCTGCCCCCGTAACGTTGCAGGCCTATCCTGAGGGGGCCACCGTTATTATTAAACCACCATTAACAAGTCCAAAACCTCCGTCGGTTTTATATTTTGATCACAGAAGCCAGCAATATATCATAGTCAAAGGCTTTGTTATCGATGCAACTAATGTTGCCAGAGACGCGGTAAAGATTACTTACTCTGGCACGTCGACAGACAATTCCGCAAACAATATAACGTTGGAAAATGTTGAGATTAAAAATGCCAATCAGAACGGCGTCATCACTACAGGCAAGGCAAACAATAATATTTTTGAGGGATTGAAGGTGCATGATAACGGCAAGTATTGTGTTACTGACGGCGTCGTAAGCCCTCGTTTTTGTCATGGGTTTTACATCACCACCTCCGATAACCTGATCAAAGGTGTTGAGAGTTATAATAATACAGGGTACGGAATCCATATTTATAACGGAAGTCCAGGTTCTACAGCAAACAATAATATCGTATGGCGCTCCAATATCCATAACAATACTAGTAATGGCGGTATAATTCTTAGCTCAGGAACAGGGAACGCAGCCTATGATAATATTATCTGGGGTAATCACAACGGTATCGTTGTGAGTGACGGAGCCATCGGTACTCGAGTTTTTAACAACACCATTGTCATGAATAAAGGGTTGGGCATGTTTATAGGTGATACTCAGGGGAGCAAAATGGTACCAGGAAGCACAGGTGCTACTATAGAAAACAATATCTTATACAAAAATGCATGGGGTGATTTTAAGGATTTAGGTAGTATCAACAGTACGATTGACCATAACCTGGAAAATATTAATCCTCTTTTTGTCAATGAGACAGGAGGTAATTTCCTTTTGAGCTCTTCTAGCCCAGCGATACACATGGGCTCTACACCTCAAGCCTTACCTCAAGAAGGATTTCCGTACGACTATCATCCTTATCTTGCTATTGATTACATGGGCATTCCCAGGCCTTCAGGTACAGCTTATACTATCGGCGCTTTAGAATATGTGCCACAACCCTCTGGTTCCGGCAATTCTTCGGAGGGTGCCGTACCATAATTCATAAACAGAGAGTAGTTGGTTCTTTTATTAAGATGATTACCAATATAGAAGTGAAAAGCTCTACCACCTAAAACATATAATCTTCTAACCATTTCCATGTTAGAATGTTAGACATGTCTAACGTCTATAATATTCTGGCCTCCCCTCCCATACTCAAGAAAAAGCTATCGCCACATTTAGAAGCAATGGCTAAATGGCTGGTTGAATCCGGCCGAATGCGGATTGAGGCGGAGGAGATGGGAAATTTCGTCCGACTGAATTTGCCGCAATACGGTATCGATTTAACCTTCAGCCGCCGGGAAATTAATGACCCCAAGCTTTTCCCCGAAACTAAAAAGCTTTTACAAAATATTCTTTCCCTTAAAGGCGATAAATCCGCTGCAGCAGATAAAGCCATGGAATATATGCGGGAAATGCGCGGACGTATCACTCGCAAACAACCCATAAATCCTGACACCGAGGAAAAACTCGCGCGCGCTTTCGTGCAATGCAACCACCCGGCGGTGATAGAATTATTGCTGCACGAGAAAACTGAAATTTTCATAACCTTCTCCCACAATATCGGCGATATGCTGAATATGGAAGGTTGGCAGCATCATGGCAAAAACAGCGGGATGCAGGCTTCCGGGCCATTACAAAACGCCGTTTATATTTCCTGCGGCGGCGACCCGTTCGTGCCGGAAAAAAAGTTGCAGTATTCAGGCGATGGCTTCGCGGCACTAGCGCGAATGATGATAATAGGCGCGCAGGAAACCGGGCATTTCGCTGACATGATAAGAGCTGCAAATGGCCGCGTAACCTCACGCCATTCAGCGGATTTATATGGCAAGGCCAAGCCGAAAGTGAAAGAAGCGCGAAGGCAGGATATTTCCGATTTGGAAAATATTATTGAGCTATTTAAATCCTTAAGCCTCGAAAAAATAATGGAAGCGGAAAGAGCATTAAAATTCTTCCGCGAAAAACACGGCTCACGCAGCCGCCGCCTGCGGAAATTCCTGCTCTCCCGCCTGCTTTACTCGATTTTCCTTATCCGCGCGCGCGGCAAAAACACCTTCCTTAAAAAAATGCCCAAGAGTAAATATCCAGCAACTTCGATTTATTCCATGCTTCTCGATATGCGCTTTAATCTTGAGCCGAAAGCCGATGTTTATGCGCGGGAAAACCCGGAGGAAGAAGAAGGCATCGCCTGCATAGAAGCTTTAGCCCGCGTTCCCCAGCAAGCCATAAAATGGGGCCGGGAAATCGCCGAGTCACTAATGCCGCGGCTATATCACATATATTATTCCGAGGTTATTCCGGAATGCCAGAGGTATTTGCGGGAGAGAGGTGTTCATTAAATGATAGAAATTTCCGGTAGTGACTCATTTTGAATTTTTAGGGTGTCACCCTCGGGCTTGACCCGAGGGGTCCATCAAAAAATAATTGTTTGTTTTCGATTATCGGCTGGTGGTAAAAATAAATTATCCGTACCGCATTATGTATATCCGGTTTATCGGAACACATAGGCAGTACGATGAAATTAATATAGAGGAGGTGTGACAATGGATATTAGGCCGATAAAAACCAAGCGTGATTACGAAAGGACGCTCAAGGCGATAGATGCGCTCATGGATGCAAAACCAAACTCAATAGAGGGCGACAGACTCGATGTGCTTTCCACTCTGGTGGAAGCCTGGGAAGAAAAACACCATCCCATAGAGGTACCGGATGCAGTAGAAGCAATTAACTTCATAATGGAAAGCCGAGGCCTATCCCGCCGCGATCTGGAGCCTTATATCGGCAGCCGCGCACGTGTTGCCGAAGTGCTGAACCGCAGCCGCAGGCTCACTCTTGCCATGATTCGCAGGCTGCATAGCGGCCTTGGTATTCCAGCGGAAATATTGATTGGATAGGTTTTTACGCAATTTCCTAAACCTCCCCCGCCCCTTCCACAATTTTCGCCACTGCCGGATAATCGATTTTGCCGGTGGCGAGAAGCGGGACTTCGGACACATTCATCACTTTCTTTGGCACGAATAATTCCGATACTCCTTCCTGCCGCGCCAGTTTCACCAGTTGCTCGCGCGTTAAATCCCGGCTGTCGGTTACCAATATCAATTGCTCGCCTTTTTTTGCGTCCGGCACGCTGATTATCGCATGTTGATTCTTTAAGAATCCGCACCCGATGAATTCCTCCACGAAAGTCAGAGAAACCATTTCCCCGGCGATTTTTGCGAAGCGTTTGGCGCGGCCGAGAATAGTTATAAAACCCTGGGCATCGATGGAAACTATATCGCCGGTGTCATACCAGCCTTCTTGGTTATCGGCCACGGGCGGAATTATTTCGCCGGGATTTTTCGCCGAGAGATAGCCAAGCATAACATTCGGCCCGGCCACCGATAACCGGCCACCCTCCCCTATTCCCTCAACCGGCGTGAGTTTATAGCTGATGCCGGGCAAAAATCTTCCTACTGTTCCGGCTTTATTATGGATGGCGGTATTGATGGAAATAACCGGGGCGGTTTCGGTTGCGCCATAGCCTTCCAGAATGCGCGCGCCGAATTTCTCCGACCATAATTTCCGCGTCTCCGGCTTTAGTTTCTCCGCCCCGGCGAATATATAGCGGATGCTGCGGAAATCATAAGGATGGGCGAACCGGGCATAACCGGCGAGGAAAGTATCGGTGCCGAACATCAATGTGGCGTTGATATCGTAAATTAATTCCGGGATTATGCGGTAATGCAATGGCGAAGGATAAAGGAAAGTTTTTATGCCGCATAATACCGGCAATAATGCCCCGACAGTGAGGCCGAAGGAATGGAACAGCGGCAATGCATTAAACACCACATCGCCCGGCCCGAAATCTATCATCGCCTCGCCCTGATAGCGGTTGGCCTGGATGTTTTTGTGCGAAAGCGCTACTCCTTTCGGCACGCCTTCGGAGCCGGAGGTGAACAGAATGGCGGCAGGGCTTTCCGGAGTTATCCCAGCCGCATGGCTGCTATAATATTTTTCGGGGAATCTTGCTTTAATGAGGCCGGAAATTTTGCTGATAAAACTGATGGATGGGCGGATATCCTCAAGATAAACAATGCTCACCGCCTGCGCTAATTTTTCCATATCCTTATGCAGTTTCCCGAGCTCAATAAATCGGCGTGAAGTATAGATTTTTTTTATCCGCGCAATTTTCACCGCATGCAGCATATTGTTAATGCCGGTGGCAAAATTTATCATTGCCGGAACTCTGCCATAAGCCTGCATGGCGAAAAATAATGTGATGCAAGCGGCGCTGCCCGGCAGCATGATGCCGACAAATTCGCCCTTCATGGTTTCACCGGCAATTTTCTCGCCCAAAATGAAACTGCGTGCCAAAAGCTGGCAGTAAGTTATTTCCTTGCGGTCGAGGTCCATTAAAATCCGGTGGCCCGGGCCGTTGATTTTTTCCGCCTCAATCAGCGATTGGAACAATGTTTTATTAATATCGGAGCTGATGAACATCATATCCACCATGATATCCCCGAGCTTCTGCCCGATTAATTTCCGCCGCGCCCGGCCTTTTATTTCCTTCGGCACTTTGAATTCTTGTGGCGGCAGGATGGTGATAGTTACCTTGGGAAACCAGCGCACCCGCACTTTTTTCTTGATGCGTGAAAACGGCGAATATTGCGGCCCATCAATACGCACCGGCAGGATTTTCGCGCCCGAACGGTCAGCAATCATTCCCGGCCCTTCATAAACTTTCATGAGCGAACCGGTAACGGTTATGCGGCCTTCGGGGAATATAGCGATTTTCGCCTTGCGATGTTTGATTTCATCGATGAGCATTTTGGTTGCCAGCGGATTGCCGGGGTCAACCGAGAAGGTTTTCACCAGGCTCAAAGAAGGCCGTATCCACCATTTTTGTGCTATGAAACTATTGATGGCGAATGTTACGCTGCCAGGCAGAAAAATGGCAAGCAGCGGCGGATCAAGGAATGAGACGTGATTGGCGACGACAACAACCTTTTCCCCTGCGGCGCGGTAATTTTCCAGGCCCTTCACTTCCACGCGGTAAAGAATTTTGAGAATCCCGCGCAGAACTTTCTTCAATAACCTTTCCGGCAGAAGCTGGCATAAATACAATGCCATGAAAATGTTGACTACAGCCAGCAGCAGGAAAATATCATCGATTTTCAGGCCGATTCCAAGCACCACCATGGTGATAACCGAAGAAATCACCATGAATAGCGAATTCAAAATATTATTGCTGGCAATTATGCGCGAGCGGTGGGATTCCTCGCCTTTGGCCTGAAGCATCGCGTAAAGCGGCACGATATAAATTCCGCCCATGACCGAAACCATCAGGAAATCCATGATTAACCGCCAGGAATGTATATCTTTTAGAAAATCAATCAGCGTTATATAATCACCTGAATTCCCAATATTCCCGGGCGAATTCCGTGTTGCGAAGAACATATCGAGAATGAATATGGATATGCCGATAGCGGCGGCGGGCGTATATTTCGCGGTGATTTCGCCATTCAAAATCCGGCTGCATATCACTGAGCCGATGGCGGTGCCGATTGAAAACAAGCTGAATAACAGCGTCACCACTCCGCCGCTGGCATGCAATATATCCCTGGTATAGCCCGGCATATTGGCAAGGAATGTCGCGCCAATCAGCCAGAACCAGGAAATGCCGATGATGGATGTGAAAACCGTGCGATTGCCACGTGAATATTTTATCTGCGCCGCGGTTGAGCGCAGAATATTATAATCCAGCTCTAAATCCGGCGAGGTGGCGGGCGCCGGCAATATGAAAAGGCTGGAGAGAAAACCAGCCAGCGCCACCGCCAGTAATATAAAAGTTATAATCTCCTTGCCATGCCATGCCAGTATGGCGCTACCGCCGGTTATGGTGCCGAATAATATGGCGATGAAAGTTCCGGCCTCGATTAAACCATTGCCGGTAACCAGCTCGTTTTTCTGTAATTGCTGCGGCAGAATGCTATATTTCAAAGGCCCGAAAAACGCAGCCTGAACTCCGGCGAAAAACAGCGCAACCAGCATTAGGCAAATACTTTCCTGGTAAATGCCCCATATTCCGAGCATCATTATTGGAATTTCCGCACCCTTCACCCAGCGGATCAGGCGCGATTTATGGAATTTATCCGCCAGCTCCCCGGCAATCGCCGAAAAAAGAAAAAACGGCAGGATAAACGCCCCCGCCGCCAGCGCCACCAGCGTTGAAGAGTTAAAAATTATCTTATCGGCCAACCTGTAAGTAACCAGGAAAATCAGTGAATTCTTGAAAACATTATCATTAAACGCCCCTAGAAATTGCGCCGTAAAAATGGGCAGGAACCGGCGCTTTGCTATGATATTGAACTGGTTCATGGGGAAAATTTCGCCTTAAATCAAGAATCCCGATAATATTGGATTTTCGATTCAGAGCAATATTAAAAGAACGGACGGCTTAGCCGCCATTTTAGCTAAATATGCCGGCTCATGCTAATAATATCCCACACCATCATTGGATAAAATAAATGCAGCGCCAGCGCGGCAGCCAGAATTATTCCGTGAGATTTTTTACCATATTGGCCAAATAGCGCGGTAACCGGCAATAGGCAGAAGGAAACCAGCATGAAATCGGCATAGGCGGGGAGCGGCAGGCAGAGTGACGCGGCGGCCAGAAGTTTCATATAGCGCATCCCATAAAATTCGCGTTTGAACAGCTTGATATAAGCCTGCTCCGCCAGCACCAGCAGCATTACCGTAAACACAAACTGCTCCAGCATATTCAGCAATTGATGGTCCACGAGCACGCGGTAAAGGCTGGCGAACATTATGAACGTCACCAGGATGGCGTCAGGAAATACGCGGAAGGAATAATCAGTAGAGGCAAGTAAAACCAGGCACACGCACATGCCGTAAATCACGAAGAAAGAATCGGAAAATCCGAATGCGAGATAGGTGGCTAGAGAAGCAAGAGTGCAGGAAAGCTCGATAAAAAAATAAACCGGGTTAATGGCAACGCCGCAATTATGGCAATGGCCTTTTGTCACAAACCAGTTGAATATCGGAACTAAATCACGGGTGCGGAGTTTTATGTTGCAGTGAGGGCAATGCGCCCTCTTGCCGCCTTGCCACTTTCCGCTAACGGTTTCGCCCTTGGGCAGCCGCCAATATGCGAGGGTGACGCAGCTTCCGATGCCCATGCCGATGGCAAAGGCGAAAATAGCTGGAAGAATTTTGCTGAAAATGAGGATAAGCAAAACTAGGATTACACCCTAGTTGTTATTTTCAAAATTACGCTTTCTGGTAAGCTTGCGGGAGCGGCGGATGGATTCTGCTTCTTCGCGCACACGCTTTTCGGATGGCTTCTCATAATGCCGGCGCATTTTCATTTCGCGGAAAATTCCTTCGCGCTGCATTTTTTTCTTGAGAATACGGAGCGCCTGCTCGATATTATTATCTTTTACAATTATTTGAACCAGATGACTATCCTCCTTGGGGTTTGGTGCATGCTTTTTTTATAAAGGTGCATCCTGTTATCATAAGGAACCTGTTTATTCAAGCTTTTTTAAGCTACTAGAAGGAAAAAATGCTAGCCAGCGGAGCCATAAAGGAAAAAATTCTGCATAAAGCGCTGGAAAACGCGGTTTTTGACGGCTGGAATAATACCATGCTGGAAGCCTCCGCCGCTATGGCGGGAATCGAGAAAAAAGCTGCCTATATCTATTTTTCCACAGGAATTTCCAGCCTGGTCGATTTTTTCGCCGAAGAGAACCTGATAGAGCTTGAAAAAGCCGCCCTGCATTTGCCGCATGATAAAAAACTCCCGGAAAAAATTTCCTGGCTCATTATGGAATATTTCAAAGCGGCAGGGAAAAACCAGGCGGCGATAAAAAAACTAATGTCCTATTACGCCATGCCGCAAAATATGCCCCATGGCCTTAGAAATCTTCACCGTCTGGTCGATAAAATCTGGCGCCTTTCCGGCGATGAATCAACCGATTTCAGCTATTACACCAAGCGTTTTTCCTTAAGCACCATATATTCCGAAACCCTGCTTTTCTGGCTCGGCGATAATTCGCAGGATTTTAAGGCAACGGAAGCTTTCCTAAAGAGAAAGATAGGAAATTTAATGAAGTTTCATAAGGCGAAAGCCGAGATCAAAGGAATAGTACGCAAGTTGGCGGGAAGAAATTAGGCTTTAACCCTTCTTAAAATCCAGCGCGGCGGAATTGATGCAATAACGCAGGCCAGTCGGCTGCGGGCCATCGGGGAAAACATGGCCGAGATGCGCCTGGCATTTGTTGCATAGAACTTCGATGCGGTTCATGCCATGCTGGGAGTCATGCTCGGTTTCCACCGCATTTTCCTTTGCCGGTTCATAGAAACTCGGCCAGCCGGTGCCGGAATCAAATTTCGCGTTTGAGGCAAATAACTCCGCCCCACAACATGCGCAATAATATGTCCCCGCTTCTTTATTGGCGTTATATTTCCCAGTGAACGGCCTTTCAGTGCCCTTTTCGCGGCAAATATGATATTGCTCCGGAGTCAAAACTTTCCGCCATTCATCATTGGATTTTTTTGGATTATCAGTCATAATTCCTACCTCTTGATTATTAAATATATGGATTCACCCATGGTTTTACAAGACGATGTTATATTCATAACCGGTGCGACCTCCGGTTTTGGGAAAGCCTGTGCTATTGCCTGCGCGAAAATGGGCGCGAAAGTCATCATCACCGGGCGGCGGAAGGAGAGGCTGGCGGAATTAGGGGAGATATTAGGAAAATCCGCACATGTTCTGGAATTGGACATCAGAAACAAACAACAGGTTTTCGAGCAAATAAAAAACCTGCCGGCGGAATTTAGCAAAATCACCGTGCTGATAAACAATGCCGGCCTGGCTCTCGGTCTTGGCCCCGCGGATGAAGCCAGCCTGGATGATTGGGAAACCATGGTCGATACCAATATCAAAGGCGTATTATACGCAACGAATGCGATTCTGCCGGGAATGGTGCAGCGCAATTCCGGGCATATAATCAATATGGGCTCCATCGCCGGAACTTATCCCTATCCCGGCGGCAATGTTTACGGCGCCACAAAAGCTTTCCTGAAACAATTTTCCTTAAACCTGCGCGCTGATTTACTCGGCAAAAATATCCGCGTCACCAATATCGAACCCGGAATGGTGAAAACCGAATTCTCCGAAGTGCGCTTCAAAGGCGACGCCCAAAAAGCCGAAACGGTATATGCAGGAATGACTCCGCTTTCCGCGGAAGACATAGCCGAAACGGTGCTATGGTGCCTATCCCGCCCCCGGCATGTCAATATCAACAGCATAGAAATAATGCCGGTGGAGCAGGCGTTTTCGGCATTTGCGGTAAGCAGGAAGTCTTAACCAAGCAATGTAGTATCCCCGCCCACTGCGGCGGTATTCACGGTGTATACCCGCTCGGTTAAAAACCTCAGCAGATAGTGCGGGCCGCCGGCTTTGGGGCCGGTGCCGGAGAGTTTTTCGCCGCCGAAAGGCTGCACGCCCACCACGGCGCCAATTTGGGTGCGGTTGACATAGCAATTCCCGACATTCGCGGCCCCCGCTATATATTCGGCGCGGGCGGAAATGCGTGTTTGCAGCCCAAGTGTCAGACCGAATTCGCTGGTGTTTATATCGCTGATTATTCTATCCAGATCCTCCGCATTGAACCGGATTACATGCAATATAGGCCCGAAAATTTCCTTTTTTAGCTCAGTAATAGAGCCGATTTCGAATATATAAGGCGGAACGAAATAACCGTTTTTATCGGTGGGAATTTTTTCGCCGTCAAACAGCGCGATGGCGGATTTTTTCATTTTTTCGCTGTGAGCCCGCAGCATTTCGCACGCTGCCTCATCGATAACCGGGCCGGAATCGGCATCGAATTCCATAGTATTTTTAATTTTGAAACCGGCCAAAATTCCCTGCAATAATGCGATTAACTTATCCGCAATTTCCTCCTGCACATAAAGCACGCGCAGCGAGGAACAGCGCTGGCCGCTACTGCCGAAAGCCGAGCGCACTATATCATCCGCCGTCTGTTCGAGCAGCGCGCTGGAATCAACTATCATGGCGTTTTGCCCGCCGGTTTCGGCAACCATCGGCACTATCGGCCCATCTTTCGCCGCCAATGCGCGGTTAATTATTCTAGCGGTGTCGGTGGAACCGGTGAAGGCTACCCCGGCTATTTTTGGGTTAGCAATCAGCGCCGCGCCAATTTTTTCTCCCGTCCCTAACACTAATTGCAGCACATTTTCCGGCACTCCGGCCCGGTGAATCAATTTCGCGGTGAAATATGAAATCAGCGGCGTTTGCTCGGCTGGCTTGGCGATTACTGCATTTCCTGCCGCCAGCGCCGCAGTTATCTGGCCAAGAAAAATCGCCAGTGGAAAATTCCATGGACTGATGCAAATGAATATTCCGCGCGGCGCAAGGCGCAGCTCATTATGCTCGCCCGCCGGGCCGGGCAAAGTTTTTGGGCCACCCAAAACTCGCCGCGCTTCAGCCGCATAATAACGGCAAAAATCCTCCGCTTCCCGCACCTCAGCGATTGAATCACTCAAAGTTTTCCCCGCCTCGCGCATGCAAAGAGCAATCAATTCATAGCGATTTTCTTCAAGCAAATCCGCCAGCTTTTCCAAGCATTCCGCCCGCCGCGCAACCGGGGTAGCGCGCCATTTGGCAAAACCTTTTTCCGCCGCCGCAATTGCTGTTTCCGCATCGCCTTCCTCTGCCGCATTCCAATCGCCGACCGGGCGGTGAATATTAGCCGGTTCATGCATTATTAACGGATTCCCAGCCCTTTCCTCACCATCTATTATGGAAAATGCCCGCCAATAATTATTATCATATTCCTTTAATTTATTTTTTAAGTCCTTGAGTTCCCAAATATTTCCCAAATCATAGCCATGAGAATTTTTCCAATTCGGGTAAATATTTTCCGGCAATGGAATTTGCGCTGGCCCGGAAAATTCCAGCGGATTGTGCAAAATTTCATCGAGCCCCGCATCTTTTTCCGCCAGCTTATGCACGAATGAATTATTGGCACCGTTTTCAAGCAACCTTCTAATGAGGTAAGGCAGAAGTTCATGAAATGAGCCAATCGGCGCATAAATCCGGCAAGGAGTTTTTGCCGCCAAGCCGGCATAAACCGCATCGCCCATGCCATGCAATTTCTGCAATTCAAATTTATTTTCCCCCGCCAATTCCTGCATGGTGGCGATGCTGAGCGCATTATGCGTGGCGAATTGCGGATAAAAATTTTCCGGGGATGCCAGGAGTTTTTTGGCGCAGGCCATATAGGAAATATCGGTGTTTTCCTTGGCTGTGAAAACCGGATAATTTTTCAATCCCGCCACTTGCGCATTTTTAATTTCCGTATCCCAATATGCACCCTTCACCAGCCGGATTGGTATCAGCCGATTATATTTTTCCGATAATTTCCGCAAGTAATCCAGCGCCGGGAAAGCGCGTTTCTGATAAGCCTGAACCGCGAGGCCGAACCCGTCATATCCGCCGAAATCCCCGGCAAAAGCCTGCCGGAAAATTTCCAAATATAAATCAAACCGCGCCGCATCCTCGGCATCAATGGTGAGCAATATATTATATTTCGCCGCCTCTTTTACGAGGCCTATAAGCCTTGGCAGAAGATGCTCCGCCACTTCACCTTCCTTCAATAATTCATAATGATGATAAAGCGCGGAAAGCTTAACCGAAATGCCGGGTTTGCTTCGCCAATCCATATCCACCGGTTGCAGCGCGCCGACTTTTTTTATCACATCTAAGTAACCGGCAAAATATTGCTCCGCTTGGTGACCCGTCCGCGCTGATTCGCCAAGCATATCATAGGAAAGCAAAAACCCTTTCTTCTCATAACCCGCCGCTTTTTTAATTCCCTGCTCTATCGTCTCTGCTAATATAAAACTGCCGGCCAGTTTTTCTATTATCGCCGTAGCGGCGCGGGAGAAGGCTGAGGCTCTGGTTCACT
>Ga0206823_1144_pt1 | contig 15932 bp, 16 predicted proteins | sample Alteio_BWOrgCont_81_FD_152868 | JGI IMG/M metagenome (GOLD analysis project Ga0206823, IMG submission 152868) | Enriched cells from forest soil in Barre Woods Harvard Forest LTER site, Petersham, Massachusetts, United States -... | ecosystem: Environmental > Terrestrial > Soil > Temperate forest >...
CTTTCTCACTCCCCGCCGCGCATTACACACTGAGCTATTTGAGCGGACGTTGGGCGGGCGAGTGGACGCTGAACGAGGAGACAATTCACCAGGGGCAGCGGGTGCTGGAAAGTCGGCGCGGATCGACTGGCATTCAACTCAATCCATGGTTCGCTATCCGTAAGGGTAACGCGGATGAAGAGCATGGCGAGACATGGTTTGGGGCGCTTGCGTGGAGCGGTTCATGGCGTATCACAATCGAACAGGATGCGCTGGACAAGGTGCGCGTGACGGGCGGTTTCAATCCCTTCGATTTCGGCTATGCTCTGAAGTCAGGCGAGAAGTTGGAGTCGCCGGTCTTTTACGCGGGCTATACAGATCATGGCATGGGCGGCGCTTCGCGACTGCTGAACCGCTTTACGCTGACGCATATCTTGCCCCAGGCGCCGAGTCCCAAGCTGCGACCAGTGATTTACAACTCTTGGGAAGCAACCCAGTGGAACGTGTCTGAGGCCGTAGAGGGAGCTCTGGCGGAGAAGGCCGCGGCCCTGGGTGTGGATCGCTTCGTGATGGATGATGGCTGGTTTGGCCAACGCAAGGGCGATCGCGCGGGATTGGGAGACTGGTATGTGAACAAGGAGAAATTCCCCAACGGGCTCAAGCCTCTGATCGACAAGGTGCATTCCTTGAAGATGGATTTCGGCTTGTGGGTCGAGCCGGAGATGGTCAATCTGGACTCGGATCTCTATCGCAATCATCCGGATTGGGTGCTGAATTTCCCCGGGCGCCCGCGTACTGAAGGACGCAACCAGTTAGTCCTGAATCTGGCCCGACCGGATGTGCGTAAATACGTCTTCGATGCGATGGACAAGCTGTTGACTGAGAATGATATTGCCTTCCTCAAGTGGGACTACAACCGAAATTGGAGCGAGCCGGGATGGGATCAACTCCCGGCAGACGAGCAAAAGAAGGTCTATGTCGAGTTTACGCGGAATCTGTATTCGATCCTGGCTGAGTTAAGAGCTAAGCATCCGGGAGTGGAGATCGAGAGCTGCTCGGGCGGCGGAGGCCGCGTCGACCTCGGCATTGTGCACTACACCGACGAGGTTTGGCCCTCAGACAATACCGACCCGCTGGATCGGCTGACCGAGCAGGACGGGTTCACACGTGCTTACCCAGTCCAGACGATGGCGGCTTGGGTCACCGACTCCCCACATTGGCTCAATAACCGCACTACATCAATGCCCTATCGGATGCTGGTTTCGATGCAGGGCGTTCTTGGCATCGGCGGCAACCTGAACAATTGGACAAACGAAGATACGGCAATTGCCAAGCGTTTGATCGCGGCCTATCACCAAGTGCAGAAGACAATCACGCAGGGAGATTTGTACCGGCTCATTTCTCCGACCTATGGCAGCGAATTCGCCGCCACAGAGACCGTCTCACCCGAGAAATCACAGGCTGTATTTTTTGCCTTTGTGCATTCGACCCAGGAGGGACGCAGTTTTCCGCGCTTGCAGTTGCTGGGGCTCGATCCCAATGCGACCTACGCACTCGGCAGCATCGAAGGCAAGGCAGCGGACGGAACACCGACAGAAGCCTCTGGCGCGTGGTGGATGAATCATGGAATCGAGGTTGCGCTGCAAGGAGACTTCCAGGGCGCGGCCTTCCGTTTGGATCGCGAGTAGCGTGAGAGGGCAAAGAGGCTGTCGTCTACATCGTGAGTCGGAGGGGGGCGAGAATGACGTCCGGATTTTCCTCCCCGAGTGCGAGCAGTATCTGATCTGGTAGACCGACATCGTCAGGGGGACTTGAATGAATTGCAAGATACCAGTCAATATGTCTGAAGGTACGGGGCCCGACCAAGTTAACTTCGGAACACTCGGTCAATATATGTTCTGGGGGCCGGCGTTCTGTCCTGATCTTCCGGAGACTAACTTGCGCATTCCTTCCGTTCGCGGCCCGAAGCGGACGCTTCTTCCAGGTCTTCTGGCGGTGCTGATCGCTGCTTCCGCTTCGTCGCAGCAGACGCGGGTGATTCATGCGGATATGGCGAAGGTGACCGGGCCTCACAGCGAGGTTCCGTTACGCGTCGTCGGTGCTGGCCGCGCCGAGGAAGGGCTTCGCGCAGACTGGCAGGAGCAATTGGCTGTGGTGCAGAACGAGATCGGCTTCAAGTACCTGCGGATGCACGGGCTGTTATGCGACGAGATGGGTGTCTACACCGAGGACAAGCAGGGGAATCCGCAGTTCAACTCTGTATGACGCGTTGCTTAAGCAGCACATACGACCGTTCGTAGAGTTGAGTTTTATGCCAGGCAAGCTGGCGAGCGGCACAAAGACGGTGTTCTGGTGGAAGGGGAATGTTACGCCGCCGAAGGACCAGGCAAAGTGGGCGATGCTGATTCGCGCGCTGCTGGCGCACTGGAAAGAGCGCTATGGCGTGGCTGAGATAACGCAATGGTACTACGAGGTGTGGAACGAGCCGGATCTCAAGATGTTCTGGTCAGGCTCGATGAACGAGTACTTCAAACTCTACAAAACGACCTCGGAGGCCGTGAAGGAGGAGTGCCCGAAGTGCCGGGTCGGCGGTCCTGCTGCTGCGGCTCAGTATACGGCAGAGGCATTTGAGAAGTGGCTGTTGACGACAATGGCGTTCATGTCGATCGGCTTATGAGCGCCGCGTCTGTGTTGCCCCGCTTCACTATGACAAGGACGGTAACATCTCGCCTGTCCCGGAGTTTGATTTGTATCGGAATCCATCAACCATATCCAGATCGGTTCCCTAGCACGAAGCCGCTCGCGATGATTCCCGACACGCGTGTTGAGTCACGTGAAAATCGGCTATGTACAGTCAGCACTGAAACGGGGGACGAGCCCGTTGTCGTCCAGATCACCGGTTTTGGTCCATCTTCGACGGATTACGTCGACCGCACGAGCGATCCCCGGAGTTCGAAAGGACCCAGTTAAGATCTCGACAAGAGGCTGAAATATGCGCTCCCCCATCATCGATCATCAGGGTCTCGGCGAGGTGACATTTGGGCATTGTCTTAGCTTGAGTTTCACTTCGGCCAAGCTTGAAGAGCGGCGGCAACCACGCACAACAGATCTTTGCGGGTGGCACCGGTGGACGCCTGAACAGTCAAGCCAAAGTTGGCCGTTTGCACGAAGTTCGCGAGCGTGTCCACATCCGCGTTGATGGGCAGGTCGCCTTCAGAAACTGCGCGCCGGAAGCGTGCGCGCAAGCCCTCGAATCCAGCGAGACGCTGTGCCGCGAATTCCTTTCGTAACGGATCGTCCCCGCAAGAAAGTGCGCCATGCACCCACATACAAGTTCTCGGCGTATGCGGATCGGTCAACAGATCGACGACCCCGTAGAATACCCGCTCGACTACGGCGCGCGCTGTCGGCTCTCGGAGCGCCTCAGAGAGATAAACGGACGGACCCTTTAAATAGCGGTCGAGCACTTTCAGAAAAAGAGTTTTCTTGTTACCAAAAGCGGCGTAAAGACTGGGACGATTGATGCCCATCGCATTTGTGAGATCGGAAAGCGACGTCCCAAGGTAACCCTTCCGCCAAAAAACCTGCATCGCGCGGTCCAACGCTTCCTCTGTGTCGAAAGCGCGGGGTCGCCCGAGTGCCGATATAACTTTCTCGCGTTTCATACTGATAAGTAAATAAATCATTGACAGCTTACGTGTCTATGATGTTTGATTATGTACCGATTGGTAAGTAATAGCAAATGGCCAACAAGATATGGAAGGCGCCAAAGTCATGAGCACCGACAAACTTTCAGGAAAAATCGCCCTAGTCACCGGCGGCAGCAGCGGTATCGGACTCGCTACAGCCAAACGGTTTGTGTCCGAAGGCGCGTATGTCTTCATCACCGGCCGCCGCCAAGCCGAACTCGACGCCGCCGTGAAACTCATAGAACGCGACGTTACTGGCATCTGCAGTGACGTCTCCAACCTTGCAGACCTCGACCGTGTCTATGGCGCGATTAAAAGCGAGAAGGGCCGCCTCGACATTCTCTTTGCCAACGCCGGAGGAGGTGCGCTCGCGCCCCTTGGTCAGATCACCGAGGAGCATTTCGACAAGACCTTCAATACCAATGTCCGTGGTCTACTATTCACCGTGCAGAAGGCGCTGCCGCTAATGCCGCCGGGGTCGTCGATTATCCTCACCGCGTCCACCACTTCGATCAAAGGCACGCCGGCATTCAGTGTTTACAGCGCAACGAAGGCAGCAGTGCGGTCCTTCGCACGCAACTGGACTCTTGACCTCAAGGAGCGCAAAATACGCGTCAATGCCGTCAGTCCGGGTGTCGTGCCCACTCCGGGCTACGATTTGATGGGACTCACCAAAGAGCAGGTGCAGGGTTTCGTGGACTTCCAGGTCACCGCAATCCCGCTTGGTCGCGTCGGCACAACTGATGAAATCGCCAAGGTGGTTGTGTTTCTCGCGTCTGACGACAGCAGTTTCGTCAACGGCATTGAACTTTTTGCAGACGGGGGCATGGCGCAAATCTGACAGCTAGAAAAACCACCGCGCGGTCAACAACTTAACCACAAGACATCTCACACGAAAATTCAACACCTCTGCTGGCCGTAAGCATTGGCGATTGACCACGAAGCGAGAATTCCACCTGGCTCCATGGGAGTTTTCGGGGAGTAATCGATTGCGATGGCCCCCAAAAAGTTTGTCGATGAGCGCGTTGCCCTGTTGGCGACAGTGGATCACTCAGGCCTCGCTTGCCGTTTTGCGATAAGAGTTAACTGCAGTGCAAAAGTGCGCACTCTAGAGGGCCGCCCTCTCGATTGACAGCCGACCATGACGTGGCGAATACTCTCAATGTGCACGTAGGGTGCATCGGCACACCGCCGAAGGGCAATGCCCACCTACACGATTTCATCGTGGAGACCCTATATGCCCGACCTTGAAAACCTCAAAAAGCAAACAAAGCTCATAGTGCGATGGCATCGCGACCGGCACTATCCGGTTGCCGCACAGATTCGCGAACTCCTGCCTCGATTTCAAAATGTCCCGGACGCCGAAATTCTTGCAGCGAACTTCAAACTCAGCGATGCGCAGGAAATGGTCGCACGACAGCATGGCTTTGACAGCTGGCAAGCCCTGAAGACAGGGCTTGCCAGCACTCTGAACAAAGTGAAGCCGTCACCATCAAAGGTGACAATTGTCGGCTCAGAGCCGCAGTTGTTTGTCGCCGACATCGAGAGATCGTGCGAGTTCTTCTGTAAGGAGCTTGGCTTTTCAGTAATATTCAGCTATGGCAGTCCGCCCTACTATGCACAGGTGGGGCGCGATTCGGCACGCATCAATCTGCGGTGGGTCGATCGACCCGTAATGGATTTGACGCTTCGAGATCAGGAGGGACTGTTGTCGGCGTCAATGACCGTTGCCACGCCCGACGAGATCAAGATGCTGTTCCTTGAATTTCAATCCGCTGGTGCTGCTTTTCACCAGACACTGAAAAGACAGCCCTGGGGTGCCAGGAATTTCGTGCTCAAAGATCCAGACGGGAACCTATTGCTGTTTGCCGGACCTGCAAACTGACGGGCTTGATCGAAGACGTCCAGTCACGCAGACTGCTCTCAATTGGTGCATCATCGCCAAATCAGTGCGCCGGGATAAACCGGCATGAAGCAGGGAATGTAAGAGTCCTACGAGAAAGGAGTAGCGAACCACTCGGCCCCGGGTTTTGCGTTGGGCACTGCGAGGTGCACGGCGAAGCGTAAACAGGGGTACAGGCGGGCTGGGTATTGAGCTCCGAAAAGATGCAATCAGGGCGCCGACGCTTTTGATTTGGTGGAAGGCAACATGGCGGGGGCGATAGCGCGAGCCCTTTGCCAGCCCTGCGTAGTCGAAGACCCCAGACACGTCTGGAAGCTTCATGCACGAGAACCGGGAGACCTCGGATGTTCCTGCGAGCAGCAACAGAAGGACGGCGGGTGAAGGCTTAGGCCGCAACGCCCGCGTGCACGCATCCGGAGGAGTCGGACAGTGGCATAGTACCGATGAGTCATTCGAACAAAATCGAGCATTCGATGGCGGAGAGTGCGGAGGGAAGGCCGCTGATCAAGGAGAACACCCTTCAACCACACACGCCCCCGACACAGAGCGGGGCAGGCGTTTCACAGGGGCTGGCGGGTGTGCGGAAAGCAGCAAGGGAACATAAAGAGATGAAGTTCACCGCTCTGCTTCACCACGTTACAGTTGATCTGCTGCGGCACAGTTTTGGTTCATTACACCGCAGAGCTGCGCCGGGAGTGGACGGCGTGACGTGGCAGGAGTATGAAGCCGGGTTGGACTGCCGCACGCCGAAGCGCACTCGCCAGGTCGCTGGCTGAGCCAAACGAAGTCGGAGCGGGGTCGACGCGCCCAGGAATCCGGGTCGTGACCTCCTGCAACAACCAACTATTGCCGTCGGGGTCGCTGAAGGTACCAAAAGACCGGTAGCTGGCTTGGTCGGGTGCTCGTCCGCCGATCCGGCCATTGGCGCCATCGGATTGGAACTGTGCGCCAGGCTCGCCAGCGTGGGATACCGCGCTGATTTCGGCGCCGCGGCTTGCGAGTTCGTCGCGCGCAACCTCGATGTCGGAGACGATCAGATAGAGGCCACGAGCCGATCCGGGCGTCGCGGATGTAATGCTCATGCCGAATTGGACAGAGCAGCCGGAGCCGGGGGGCGTGAACTGTACGACCCGGAAGCCATTATTGAAAGGGAAGTCGGCGTCCAGCCTCCACCCGAGGCCACCATAGAACTTCTTCGCGCGGTCGACTTCAGCGACAGGGATGACGACCACCTCAAGTTTCATATCGACAGTGGTGACGCTCTTGTTTCCTGTCCCTTCTTTACGTACTTCGTGAGTGTTCATTGCAACCTCCTGTTGTGCTACTTGCGCTGTGGAATACCTGATCGGATCTATCAGTCGAGATCACCGGGGCTCAAACCGTGATGACAATCTTACCGATCTGATTTCCAGCTTCCATGTATCGGTGAGCGGCTACTACGTCGTCGAGTTTGAACGTGCGGTCCACTCTCGGTCTGAAGATGCCTCTTTCGATGCCATCGTTGATGAACGAGATTCCTCGCTCCACCGCAGCTTCATTGCGAGTCAGACCCAGGGACTTAGAACCGGTGAAGTTGAACATCATGTAAAGATGGAACTCGATCGATTTGATCCACAGATCGTACAGCGGGGCCGGCAGGTCCTCGCCGCTTCTGACGCCATACAAAATCAGGTGACCGCGCGGTTTGATGACTCGCCCAAGTGTCGCAAGCTGCTTTCCGCCTACCGCATCGTAGGCTAAGTCGACGCCTTTGCCTCCTGTTTCGGCGAGAACGCGCTCTACAAGATTTTCTTCTTCGGTGGCGACGACGATATCTGCTCCCGCATTCCGGAGAGCTTCGACCTTTGACGATGTCCGGGTGGTTGCGATCACCTTCGCGCCGACCGACCTTGCAATTTCGATTGCGGCTAGGCCGGTAGATGACGAAGCTGCAGTAATCAGGACAGTTTGGCCAGAGGCAAGCTTCGCCATCTCGATTAACGCGAAGTACCCAGTCAGATACGCAGTCCCAAAGGATGCCGCCTCGACTTCGGAGAGCTTCGCGGGATAATGCACCGCCGACGTGGCGGGCATGATTGCCCATTCTCCATAGGCCGGGTAATCGCCTTGGCTATGACCGGGGAAGGTCGCTACCTTGTCTCCCACCGCTAAACCCACCACACCGGGCCCGAGCATGTCGATGGTTCCCGAAACCTCATAGCCAAGTCCGGCCGGCAGCGTGGGACTCTCAAAGTATTGATTGCGCCGCCATAGCGTCTCTGCGAAATTCAAGCCGATCGCGGCTACTTTGATGCGCACCTCGCTGGGGCCGGGCTCCGGCACTTCGGCGTTTTCCAACCGAAGCACTTCCGCTGGTCCGAATTCGTGGAAACGAACTACCCTATTGATGAGATCTGCCATAACTACCTCGCACTACCTTCCAGTTTGTGAGATTCCGAATACCTGCTTTTCTCAAGCTGCGCTTGGCTGTGTCGCAACGCTGTTTTGAGCTTCGATAACCCTGACGCTGTTAACAAAAGCTTTTTTCAATACGCTCCGGCCGATGGTGCCGAGCACGAAGCCGAGCAGCCATCCCTTGAAATTCTTGCCCTCGCGCACCACAGCCACGTCGATGTCAGTGGTGCCATCCAGATTACGCGTGAAGTTGTAGGTGTGGCCGGATGCGCCCCCCCAGAGGTTGGAGTCGGTCGTAGTGAGGACGACATGATTGGTATCGGACCAGTCGTAGTGGAGGCGTTCCCAGACGCCGCCGGAGCCTTCCGTTACGTCAGCCTGTGTGCGACCCAGCTGATGCACCTTGAGGTATTCGTCGGCACTGTTGCCGAAGATCTTCGAACGGCCCGGGCCGAAGTCGGTAAGCCCGGCGATGTACAGCTCGGGCGTGAGGGTGGTTGTCTGGTGAAGATTGATCGTAGACATCAGGTTTCTCCTTTGTTGAATTTGGTTGATGGGCGGCGGAAAATTCAGCTCCGTCGCCCCGATGAATTCCCATCACGCTGTCGGATTCGCGATGCTTGACCGCAATGTCCTGAAGCCCTCGCGAAGCTCTTCAGAGTAGAACTTCGGTTGTTCCCAGGCCGCGAAGTGCCCTCCCTTGGGAAGCTTGTTGTAGTGAATGAGCTTGGGGTAAGCTTTCTCGGCCCAACTGCGCGGAGCGGTATAGATTTCGTCTGGAAAGGCGCTCACGGCCACCGGGACGGTGGCTCCCTTGACGTCGAAGAACCCTTTCTTCGCCGTGGAACTATAGTCCCAGTAGGAGCGTGCGGCAGATACGGCCGTGTTCGTCAGCCAGTAAAGCGTGATGTTGTCGAGAATGTCGTCTCGCGTCAGACCTTCGGTTTCTCCGTCGAAGGCACGCGTGATCAGCTCCTCGCTGCGTGCATCGTGATCAATCATCCAGGCGGCCAGTCCGACAGGCGAATCCATCAGACCGTAGAGCGTCTGGGGACGGTTGCTAATCTCGATGGCGTAACCGAGTCCCTTCTTGTAGAAGAAGTCGAGCTGGTCCCAGGCGTGCTGTTCATCGGCGGAGAGACCGGACGGCGGCGGTTCGTGCCTGGTGAGTGCCCGGGCAACGTCGGCCGGAACGGTCCCCGGCATGTTCGAGTGAATGCCGAGCAGTTCCTTCGGCGCCTGCACGCCAAATTCGTCGACGACCTGTGCGCCGACATCGCCGCCCGCCGCCACAAAGCGCGTGTATCCAAGGCGCTTCATCAGCGTGGTCCACGCGCGCACGATATGGGATATGTCCCAGCCCGTGGTAGTGGGCTTGCCCGAGAACCCGTAGCCCGGCAGCGATGGAACCACGACGTCGAACGCATCCGACGCGCTGCCGCCATGTGCAGTGGGGTTCGTCAGCGGATCGATGATCTTTAGCTGTTCGATGATGGAACCAGGCCATCCATGCGTGACGATGAGCGGCAGCGCATTTTCATGTTTCGAGCGAACGTGAATGAAATGAATGTTGAGTCCGTCGATCTCGGTCATGAACTGCGGGAGGGCGTTCAATCTCGCTTCGACCCTACGCCAGTCGTACTCGTCCGCCCAATACTGCGCGACCTTCTGCATCGTGCTGAGCTGGACGCCTTGCGATGCATCCCCAACGAGTTCTTGCTCAGGCCATCGAGCCGCTCGGATGCGCATGCGAAGTTCAGTAAGTTCCGTTTCCGGAACGTCCACATGAAACGGGCGAATTCCATTCTTTCCAATCGGTTGGTTGTGGTTGGCGATGGGTTGAGAATTTGCAAAGGCCTGCCCGATCATCCCCTGGCTAAACGCAGCTCCCAGGCCCAGCATTGAGCTCGCCTTGAGAAAACTGCGGCGCGAATTGTTGTTCAGTTGCTCCATGACATCGTTCTCCTTTGAGTAGCTTTTTCGCTTCGGGGTACTCGGCCCCGATTTTTTGCGCGAGACTTCGCCTCCGGCGTTTCTGCCGGTCACCACGAGCCAGACTAAAGCCGCAAATAGGCTTTGTATTGCCTGGGAGTTATGGCGCGAGGTCAGGCATTTGAGTGCTTCTTCAGCAATTGATCGAATGCGATCTGCATGAAGACTTCAAGTGGAGCGTCGCTCGCTTCCGCCTGCGAACGCAACAGCGCTCCCTCCCAGCTATTGAGCAGGAAACCTGCCAGCGATTCAGGATCTGTACCTGCAGGCAATTCTTTCTGTGCGATTGCCTGCTCGATGACCGTCGCGATCGTGTGCTGCCAGTGCGTAAACGTAGCGCTGATCTGTTTTCTCAGTTGCGGATTCGCTGCCGCAACCTCCAGACTGAAGCGGCCCATCATACATCCAGGAATCGCTCCCTTCTGCCCATAGAACTTCACGAGGTCCATGAAGTACTGCTTCAGACGCTTGCGCGGCGACACCTTCGAACCCATCAAGACGGAAGCGGCGTGCTCCGCCTCGCGCGTGGTGTATCTCTCAAGCGCGGCCGCGGCAAAGTCTTCTTTGCTGCCGAAATGGTGATAAAAGGAACCCTTCGGCACATCCGCTGTCTTCAGAATCTCAGTGAGCCCGGTGGCGTTGTAGCCGTGCTGGTGCATCAGCTTCAGGCCTGTGTCGATCAGGTGATCACGCGTCGATTTCGTTGCCATAAAAAACTCCTCGCTGCTCGTCTTCATGTGAGCAATTCGCATCACCTTCCGCTTATAGTCTCCCGCACAGACTCGGACTCGGGAGGCTGGACTTCGAATCGTTCGTTGAAGGTATTTACGAATGCACTCTCGTGGGGGCCCGCCTGATCGCGCAGGAACTTTGCCCGAGCCACCATTATTTCGTCGGCGTCTGTTGCAAGGGCATCCATGGTCTCTTGCAGAAACTCGTCGAGTGGCATGGCGCGGAACTCTTCGCTGCTATTGAGTAGTTCCGTGCGTACCCATGGCGGGATCACCTCAAGCACGCGGACACTTGTGTTGCGAAGTTTGAAGCGCAAAGATTGCGAATAAGAGTGGAGAGCTGCCTTGGTCGAGGAGTACACCGCCGCCATCGCCATCGGTACGAAGCCCAGGACGGAGGAAACATTCAACACGGCGGCTGACTCCTGCTTCTTCAAATGTTCGACAAGAGTCCCCGTGAGCCGAATTGGCCCCATGAGATTCGTGGCAATTGTCGAAGAGATGAGCCCATCGTCAACAGCGCCGGCAACGTCGTCGACCTGCATGATGCCGGCATTGTTGATCAGTACATTCAGCCTTGGATACCTGGAGATCAGCTCTGCAGAGACTCGCTGAACGCTGGCCGGGTCTGCGATGTCGAGCTCGATCGAGTCCATGCCCGGATTCGCTTCGACTGTCTCTGCCAAGTTGGCTTTGCGCCGCCCGGAGATGATGACCTTGTTTCCACGCTGGTGCAACGCTTCGGCGAGAGCTTTGCCGATACCGGAGCCGCCGCCAGTGATGAAGATCGTGTTTCCTGTGAATTTCATTTATTTTCTCCTCTCATTCGAGATCAGCCCTGAATTCCATATCGGGCTGCCGGTTTCTGACGCGAAAGATTTGGACCGAGGGCTTTGCGCGCCGCATCATAGTTTTCCCAGTCGGCCCTATCCGGTAGAGCCGGAATGGTAACCAGCTCATGCTGGTCGAGACCGGAGAGGGATGCATCGACCATGTCCTCAGCGGTCATCACGATCTCGCTCGGCAGGTCCTCCACCGGACGACCGGCCTTTGCCCAGAACGGCGTTGCGGTTGCGCCCGGCAACACAGCCTGGACAGTGACGCCCGTGCCTTCCAATTCGTTCTTCAGGGCTTGCGTAAAGTTCACGACGTACGCCTTGGTACCGCTGTATGTTCCGTTCAGAAGGTCTGGCGCAAGGGCCACGACGGAGGCAATGTTGATCAGCAGACCGTTCTTCCGTGCCACAAAGGCAGGCAGGGCGGCAAGGGCCAGCCGCGTAAGAGCGGTGACATTCAGATAGATCATCGATTCGAGATCGTCGATGTTCGCATCGAGAAGTTTCCCTGCGCTGCCCAGACCGGCGTTGTTTACCAGCGCAGTGATTGCGGGGTCGGTGCGCAAACGCTCGGCGATTCTCCGAACATCTTCCGCCTTCGTCAGGTCGGCAGCGATCGTTTCGATTCTTCGACCGGCGGACTTCAGTCGTGCGGCGACTTTAGAGAGATTCTCCTGGCTGCGAGCCACGAGAATAAGATCGTAACCGCGCTTGGCAAGGCGATCTGCGTACACCGCGCCGATGCCGGTAGAACCACCAGTGATAAGGGCGGTGCCTTTGGATGTGGGTGCTGACATGGTGTGAATCCTCCTAAATTCCCGAGGTATTTCGCCTCGCACCTCAATAGAGTAGACCAGTCGGTCTACAGATGCAGAAAAAATGTTGGACTCAGGTCGTCACGTTAGTTGGTTGCGCACACTTTCGAGAATCCGGTTCGAAAGCGAGGGTTTTGGAGAGCCCCGGCGCCACGACGCCGCCCAGTACTGGAGCCGTCCGAAAAAGCACTTCCTCGCGATCCCGCAATTCGCGGAAATGATTTCCTCAAGCCCTTGCTCGAAGGCCGTCCTGGATCTCTCATTCCCGCGTCCCGAACCTTCCTCAGCGCTGAGATTTATCGAAAAACGTGAGCTGTGGCAGTTGCCTCTAGGTTTCGATTTCTGCCATGATTGACGTCAAGTTAACGGGTTCTGCCATGCGAATTCCCCAAGCCATAGCCAAGGCGGCAAAGGAGAATCCAGGAATGTCACAACCCCTGCGGGCAAAGGTTGGGCAGAGGTCTATAGGGCAGAGGTCGCGTGTTTGATATGGGTTCGATAACGGTTCCCGATCGTGCCTTACAGCGCCAAATGAAGCCATCCGTGACGCTTGTTTTCTGTAAGTTACGACCTTCCTTTTCGTCACGGCAATTTCTTGGGGATTTTCGGGAAGCGCCGGACAATATAGGGCTCGCACGGGGAGACTTGATTGAAAGCCGGGGGCGTAGTTCAGCCGCAGGCCGCCGGTTCGAGTCCGTCGCTCCCGCCAGCATTTCAAACCTAGGATGAAGGCCCTACGGCTTAACGAGCAAGAGTCGTTGAGTGTCTCGGCGACTTGGCACCATCGCATTGGAATCCCTGGGAAAGTGTGTCATCCTTTCCCGGGCCACTTGCTTCACAAGGAGGTGCCAATGAGTAACGGCGACTCCCCGGGCGAGAATAAGCATCTGCCAGCTGAAGGGCCCTTCACCACCTTCTTCCTGCTGGACGGCAAGTCCGAAGTTCCATCGGAGTTTCGAACTCCGAGCACGTTTACGATCACCCGACTTCGGTCGAAGGTTGGATTGCCTGACCGCATCACAAAACGATCGGCGGTCCCCGCTCTTCTCGTTTCCGTTTCCCTCGCGGCATTGCCGAAGTCAGGTTATCAGCTATGGACAGAAGACAAGCTTATCCCTACGTCTGCGATCGATCCATTCCGCTCCAACGTGATCGATTTCGCTTCGGGGCCAACGTGCTGGGCGGGTTGTGCATTCGATTACCTTCACTATTCCGTTCCTCGTGAAGGACTCGACGACATCGCGCGTGATCTCGGATTCGGGACGGTGAAGGACTACCGTCTTGCCGTTCTCGAAGACGATCTGGTTGTAACCCAGATCACCAAAAGCATTCTTCCATTCGTGGGCCGCAGCGACAGTCCATCGCTTCTGGCCTTGGATCAGTTCAGTCTCATCCTGGGGGCCCATCTTCTTCAGAGATACGGTGTTCTCCAGAAAGCGGCTCGCGCTCGAAAGGGAGGGCTAGCTCCGTGCAGATGCGACGCGCGTCGGAGCTTCTTCATGAGAAGATCCACGGCCGCGTCCGGCTCTCAGAGCTTGCGCGCGAATGTGGATTGTCGATGAGCCATTTTGCCCGCTCCTACAAAATCTCCTTCGGAATGTCCCCCCACCAGTGGCTCATTCAGCATCGCATTGACCGCGCCAAGGAAATGATGAGCGGGACCAAGAGTTCACTCATGGAGATCGCGATCCAGTCCGGGTTTAGCGATCAGGCGGCGTTGACGCGCACATTCCGGCACGTTGTTGGCGTGGCTCCGGGGAGTTGGCGACGGCAAAACAGGGCGATGCGCTTCGACTCGTAGCCGGGTCTCATTCCTGCAAAAATTCGGGCGGGAAATGACAAAATCAGCAAAATTTGACAAGGATGCCGAGGCTGGAAGGTTTATGTTTGGCGCGGGCCTGATCGTGCTCCTATCCCAATTCAACTTGAAGGAGAACCGATATGAAATCTGCGGATGGTAAGCCAAGCATCGTTTTCTGTCACGGACTCTGGGCCGATGGCTCTTGCTTTAGCAAGCTGATAGTTCCCCTTCAAATGGAGGGGTATGAGTGTATTGCAGCGCAGTACGGCCTCAACACAACTGCAGAGGACGTCGCCTTGGTCAAAGCAACGATAGGCCGGGTCAATAACCCTGTTGTTCTCGTCGGGCACTCCTACGGCGGAAGCGTTATCACCGGCGCCGGAACCGACGATCGCGTTGCAGGGCTGGTTTATATCTGCGCCCTGGCTCCCGACGCCGATGAAACCTCGCAGACCCAGCAGTCCAAATTCCCGACGACCGACGTCTTTTCCCAGATCGAAGTCGTGGACGGACGCATCTGGCTGCGTCCGGAGGGCACGAAGTATTTCTGTGGAGACCTTTCGGAGCAGGAGCAGAAGCTAGTTTGGGCGACGCAAGGAGTCCCCAGGCCCGTGATCGAAGTAATCCGTGCGGCGGCGAAAGCTGCATCAGGGGCCACTGTAGCGGCATGAAAACCTGCTCTTGATTCACCGCTACCGAACTCGCAATGATTATTGAATCTCGTTGTCAATTGTGGACGTTCCCGCCAGTGGGCAGAATAGAAGTACCCAAGCCAAGTCGCGGCAGTGGATTCTCCGCGTCCACAAGCTTCAGGATGGCTTCTGTCGTCGCCCGGATCTCGGCCCATATCGGAAGACCGAAGGCCGCACCGGCTTCGGCCGTTATCCATCAAGCGCGGATTTGCCCGATGAAGAGCAGGCCGTAGCTAATCACGGGATCGCCGAGTCGCACCCCTTGCAACCACAGGCGAATGTCCTCCGCTAGATTCCGTCTCGAAATCGGTGGCGACACTGAGCTCCTTCCATATTCGTGCTTCTTCTAATCGCGCGAGATCGTTCTTTTCCACTGCGGCGTACGCATCGCGGCCGAGCAACAGTCGCAACGGAGGGTTTCGCTCCTGCGTCAGCTGGATGATCGCCTGTGCCGCCTTTTTTGGATCGCCTGGCTGCTTCCCGTTGTAATTGCGCTGAAATCTTGCGGTAGCTGCAACAGTCGAGTCGTATGCGGGATGACCTTCGCTCAGTTCGGTGGAACTCCCCGCGAAGTCCGTGCGGAACCCACCGGGTTCAGCAATTGTGACCTTGATGCCGAGTGGTGCTACTTCCCGCGACAGCACTTCAGAGAAGCCTTCAACACCCCATTTCGCCGCCGAATAAGGCCCACGTCCCGGAGGGCCGATCCTTCCGCCCACCGATGAAAACTGAATAAAGTGGCCTGCTTTCTTTTCGCGAAAATACTTAAGAGCTGCCTTGGTCACAATAATCGTTCCGAAGAGATTCGTTTCAATCTGTGCCCGGAATTCCGAGAGAGGAGTGTCTTCGACGGACGAAAGATTGCCATATCCTGCATTGTTGATGACCACATCCAGCGAACCAAATAGATCGATCGCCGCCGTTACCGCGTTAGCTGCTGCTGCTTCGTCGGTAACATCCAACGCGAAGAGCTTGACCTGATCACCATATCGCTCCGGCAGATCAGCCAGCGGCTCAATGCCCCGAGCGGTAGCCAACACCTTATTGCCCGCGGCAAGGCCGGCTTCAACAATTGCGCGACCCAGACCACGGGAGCTGCC
>Ga0206823_1145_pt1 | contig 15899 bp, 12 predicted proteins | sample Alteio_BWOrgCont_81_FD_152868 | JGI IMG/M metagenome (GOLD analysis project Ga0206823, IMG submission 152868) | Enriched cells from forest soil in Barre Woods Harvard Forest LTER site, Petersham, Massachusetts, United States -... | ecosystem: Environmental > Terrestrial > Soil > Temperate forest >...
CTTTGCGAGCGAATCTTGGGAACGCTCAAAGCAGAGCCGAATTTCCTTAGAGTCCTTCGGCGCGTACGGCAAGATTCAACTGGGGTTACCCTCGTATTCGAGGATGGAGAAGCAAAAGTAGATCATGCGGTTTTAACGCTCCCGCCTACGGCTCTTGAAAGAATCGTCTTCGATCCGCCACTTTCACCCAAAAAACGATGTGCGGTGGAGGCATGCCGGATGAGCCGGGCCACAAAAATATGCTGGGAATTCGACCATGCTTGGTGGCACGACCTTGGCTGGGGTGGCAGCCTGATGTGCGACGGACCTTTACAGCAGACATGGGACGGTTCGCTCGGAGAGGCTCCGATTCTTACGGCTTATATCTGCGGCGACGAAGCCGCCAAGTGGGTCAGTCTAGGGGATCCCGTTCGTGCTGGGTTATTCGAACTCTCTCAGATGTTTCCGGAGGCTTCAAAGCACTTTGTTCGTGGATGGGCGCACAACTGGATAACCGACCCATTCAATCCAGGCGCATTTAGCCACCTTGCCCCCGGCTATGTGCTTGAACACATGGAGCATATATTTCCGCCGGAAGGGCGAATTCACTTCGCCGGAGAGCACACCGCTTTGTGGAGCGGCTTTATAGAAGGAGCATTGGAAAGCGCAGAAAGGGTTATCCAGGAATTTACGAAACGATGAGGTACGTGAACTTCAAATGGGGACTGACGGGCGAGCATCAATGCATGGAAGTGGAGAATGGAAGGGTCGTTTCGCGAACCCCTCTGCAATCCTACGAACTCGAGAGTGCCTCAAGAAGTGGTGTCGTCGATCTCGGAGGGAGATTTCTGCTCCCAAGCTTTATCGACGCCCATTGCCACATCCTTCCGACTGGATTAGACCTCAAAAGGCTCTATTTAGGTAACGCCACTTCAAGGGACGAAGTCTTACAGCTTGTTCGCGAGAATCATGTCGACAAACCGGATGGATGGCTGCAGGCCGTTCACTACAATCAAACTAAGTTCGAGGACGGCGAGCACTTGACCCGCCACGATCTGGACAAGATTTCTTCCACGCGCCCCATCCTTCTGGAGCACGTAAACGGCCACGCTACTGTTGCCAATTCGGCGGCCCTCGCTGCTGCGGGAGTAACTGACGCGACCACCGATCCAGCCGGCGGCCACTATCGGCGGGATGCGCTTGGTCATATCGACGGAGTTTTATTGGAGCGCGCCCATGAGTACGTGACTGGATGTGCGCCCAAACCATCCGTTAATGAAATGGCGGAAGCAATTGTGGCAGCAGGGGAGAAGATGGCCGAATTGGGTATCTCCTGCGCCAGCGACATGATGACGGGCTATTGCGACCTTGAACGTGAGCTGATGGCGTACGCACGGGCCGCAGAGATGGGCTGCCAGATTCATATGCGGCTCTACCTACAATATGGGTGTGTCTTCGGTCGAAGAGCGATGCCTTCCGAGCGTCTTAAGGACTTGTTCGATGAACTTCATTCGCTGAAGACGGTTCGCGTGGATGGAATAAAGATATTTGCGGACGGCGGAATATCGTCTGCCACCGCGGCGATATACGGAAAATTTCTTACCACGGAACGCCCCCACTCCAATGCGCCCCTGGACGAGATTGAAACTGACGGTCAGCTTATCTACAAGCCTGAGAAGTTGAATACGATGGTTCGAACCGTTCATGAAAGCGGCTACAAAGTATCCATCCATTCTATCGGCGACTATTCCACTGATTTAGTTATGGATGCTCTGGCCCTAACGGATATGCCAAGCCGCCATCGGATTGAGCACGCAATGCTGCTAAGCGATGCCCAAATAGAACGAATGAAGAAGCTGGACTGCTACTGCACGTTTCAGCCTGAGTTTCTGCTGAGATTGGGGACTGCCTACAGGCGTCAACTTGGGGAAACTCGCAGCAGCAAGTTGATTCGCAGTAGATCGGTAATCGATGCCGGCATTCGCCTTAGCTTCAATTCAGACCGACCAATCGTCGCCGGCGATCCATGGGATGGGATTCTAACTGCTAGCGACCGTCCATGTGGCTATGACCCCATGGAAAACTGTACTCGACAAGAAGCGATCATGGCGTACACCGTAGAAGCCGCCGATGTGAATGGTGACAAAACCGAGATGGGTTCCTTGCTCCCGTGCATGCTGGCCCATTTTCAGCTTTACGATTCGGATCCGATTACCACTGCCCGTCCAATTCCAATTCCGATGAAATAAACCAGTATTTCTCGCAGGAACAAGTTCTTAACAGACGTCGTCAGACAAAATGCCTCCAATCCTCATTCCCAAAATCGGGATATTCAAAGGTCTCGGCCAATGAAGGACCCGTTCGCCCTCGTCCCCCGGCGGGGGCGCTTTCGTTTATGACTTTGTTGAAGCAGTCCTAATTGCGGACAGTTGCTTCATGGCCTCGCCCAGATTAACGCTGCAATCAGCGAGGGTGTCCTCATCGCTGTTACCGCTGTAAATCCGCAAATCTTCGAGGCACTGGGAGATCAATTTGTGAGCGAGAAGACGCCGTTCATGGATTGGCTTGCTGTCGGCTGGTGGCGGAATCGCCGTCAGCAGCGCGGTTCGCGAGGCGATCAGCCGGGCAGTTTGTTCGATCTGATCGCGAACGTCTTTATCCTTCGGATTCACCACGATTTTTCGAGTCAGCACACGAATATCGGCGGCATCCTTTGCCAGCATTCGATCCGTGACGTCGGCAACAAACACGTATCGCCGAATTGCTTCCCCGCTGCTTCTATGAGGATCCAACTTATCGGATGCGGCAAGATCATTTTGCATCCCATCAACTCCGCCAAGCATTCCACGGCAAACCGCTCTTAGAAAACGAATGTAGGAATCATCGTGCAACTTGACTGCCTGATCAAGATGGTCGATAGCCTTTTCCGGCTCCAATTGAGTGATTCCGAGTTCGGCTAAGAGAACGAGAGTTCCGCTCCCAGATGGATCGCGAGCAATCGCCTCGTTTAAGTCCTTTTGAGCCTCTTCCGGGTGTCCGGCCTGCATCCAGGCTCGAGCACCGATTGCCCTAAGTTCGGATTTTTCCGGCATCAAGAGGGCGGCGCGACGAGCTTCTTCTGCCGCTGCCTGAGGATTTTCCGATAAGAGTACGTCGATCAATTCCAGTCTGAAATCCAGGTTGAAGGGGGATGAATCTACAGCATCCCTCAACATTACGATTGCGTTCGAACGCTTGCCCGATGCAATGAGCGCTCCGACGTCTTTCTTGAATTTCTCGTTGTCGGAGATTGTCACGGCAGGGGGTTGAGCTTCGGTTATAGTCGGACCTTGTCCTGGGCTCAACTCGGGGGTCTGGGTCTTGATTCGCGACACAAAGCCTTTGAGCGGACCAGTGTTCATACGCAGAACCATGGTTCTCGCCAACGAACGTGCCGTCACGTCGGGGTTGACGATGTCCTGCATCGTTACCGCCAGATTCTGCTCGTCCTTCCAAATCTGCCTTTGATTCTTGTACAACTGCGCTTTCGATTTGACAACCTTGCCTTCGTGGGCCGAACCGACGACAAGCAAGTAAGTGGCGCCAAGCTGCTTTGCAACCTGAAATGCATCTCGGAGCTTCGGAGGATCGCTGTGCGTCTTGATACGACCGTCTTGATAGGCTTTCCGGAACACCGGATCGGACATGGAATAGACGATAGGAATCACGCGACCTTCATTGTCAAGCTCCTGGGCAATGAGATCGCTGACTTGCACGTTCGGGTCGTTGGCTTCCTTGAGAGGAACCTTTGTTTGAAGAATCAGCATCGTATCCGAAGCTGACGCCATTGCCGACGTAAATGCGACGGCGAACAGGATTACAGACCTACTGAGTTGCAACAGAGCTAGTTTCCTTGAAGGACCTTAAGTGCCTGCACGCATGAATCCATTCGCTTCTGGATCGCGTCCTTGTTGCCGGCTCCACTATTCAATGCGGACTGGCAGGCCGCGATGCTCCGCTTATACGCGTCCACTGCATCACTCTTACGCTGCAGGTGATCGTAGCACTGAGCCAATCGCTGGTTAAGCGTCATTTGGTCGCCTCCGGCCCGCACAGCCTGCTCGAATGAAGAAGCTGCCGCGCTGTATTGCTCCAATTGGAAACGCTGCATTCCGATGTGGACCAACGCACTGACACCGCCGGCACCGACGCTTTCAGAGCCGCTGATTGTGCCTTTTGGGGCACCCTGACTCACCTTGATATCGATGGAACCCGGCCCTTGGCTTTGGGTCTCCGTTGCACCGCCCACCGTCGACGGAGATGGGTCGCCCGCGTCCCTCTTATCAGAACCGGATCCGTCCGATTTTGGGGTCGGTTCCGATGGGTGAGCAACTTTACTTTCAAGTTTGTCCTGTCCGATCGGCCCCTTGGGAACCACAGGTTGGTCGGCCATGGTTACTACCTCGTTGCCGAGACTCGTGTTCGGCAAATAACCACCGCCATCCAAGGTCGGAGTTGGATCATTCTGAGTAACGATAGGCGAATAGGTCCGCTGCTGACTTTGATTGTTTGGGACGACGTTTGCTGAGTTTTGTGACGCAGTTTGTGTATTCGCAGGAGACTGCGTCTTTTGAATCGGTGTCTCGGAGCGAACTAACGGCTGGCTCGTCTTCACCTGTTCAGTTCGATTGAGCAGCTTGGCGGCGGCTATGCCCACGCAAATGACTAAAACAACCGCAGCAACGGCGCCGATTAGGGCGGGGCGCTTATCTGGGGGCTGAGTCGCAAGCTGAACCGAGATTGCCAGCTTGCTGCGGAGTTGGTTTCGTTTGATCTTGTCTAGTTCAGAATCGGGATTCAATTCGACGATCTGATCGGCGCACTCCAGCGCCTCCGCCAACTCACCCCGTCTTTCGTGGCAAAGCGACTTTAGTGAAAGCGCAGTTGTCGACGTCGGGTTTGACAATAGCGCCGTATCGGCAACCGCTAGCGCTTCGTCAGTTCGGCCTTCGTTAAACGATGTGTTGCCTTGACCGATCAAGACGTCAAGTTTCTCTTTGGCGGCCAGAATTTCGTCTTCGGGCAACGCTGTTCCACAGCGTCTGCAAAAGGTGCTGTCTAGACTGTTTTGGGTTAAGCAATGCTTACACGAAACCATAGTTTCCTCTGAGGCCGGCACGGTCGCGGTTCATTTTACCAAACGACTCGCAATATGCCTATCCGCGAGATTATGCGGCACTCAGAGAACAAGACGGGACAAGTCCAGCTAATTGCTTACAAACCTGCGGAAAATGTGCTGAAGCGGCACCTATCCGTGCCCTCACCTCCTGCCCCCCCACGAGCCAGATGGGAGAGGGGATAATGTAGGCATGCTCGATACGATGCTTCGAACTCCGCTTTTTGAGAAACACCTTGAATCGGGAGGACGAATGGTTCCCTTTGCCGGATATGAGATGCCGGTTCAATATGCCAGCATTATCTCGGAGGCAAAGACGGTCCGAGAGGGCGCAGGAATGTTCGATGTCAGCCATATGGCGCGATTGAAATTCACGGGAACCTCCGTTCTGGAATATCTAGAGAGAATCACTGCCAACGACGTCTCGAAGTTGACTGACGGTACCGGTCAGTATTCCCTTCTCCCTAACGAAACGGGCGGTTGTGTAGACGACATTATCGTTTACAGAATCAGCGAGGCTGAATACCGCATGGTGGTCAATGCCGCCAACCACGAGAAAGATCTTGGGTGGCTAAAGGCTCACAACTCAGAAGGTCTGGAGATTCAGGACTATACGATTGAAACCGCAATGATCGCAGTCCAAGGACCGACTGCGGTTTCGATCCTCGCTAAGCTGAGTGACGCATCGGCGGAATTGAACGAAGCCAAGGCATTTGGCGTTGTCGAGTGCAAGATTGCCGGAGTTAAATGCTTCGCGGCCAGATCCGGTTATACGGGAGAGGACGGATACGAGTTGATTTGCAGTGCCGAGTCGGCTCCCACTCTTTGGCAATCGCTACTCGATGCTGGAGTTGGAGCATGCGGTCTTGGCTCGCGCGACACGCTCCGAGTAGAAGCTGGATTGCCGCTGTACGGACACGAATTAGAAGAGAACCTGAATCCAATCGCTGCTGGGCTTGGGTGGGTAATCAGTAAGACCAAGAGTTTTATCGGATCGGACCCAATCAATGAGGCAAGAACAAATGGAACACCACGAAAGCTCCTTGGAGTTCGCCTTGAGTCAAAGCGCTTGATTACTCCCGGGATGAAAGTCTACGTCGATGGGTCGGAAGTCGGCGAAGTGTCCAGTGGAGTGATTTCACCTTTGCTCGATCGTGGCATTGCATTTGCTTTTATCGATAGCGATGTTCTGATGGAAACGCCTTGCGCAATCGACGTCCGCGGCAAGCTCGAACCTGGAACGGTTGTCAACAAGCGGTTTTTTAAACGCAGTAAGAGTTCTTAAGAGAAGCTGTCACTGAGTTGTTAGATAATAAAGGAAGGGCAAGTTCGTCACTTACTATAGAGGGGTCCAAAATTGAATAGACAGATTATTTGCGCGCTCGATACGCCCCACCTTGACGAGGCTATTAGCATTGTCAATCGACTCAAATCTCATGTTGGAGCCTTTAAAATTGGCCACGCATTGACGCTTCCCTATGGCCTGGACATAATCGACCGGCTTAAAGACGCCGGCGCGTCTCGTATTTTTCTAGACCTGAAGTTTCACGACATTCCAAATTCTGTCGCTCTTGCTGTCGCCGAGGCAGCCAAACGCGGCGTTTGGATGATGACCCTTCATATCAGCGGGGGGCCCGCCATGATGACGGCGGCAGTCGAGGAAGCTCGATCCGCCGGCGACGAATTGAGGCCGTTGCTAGTGGGAGTATCGGTCCTGACATCGTTGGACCAGAGAGTGCTAACCGACCACCTCGGCGTTTCGCGATCCATTGAAGAGCACATGGTCCACTTGTCGAAACTGGCTATGGAATTTGATCTGGACGGAGTCGTCTGCTCCGCTCAAGAAGTGAAACCGATTCGTGAGGCGATCGGACCACGAGGCGTGATTGTCACTCCCGGGATTCGGCTGCCAAATACCGACTCTCATGACCAAAAGAGATTTGGTGAAGCTAGTGTCGCGATCGAGCATGGGGCAGACTACTTGGTAATTGGCCGGGCTCTCACCGGTAGTCCTGACGTCGTCAAAACACTTGAGCAATTCAAACTGAGCCTCGTCTAGTCATGGGGATGTCGTTATCGGGTGATGACGGCGGAGCATTACTCGCTTGGTACGACCGCGAGAAGCGCAAACTTCCGTGGCGAAATACCAATGATCCCTATGCGGTATGGGTCAGCGAGATCATGCTTCAGCAGACCCAGGTGACTACGGTCCTGCCGTTTTGGCACCGGTGGATGGAGACGTTCCCTACCGTCGAATCGCTCGCTGAGGCCGATGAGCAAGCCGTTTTGTCCATTTGGCAGGGGCTAGGCTACTACCGGCGTTGCCGGAAGTTGCTTCAGGGCGCCCGGTGGGTTGTCCAGTATGGATTCCCGACCACGCCTGACGGTTGGCTCAAAGTTCCTGGCGTGGGTCGCTACACTGCCGGAGCGATCTCTTCAATTGCGTTCGGAGCGCATGCACCTGTTGTCGATGGGAATGTTGAGCGGGTATATGCACGCCTGACCGGGGACGATGGGACGGATCGCGATTTGAACTTGGCAGCATGGGAATGGGCAAAGCAAAACTTATTTTTGAAGAGGCCTGGCGATTGGAATCAATCCCTAATGGAATTGGGGGCAGTTGTTTGCAAACCTATATCGCCCGACTGCGATCGCTGCCCACTTGCAACGCAGTGCGTCGCTAAACAATCCTGGCGAGTCGATGATTTGCCAACCAAAATGCCTCAACTTAAAATCGTCAAAATGCGCAATACGGTTTGGGTACCAGTCTTTGAAAACCAAATAGGATTGCGACAGATCGCGTCTGGTCAATGGTGGGAAGGAATGTGGGAATTTCCGCGCGCGGAGTGGATAGAGGACATGGAGCATCCTCATCTTCGAGAGATTATTGGACAAGGGTGGGTCGAGTCGGTGGGCGTGGTTCGTCATTCGGTCACGAACCATCGAATCACAATCGATGTTTCGTTTATCCGATGCAAGGAGAAGTCGAGCTTGCTGGAATGGTTCGAGCCTATTCAATTGGAATCGCTCCCAATGCCTGCGCCGCAACGGCGGATTCTCAATTTGATCTTATCAACGAAATCTGTTTGGAACAACGTTGAACCATTGTCGTCACTGACTGCTAGGTTTTGATAGGAGAAATTCAGTGCAGATTAATAGTGATAAAGCCGAGACAACTCACGTCGTCGGTGGGGATGATCGTGCCATGAAGGTTCTTGTCCTTGGTGGAACCGGCATGTTGGGTCATAAAGTGTTTCAGCACCTGACGAAGATGGGAAAAAACACCTACTGCACGATCCAGGGATCTAAGGCTCAAGCTTATGATCAGTACCTAAGGGAATTACAGTCGCCCAAAGTTATTGAAGGGGTGAGCGCAATGGATTTCGAGGCACTTCGAAATACCCTTGTAGAGGTCTGCCCCGATGTTATTATCAACTGCATCGGGATTATTAAACAAAGGGACGCGGCGCAATCGCCGATCCCTTCCATGAAGATAAATTCATTTTTGCCGCACATGCTTGCAGAGTGGTCCGCACATTGGGGTGGTCGAGTTATCCACTTCAGCACGGATTGCGTGTTCACGGGCAGGCGCGGCTCCTATTCCGAAGAAGATCGCTCTGATGCCGAAGACCTCTACGGCAAATCAAAGTTTCTAGGAGAGGTTCAATCCTCCAATGCCATTACGTTGCGAACATCGATCATCGGCCGCGAGTTGAATCATCACCAATCGCTTCTAGATTGGTTTCTTCTTCAAGAGGGCAAGACCATTGACGGCTACACGAAAGCTATCTACTCAGGTGTAACGACAAATCATCTATCGGAGGTCGTCAACTGGCTAATTGACAAGCACCCTTCGTTAAGTGGCCTATTTCAAGTGGTCAGCACACCAATAAGTAAGTACGAGCTCCTTTGCAAGCTCAAAACTGCATATGACTTGAACATAAACATCACACCCACCGAAGGCGAAGTGTGCGACCGAAGCATGCTCGGAGATAAGTTCCATTCGGTCACGGGATACAAGTGCGATACGTGGGACATGCTTGTAACACAACTCGCAAAGGACGACACGCCTTATCGCTCACTCTGCTCGGTAGCTCAGAATGCAAAAGCCCTATGATAATTTGAACGGTCGAGCGGGGTGGGTTGTTTTCCTATGAAGATCATGACGATTCTCGGTACCCGTCCCGAGATAATCCGTCTCAGCCTGATCATCAAGCGGCTCGATGAATCCTGCGATCATGTCTTGGTTCATACAGGTCAGAACTACGACGAACTGCTAAGCAAAGTGTTTTTCGAGGAGCTTGAGGTTCGTACTCCGGACGAGGATTTGGCTGTTCGTGAAGGTACGTTCGCAGGCCAAATCGGAAGGATTCTGGAACGTAGCGAACAGGTTTTTATGAAACATCGCCCGGATCGTCTTCTAATTCTGGGGGATACCAATTCCGGGCTCACTTCAATTGTTGCTCGACGGCTTGGAATACCCGTTTATCATATGGAAGCTGGCAATAGGTGCTACGACGACCGCGTTCCGGAGGAAGTCAACCGCCGAGTCATCGATCACTCGAGCAGCGTTTTACTTCCTTATACTAACCGGAGTCGAGAAAACTTACTAGCAGAAGGAATAAGCACTAACCGCGTTTACGTAACCGGAAATCCGATCAAAGAAGTTATCGACCACTTTGAACCCAAGATTTCCCGGAGCGACATCCTGTCGCGCTTGAATATAGAGCACAAGAGATTCTTCCTAGTTACTATTCATCGTGCGGAAAACGTCGATGTTGAATTGCGGCTTCGCGCGCTTTTAGAGAGCTTCACACTGCTTAGCCGCACTTATGGATTTCCAATAATCTGCTCGTTCCATCCGCGCACAATAAGTAAGATCGAAGCGTTCAAAGTCGATTTGGAAGCGGCGGGATTGACCTGTGTCAAGCCACTCGGGTTCTTTGACTTTATTCATCTTGAGAAATCGGCCTTTTGCATCCTCTCAGATAGCGGAACAGTACAGGAAGAAGCATCCATTTTCGGTGTGCCAAACGTTACGGTTCGCGATGTAACAGAGCGACCTGAGACTTTAGAATGCGGTTCTAATATGCTGAGTGGTGTTGAACCAGCCAGGATCTTAGCGTCCGTTCAAATGGTAACAAATCAAACCGGCACATGGACTCCACCATCTGAATATCTGAAGCCTAACGTTTCTGAAACAGTGTGCCGAATCGCACTTAGCTACCGAACGCCCGATCTTGCCGAGATCGCCTGGAAGGCCGGCTAGGACGAGCGATAGGCTGGAAAGTACTCTGGTTTGGGATCCCACAAAGGCTGACTCTTCTTCCGATCTTCGATCAGCGCTTCATTGATGTGCTCATCGAATACCCGCTCGCCCACATAGAATGGAACCCGTCCATCTTTTGGCGCAAACGAATGCTTGTATCGCATAAGACCGTCATCGGGACTAAGTCCTCCGCCAAGCACATAAAACTTTTTCCCGCGTTCACGACACCATCGAATTATTTCGTGTTTAATAAGATCGTTTGGCCTCAGATCGAAACTCTCGTACCTGGTTCCACCGAGAAATGAATACGCATATAACTCGCCATATAGCAACAATTCAGTTGAAATTACGCACTCGTCCTTTATCGCGTGGACAAACGCAACGGAATCCGGGCAGCCTTTAATCAGGTCCTCAAAGAACGAATTTGCGAAAAAGTAAGCGTCCGCCGCCTCACGCCTTTCCATCGTCGTTGTATATATCGATTCAAATTCAAGGAGCCGTTCGCCCTTCAGGTCCCATTCAATTGTTACATCGCTTCGTTGAGATTTTTTTACGTTCTTTCGAACCTTGTGCTCGTAATCCATCCAAAGCGACTCTTCGTCAAGGGTGAGAGATCGAACGATGTTATCCATCACATAGCGGGTCTTTCCTCTGAACGGCAACACGGATTCCGGAAACAGTGAAAGTCGGGCAAACAGAGTGACGATATTATTTTCGATCGCCCATGCATCAAATTCGTCCCAAAACTTTTCGCTATCAACTTTGCCCCAAAAGTAGGCTCCGCCATATCCATAGGGCGTGGTAGCGTCCCTATACCCCTCTTCCAAAGTCGAGTTAGACCATCCTAGCCGGCGAATTATGAGCGGAAGTAGTACGGCTCCTGTTGTTGAATTTTGAATGGCACAAACGGCTTCCTGATTCCCAATAAGGAAAGCCTCCAGATATGCCGGATGAGCAAACGGTTCGCGTAACGGGCTTTCATGCCAGAGTTTGAGCCAGCAATCACGTTCGGTCTTGCAATTACTTCTTAGGAGATCAAATCCGGTCTTCACGCCGGTCTGACCAGTTTTAAATGTTTCAAGTTCCCAAGCGGCTATTCACTATTTGGGCAACCTGAATCATATGCTTTTCAGTGTATCGCCCATCGCAATGAAGTGTTAGTAGCCGCTGGCTGAAGTCAACGTCTTCAATTCGAACCCCTTCGACAGCGAGATCCTCCAAAGACCATAACACTGCTGGGTAGACATCAGATTCGATCAGCCTCTCCCGGAGGCCGTCTCGCATCATTCTGGTGGAAAGCAGCAGCACTATCGAAAAAGGCACGGACTTAGGGGACTTGGGGGTCAGAACTTTCAGCTTAGAATCGCTTGGGATTAACGATGCTGCTCGCCAAAAGTTGTCCTGTCTTCGGCGGCGCCACTCTGCAGCATTAAATCCGGAAAGTAACGCTTGCGTGGAATATGGCATCCCGGAGACTTCACCCGACGCGATATCGTTCTCACCCTCCGTCATAAGAACTCTGGCTAACGACTTATCCTCAGTAGCGCCATCCAAATAGAGGCTTTTCATTGCCATGCCGGCTAGTTTCTTTATGGATGCTGTAGCGCGCTCTCGCGTTGGGGCGGGACATATCGGAAGTGGGAGATTTCTTGGAGACCAAAGAACGCCTCCGTCAGGAATCGGGATTGTTTTTCTTAGTGATGCGATGCAAAAGTCCGCCGTGCTGGCCCTAGCGAGGGGAGACCATGGATCATGAGTATGATCTTCAATTACAGACATGAGACGACGGTCGATGCCGAGGGGTCGCGCGCGTGTCCTTAAACCGAACGGGTTTAGAGTGAGAACGGCGCTTGGTTCGCTTGCGGCCAAGGAAATCCAATCGCTCTCATTGTCCATTGGGCTATCGCCATAGGCTAAGATCTTTAAACCTTCGGTCTGGATATCCCTTATCACCTTTTGGCAAAAATAGCTTGGAACCCATATTGTGGTCCAACCGATCTTCTGCTGTCCATGCCTCAGAATTGAACGCAGGGCATCTCTACCAGAGCCATACAATTCGCTGTTTTGCGGAAGATTCGGGCCGGTGTCACCCTTCTCTGTACAGAGGTGGAATTCTGAGCCATGCTCCCAATGACCTAAGCTAATCTCCATCCACGAACTCATGTTTTAAAAGCCCCATCGCAATTAGGTCGATGTATTTTCCATCTCTAAACTGCGCTTCTCTCAAGCAGCCCTCCTCGATGAATCCGACCTTCCTGTACAAGCGGATTGCGCGATCATTTGTAGCAAGTACCGTGAGACTTACTCGGTTAAGGTTTTCATGATTAAACGCGTGACGTAGTGCGTGTAAGGTGGCTTGAGTTCCGACTCCACAACCCCAAGCTGCCGGATCTCCAATCATAATCCCAAAATCGGACGACCGAGATATTGGATCAATCTTGTAGAGGCCAACGTGGCCAAGACACCGCTGATCGATTATCGAGACAATCGTCCATAGAACTTCATCTGGACGGCTTCGATGGAATTCTAACCATTCATCTAAGTCCCGACGTGACTGGGGGCGAGAGAACCCTCCCAAGAGGCACTTCACGCGAGGGTCGTTTTTTTGTTCGTAAAAGGCATCCAGATCTTTTGGCTCGGGCTTACGAAAAGCGATCTGAAGCTTACTTCCCGTCATTGGAGTGCCTTCCCTATACTTCGATCTGCATTCTGACGGGACTCATAAGACAGTCCGAGATCGTCTACATCTCTCACGTCCTGCCCCACAACCACTCCCTGCAAGCCAAAGACTTTCGGAATCGTTTGAAGCAGGAGGCGAATATCCGTGAGCAGAGAAACGTGGTCGACATACCATACGTCTTTCTGCATCCTTTCACTAAACGTTGCCAACTGACGTCCACTAAGTTGAGCGGCACCCGTTATTCCCGGAACAACCTCGTGGCGACGCCCATCGCGAACCGAGTAATACGGAAGGTATTCGGGCAAGAGTGGACGCGGCCCGACAAGGCTCATATCGCCCATCAGGACGTTAATAAGTCCAGGTAACTCATCAATGCTAGTTCGCCGAAGGAATGCTCCGTACTTTGGCGTTCTCTCAGAGTCCGGTAACAACACCCCCTCAGAGTTGCATTCAAAAGTCATCGAACGGAACTTGTAAATCCTGAAGATTTTGCCGTTCTTCCCTGCACGCAATTGCTGAAAAGTCACCGGCCAGCCAAGTCGAATAGCCGACACAACAATGACCGCGAAAAACAGTGGGCTGAGCAATATTAGAGACGGAATAACGATTGCTAAATCCAATGCACGCTTCCCATATTTCTTGTAAAAACTCGAACTGCTTGCTTGGTCTGTTTCTCTCGTTTCAGTTAACGCAACGGCTTCTTTGAAAACTTTCTCAAACTGCTTGATGCCCACTCCCAGCGATAATTCTCGTTCGTAGTATTCGCGCCCGTTATCACCCAATTGTTTGCGTTCGACTTCGCTCATATCAGCTAATTTACAAACTGCCTTAAAAAGCTCATTCGGCTTCTCCGGCGCGATCGTGAAACCAGCATGAGATTTCCGAATCAAGTTGGCAGCATTGCCCCTTGCCGCCATAACCACGGGACGGCCCGCTGCAAGATACGCCTGTGTCTTCGACGGTATGGTTATCGAAAAAAGGGGATCGTCCTTTGAATGAACCAGAAGCGCGTCGGCAAGCGGAAATATGCCGGACATGGTCATCATTGTCTGCTGAGGAATGAGCTTCACGTTCGAAAGACCTTCCCTTTGAACGCGTGATTCAAGTCGATCCCTATCCATTCCTTGGCCGATCAGTATGAATTGGACTTCTGGGTATTCCTCTCTGCACAAATCGGCGGCGTCGAGGACGCAATCCAATGCTTGAGCAGGGCCGAATGACCCCGCATAGACGACGTTGAATTTGCCATCCAACCCCCATTTCCGTGCAAACTGCCGATCTGGTTTCTTACTTCCCTGCCTCTTCTCTTCGTTCCAGTTGTAAATCGTTCGGATCTTATCGGCCGGAACTCCCCGCTGTATGAGAAGTGTGCGAAATCCGGGAGATAATACGACGATACGTTTGGCATTTTTATAAGCTGCTATTGCCCATATTCCGACGACTTTCAGAATAAACGGATAACGGACCATTCCGGTTGAGGCAAGTGTATCCGGCCACAAATCTTGAATATCGTAAACAATCGGACACCGATTTATTAGCTTTAAAACTGCAGCGGGCAAACTTATAGTTAGAGGTGGATGATATACGTAAAGAACATCTGGTCGCTTGACCAACCAGGGTCCAATCATACTTGCGGAGATTGCGAATGAGAAATAATTCAGTAAGCGGCGAAGTACCGACCGATCGTGACTAGGGTAGATCGCTACTCGATTAATGGTAATTCCGTCCATCACCTCTCTACGCCAGGGACAAACCTTATAGCCTGGGTATATCTTTCCGCCTGGATAATTTGGAAATCCCGTAAGAACTTCCACTTCATGACCGAGTGCTACAAGCGCCTGAGCAAACCCCAACCCCTTGAGTGTGGGTTCCGGATCAAAGAATTGACTTAGTATAAGTATTCGCACGCTTTTTCACACGGCGTATGCCAGCTCGTGAGGTTTGTTCTTTAATTCGTTTTGGATGTAGTCTAAAGTCAAAAGGAGGTCAACAGTTTCACTAACACCTAAGCGTTGAGCATTATGGGAGTGATAATCGGCTACGCCAGACGCTTGCGGATATCCTTCCGATGTAAATGCTTTGTAGTTTAGGTCCCGGTCGTCTGTAATTACTCGATAGTAATGCCCCATATCGATGGCACGCGCCATCTCCTCTCTAGTAAGAAGTGTTTCGTAAAGCTTCTCTCCATGACGGGTACCAATCACTCGGATCGGATTTCTGGCATCGAGAATCTGCTTGACCGCTTTTGCCAGTACTCCTATTTCAGTGGCGGGAGCCTTCTCCACGAAGAGGTCGCCGGCTTGTCCATGCTGAAAAGCAAATAGTACAAGCTCAACGGCGTTGTTAATAGACATCATAAAGCGAGTCATGTTGGGATCGGTCACCGTAAGCGCTTCTCCTCTCTCGATCTGCTGTATGAACAGCGGGATCACGGAGCCTCTCGAACACATCACGTTTCCATAGCGAGTACCGCACAGGATTGTTCCGCGTTCGCCGGCATTTCTAGCCTTAGCCACCATCAACTTTTCTAGTAAAGCCTTACTCAAGCCCATTGCATTGATAGGATATGCGGCCTTATCGGTACTCAAGACAATCATGCGCGACACGCCACATGCAACTGCAGCATTCATTGCGTTCTCACCACCAATCGCATTAGTGAGGATTGCCTCCATTGGGTGGAACTCGCAAGATGGCACTTGTTTTAAGGCTGCTGCATGGAAGACATAGTCGACTCCATGCATGGCGTGAACCAAGCTGTCGTAGCTCCTTACGTCTCCGATAATGAATCGTAGCTTTGGGCTATCGTAGACCTGTCG
>Ga0206823_1146_pt1 | contig 15894 bp, 24 predicted proteins | sample Alteio_BWOrgCont_81_FD_152868 | JGI IMG/M metagenome (GOLD analysis project Ga0206823, IMG submission 152868) | Enriched cells from forest soil in Barre Woods Harvard Forest LTER site, Petersham, Massachusetts, United States -... | ecosystem: Environmental > Terrestrial > Soil > Temperate forest >...
AGAAGCCTCAGTTGCGACTGATTCTCAAACAAAGTTCGAACCAGGCTGACTTGAGACATGGACGGGTCATGTCGCCATCTACTCTCCATCTCGACCTGTACCTGCTTGGCATCCGCCTTTTCCTTGGGCTTAGTAGATTTTTTCTGTCTATCCTCGTTTGAGTCGGCATCAGGCACTGCAGCCCCACAGGATTGCGCACTGCGCAGCTCAAGCATAAGACGATGTAGCAGACGATCAACCGTCACGCGGCGGAGCAATTCAGGTGCCTTTGTACTCTCGGTTGTCCCATTAGCAAAATGAGACTCCACACATATTTCCAAGCGGTCATGATGGTGCTGTTCCGCCAAATGCCATAGTGTTGGCCCACTGGCAATGATTGAAAGTAGAGCTGGTACGGGAGTAAAAAAGCTCAAGCCCGAGTGTCTCTGATCCCAGCGGCGTTTAAGCCAAATCAGATCCTTCCAAATGTAGCTGGGATCGGTGTCCCGTCTCCCCTGAATCCATTCAGGATCATTCCATACCACGAGGGAGAAGCCTGGAAAGGGCCCTATACCGATCGGCCAGCCTCTAACCCGACTCAGTAAGATACGCACCGTACGACTATGGTAGATACAAGGGGACAGCTCGCGTAAGTCGCCCGGCCGTCGAACCTCCTCTAACATATCTCGCAAGGCATCCTTTATCGGCTCAGCGCCCTTCTGTTCGATTTCACCGACGGCGTCTGCCATTTCCTCACTAGCCGCCTTGATGAGTTCCGCCTCATGGAGGCTCATATCAATTAATTGACGATCCCATTGCTGGACCAACGGTATTTGACTCAATAGTGACATGATTCGAGTGAACACCCTCTGAAAATAGCTGGTGCTATTGGTGCAAGTATGGGCTAGATCCAGCTCCTTGCCGATTTGATCTAACATCGGCGTCTGTGGAACCTGGGTCATGAAGTTGCAGGAGTTTTTTGATTACGACTCATTTTGCTCACCCGATGACTGCCCTCCTCTCCGTTTGGAAGCAGTTCGACTTAGGGCATGGGCAAGATGTGGCTGATCATGGTGGGCATAGCGCAGAGCCATGTGCGCGGTTTTCCAGCCAAACAACTTCATCAACGTCAACTGCTGGGTACCATCCATGGCCAGGAAAGACGCCGCAGTGTGTCTGCAGTCATGGAACCTAAAGTTCTCAATGCCTGCCCTCTTGCATACCCGCTTAAATGCCGTCGTAATATCGGCGGCAACACTGCCTAAGCGGCGAGGTGGAAAAATCAGACCTGTGTGGCCAGAGAAGGCCTTGCAAGCCTCCAGGGTGGGTCTAATCTCGGGAAACAACGGTATCCGTCGTCTTTCGCCGTTTTTGGTTTGCTGGAGCGTAATTTGCTCAGCCTCATAGTCCACGTCCTCCCATCTTAGCCCGAGAATCTCACCACGCCTCATTCCAGTCTGAAGGGCCAGGTCAACGATGGGGTGTAGGTACGGGTTGGAGTCCACCTTGCATGCTGCTAGCAGTCGTGCCTCCTCATCCAGGCTGAGATACCGATCGCGACCTCGTCCTTCTGCTGGACGAGCCACCTTGCGCATTGGGTTCTCCTCGATCCACTCCCACTCTTTGACAGCGACCGTGAGGGCCTTGGAGAAGGCTGCTAGATAGCGGTTCACCGTTGAGGAGCTGCGTTGGGTGTGGCGAACAGTGATACCTGCCTGCAGGGCATCTCTAGCGTCGGCAATCACGGATCTCGTCAAGTCGGCAAGCACTAGGTGTCCCAATCGCTGCTTCCACCAGGTGAGGAGGGCCGCCTGCTTGGCCTGACGTCTGGGATACTTAGGCAGCCATTGAGTGATGAATCGGTCGATCAGCTCGCCAACAGTGTGCCGCTGAGCCTCCACCGTCTTGAAGTATCGCCCCTCCTTAATGGCCGCCTCGGTCTTCTGCTCCCACTCCTTGGCCTTCGTCTTGTTCGGGAATGTGCCGTATTGAGTCTTGTGGCCACGCAGCCGAATGATCACATGGAATGACTTGGTGCCGTCCTGGTGCTCTAGCTCACGAATGGTTCCCATCTGACCCCCCCTCCTTAAGAAGGGGCAATACGCTACCAGAACCGGGCGTCAACTGGCAACAAGGGACTATCAATCCCATCAGTAGACAATCACTCATCTCTGAAACTGAGAGAGTTACGACTTTCATCCTAGGTTCAATGCACACTCAATACACATCTGAAGGCGAAAGTTGCAGCGAACCAAGGCGATATTTTGATGGGATTGCTGGTGCGAAATTGCGGCAGCTAGCGGCTACGGATTGTGCATACAGTGTGCATTAGACACATCAGGAAGCGGCTGGTGGGGTATGGAATTGCCCCCTAAAATATGCTCAGGGCGGGACTCGAACCCGCACGGGCCGTGAGGCCCAAGGGATTTTAAGTCCCATGCGTCTACCATTTCGCCACCCGAGCGGTAGGGCCTGCAACGGTGTCACAGGCCCCTATTTGGGCCTCTAGTCGAGCAGCTCAGGAGGTTGTGCCTCCGGAAAATGCTGTTCTGGAGGACGGGTCATGTTGACCAGAGTCGTGGGCGGTGGGATGAGCGGAGGCGGAGTGCGCTCAGGACGATCTGGGCGGACCGGCCGCTCGATTCGCTCAGGACGCTCTGGGCGCTCGGCACGCTCGGGTCTGTCGGCACGTTCCGGCCTGTCGGCGCGCTCTGGGCGCTCGCCGCGATCTGCGCGGGGGGCCCGTTCGGGGCGGTCGGAGTCGGGCGGAAGGTCGTCGGCGTCGCGGCGGGGCGATTCGTCCGAGTCACGGCCACGGCCACGGCGGCGGCGACGACGTTTTTTACGGTCTTGAGAGGGAGCCTCGTCGTCTGATTCGCCGGGGGGAGGGAGCTCCTGGTCCAGGTCTGCGACGAGGGAGGGGAACTCCTCTTCGTCGCCAAGGGCGATGAACTCCTCTTCGAGCTCAATGGGCTCGAGGTCGGGCGCCGGGGCGGCTGCCTTACGGCGGCCGCGCGGTTCGCGTGTACGCTCGCGGGCCGGGCCACGCGATTCGCGGGGAGCCTTGGCCTTTTCGGGGGGGTGCTTGAGGGTGGCGTGGGATTCGCGTAGCTCGATAATCTCATAGTCAGAGACCGGTAGCATGAAGTGGTGGGGCCGTTCGACGCACCGGTAGAAAAGGGCTTGCCCAAAGGAGACTACTTGGACCGAATCGGTGCTGTACTCCTGAGCTCCAGATAATTTGCTGCTTCGCAGTACCAGCTTATACCCCTCCCTGGGGGTCATCACCGTCTCGATAATTGGTTCGCGTGTAAATTGCACGTAGTTAACTCGTATTTTTTGATTTTAAGGCCGGAGCGGCGGCTTCTGCCGTCACGCCTCCAGGCCGAACTCTATTTCTCAACTGAGGCCATGTACTCGAGCAGGTCAACTACCCGAGCTGCGTAGCCCCACTCATTGTCATACCAGGCCACGATTTTGTGAAAGGTGGGAGTCAGGCCAATGCCTGCCCGCTGGTCGAAAATTGCCGAAGAGGGGTCGCTAATGAGGTCGCTGGAGACCACCTCCTCGTCAGTGTAGGAGAGGAAGCCTTTGAGGTTGCCCTCTGAGGCCTCCTTCATGGCACTGCAGATGCCGTCGTAGCTGGTGGGAGTGGATAGTCGGACCGTGAGGTCAACAACCGAAACGTCTGCCACCGGCACCCGGAAGGCCATTCCCGTCAACTTTCCCTCCAACTCAGGCAGGCACTGAATCACCGCCTTGGACGCCCCCGTTGACGCCGGAATGATGTTAAAGCTGGCTCCGCGCCCCCCTCTCCAGTCCTTATGCGAAGGTCCGTCAACGGTTACTTGGGTGGCCGTCATGGCGTGAATGGTCGACATCAGCCCCTCCTCAATGCCAAAGCGGTCGAGCAGCACCTTGGCAATCACTGCCAGGCAGTTGGTCGTGCAGGAGGCGTTTGAGACGACTGTGTCCGTGGAGGGGTTGTACTTCTGGTGGTTAACGCCCATGACATAGGTGGGAATACTCCCCTTCCCTGGCGCCGAGATCAGAACCCTCTTGGCGCCAGCCCTGAGGTGAGCCTCACACTGTTCTTGGGTTGTAAAGACCCCAGTGGACTCAACCACGTAATCTACTTTGAGATCGCGGTATGGCAGTATAGCCGGATCGCGCTGTGCAAATACAGGAATTTCGAATCCGTTGATGACTATGCTGCTGCCGCGCGCCTCAACCGTGCCGGGAAAACGGCCATGTACCGAGTCGTATTTGAGCAGATAGGCCAGATTGTCAGCAGGCACCAGGTCATTGATCGCCGAAATGTGGATGGTGGCATTGGAAAGGCTCTGCCGTAGCACGAGCCTTCCAATGCGACCAAACCCATTAATGGCAACCCGCACGCGTGTGCCCCTATTCAGCTTCCGTAATGTACTCGATCGAGCAGCGCATTGTCCCATCACCCACGCGCTGGCCCAATCGGACTAGCCGCGTGTACCCGCCATTGCGGAGGGCAAAACGGGCTGCCAACTCACCGAACAGCTTTTCCATGACCAAACGGTCGTCGTTATAGGCCGACTTATCGCCCTGGGCCGCCGCCCGGATCTCTTTACGGTCCAGAGTGTTGTACCGAATCCGCAGAGCCGCAATCGCCCGACGGCGACTGGCCAGCGTCTGCTCCTTGGCAATCGTAACCATCTGATCCGCATGGGACCGTAGCACCTTCGCCTTCGCCAGCGTCGTCTCAATGCGCCCGTGAATAATGAGTGACTTCAGCTGGTTGGCTGTCATCGCCTGACGGTGAGAACTGGTTCTCCCCAGTTTGGTCGCAGCTTTACGGTGCCTCATGTCATCTCCTCTTCATCCGGTGTAGTCTCAGCCTTCTCCTCTTCGGCCCGCAGCACATCACGCACGTTATCGCGTGTAATGCCGTAGGCTGTGAGATCCATGCCAAGGCCCAGACCCATCTCTAAAAGCTTGCTCTTGATCTCTGTGAGCGACTTCTTACCAAAGTTCCGGAACTTGAGAAGCTCCATCTCCGGCATGACCACCAGCTCACCAATGGTCTCAATTTCGGCCCCGCTCAGGCAGTTGCTAGCGCGAACCGAAAGCTCAATGTCATTGATGCGCAGCCGCAGCTTGGCAAGTAACTCATCGCGATCCGCATCAGCGAACGCCTTGGGCTCTTCGAAAGCCACCTGCATTGCGTGGATCTGGGAGAACGGGTTGAGGTGCTCCTCCAGGATCTGTACCGCAAAGGAGAGCGCCTCTTTAGGCGTGATCCGACCATCCGTCTCGATGTCCAGCACCAGCCGGTCGAAGTCTGTGTCTTGACCAACGCGTGTGTTTTCGACGAAGTAGTTCACCAGGCGCACCGGTGAGTAGGCTGCATCGATGAGAATCTCATGACGCTGCCTGTCTGGAATCATGTGACGTTCGGCAGGAACGTAACCCCGTCCAATGCCAATGCGCAGGTCAATCCGCTTAGCCATCGGCTGTGTGATCGTCAGGACATGGTGCTCAGGATTGAGCAGCTCAAACTGGTCGCCTCGGATCAGGTCACCCAGTGTGATGCGTACCATTCCGCCACGCTTCAACGTCTCGGGCTTGATATCCAGCATGGTGGTCATCAGCTTCTGATCACGCGCCATGGCGTCGCCCGACATCGGCAGACGGCGGAGGAGTGCGCCCTTCAAATTCAGAACGATTTGCGTGACGTCTTCAACAACGCCCTCGATCGCGGTGAATTCGTGGGCAACACCCTCGATCGTTAGCCCAATTACCGCCGGCGCTTCCAGCGAAGATAGCAGCATGCGGCGCAGCGAGTTGCCCAGTGTGTGCCCAAACCCACGCTCAAATGGCGCGGCGACGAACCGGCCAAACGTACGGCTGGACTCCTCCACCACCACTGCGTCTGGCATCTGAAATGTGCCGTATACTGTGGTCATCTATCCTTCCTTATGAGTAATCAATTTACACGCGACGGCGCTTGCGAGCCCGGCAACCGTTATGGGGCACTGGAGTCACGTCTCGAATGATCGTGACCTGTAACCCGGCCGATTGGAGTCCACGCACAGCGGCCTCACGTCCCGACCCCGGTCCGTTCAGATTCACCTCGACCTCGCGAACGCCAATGGCCATCGCATCTTTTGCCGCCTGCTGCGCGGCAACCGTCCCCGCAAAAGCCGAAGCCTTGCGCGATCCAGAGTATTTGACCTTTCCCGCCGAAGCCCACGCCAAGACGTTGCCAGCCGGATCGGTGATAGTCACAATGGTGTTATTAAAGGTCGCCTTAACATGCGCCGTGCCTGTTGGCACTGCGCGCATTTGGCGCCGCTTTGGTTTTGCACCCCTGTTCTGTGTGGCCTCGGTCGTCAAGGCGCACCTCCCTAGATTAGAATATTATTTAGCTGTTGGCGCTTTCTTCTTGCCAGCAACCGTCTTACGCTTACCTTTGCGCGTCCGTGCATTCGTGCGCGTCCGCTGACCGTTAACCGGCAGCCCCGCCCGATGGCGTAGACCGCGGTAGCAGTGGATTCCCACCAGTCGTTTAATGTCGTTGGCCACCTGCCTACGCAGGTCACCCTCCACCACATACGTGGACTGAACGAAGGCACTCAGCCGTCCAATGTCGGCTTCGGTGAGCGCATCAGCGCGCATGCTGGGCTCTAGGCCCAAGCGCGCGCAAATCTGCGTTGCCACCGTCGGCCCAATGCCGTAGATGTAGCGGAGGCTGATCTCGAGCCGCTTTTTGCCCGGAATATCCACTCCAATGATGCGAGGCATGAACTTACTCCCTAAAGGTTACTTGGCGGGTATGAAAAGTGGCGCATACAATATCCCACGCCGGGTATTGAGTCAACAACCACTGTCTCAATACCGCGCTCTGACGCGGCCTCTCTGCATGAAGCCGTCGTAACGGCGCATCAGCAGGTGAGACTCGATCTGTTTTAAAGTGTCTAGAATGACCCCGACCAGAATTAGCAGCGATGTGCCGCCAAAGAAATAGCTAATCGAAGGGTTGATCCCCAGCAGTCGCCCCAAAATTGTCGGCGACACCGCAATGGCGGCCAGAAACACGGCTCCAAGGAAGGTCACCCGGCCCATGGTCGACTCAAGGTAGTCCTGTGTCGCCTTCCCCTGTCGCAGGCCCGGAATAAAGGCACCACTGCGCTTCATCTCGGAGGCAATCTGCTGAGGGTTGAACTGGGTCGCGGTCCAGTAGTAGGTAAAGGCGACAATTAAAAGAATATAGAGAACTGTGTAGAGCGAGCTGCCCGGCGAGAGCCAGAGAGCTAGATTGCGCATCCATCCGCCCTCGGCCAAAAACCCGGCGATCGTGCCTGGGAACATCAGCAACGTGGAGGCGAAGATCACGGGAATAACGCCCGCATAGTTGATCCGGAGGGGCAAATAGGGGCTCCCAGACGCCTGCACTTCACGACGACCGACAATGCGGCGCGCGTACTGCAGGGGAACCCGCCGCTGTCCCTGAATGATGAGAATCGTGCCCATGACCACCAGCACAAAGACGCTGAGGAGCACCAGAAGCATGGAGAAGGAGAGCTGACCTGGCTCCTGAGAACTCAGATTCAGATCCTGCACCAGACTACCAATCGCCGTCGGCAGCGATGCGACAATGCCCACCGCGATAATCAGGCTAATGCCATTACCAATCCCTCTTTCAGAGATCTGCTCACCAATCCACATCAGCAGCAGCGTGCCTGCGGTCATTGATGCGCCCACCAGCAGATAGAAGAGCCATGGCACTCCTAGCGCCTGAACATTGGCCACGTGCGCAATCACGATCCCCGGAGTGACGCTGTTGGCCTGCAAAGTGAACTTCGCAAACAGCCCTGCCTGAAGAAGCGCGAAGAGAATCGTCGCATATCGCGTCCAGCGCATCACCTTGCGCCGCCCCAGCTCCGGATGGTCCCGGACCTCCCTTTGCATCGAGGGCACCACGGCGACAAGAAGCTGAATAATGATTGAGGCGGAGATGTAGGGCATAACGCCCAACGCCACAATGGTCATGTGCGAAAAGGCGCCACCAGAAAAGATGTCGATCAGTTGAAAGAAGTTCTGCCCGCCGCCCGTGAGGCTTTTAAAGTAGCTAAGGGCCAGTTCACCGTTAATGCCGGGTACGGGCACAAACCCGCCCACCCGACAGACGATCAGCATTAAGACCGTGAAGATGATTTTAGAGCGCAGCTCTGGAATGGAAAAAACGCGACGAATGCTCTGGGCGATTGACATCCCGTGCTCTCCTTTGACCGACTACTCAGCAGCTTTAACAGTCAGCGTGTAGGAGATGCCCAAAGCGTCGAGCTTCTGGCGGGTCCCCGCTGACATTGCGTCCACCTGAATGGCAACCTTCTTGGTGAGTTCACCATCGCCGAGAAGCTTAATGCCCCAGGTCTCACCCTTGAGCAGCCCCTTCTCGCGGAGCGTCTCAATGTTGACCAGGTCGCCGTCTTCGTAAAACTTCTCAAGCTGCCACAGGTTGATCGGATCGAGCCTGCGAGCAAACTTGGCGTTACAGAAGCCTCGAACGGGCAGTTTCATGTAGAGCTTGAACTGACCACCCTCGTTACCTTCCCGACGCTGGTAACCCGCGCGAGATCCCGAGCCCTTGGTACCACGACCGCAGGTCTTACCCATACCCGAGCTGGTGCCTCGTCCCACCCGCCTGCGCCCTTTATAGGGACGGCTGGTGTTTGTGAGTGTGTGTAGCTGCATCATAGTTGAATTCCCCGCGTGCTCATGACTTGAGCCTTACTCGTTAGCAGTGAGAGGGCCTTAAAGGTTGCCCTCACCAGGTTGAACGGATTGGTGGAGCCGAGACTCTTGCCAACAACATCCTTAAGTCCAGCTACGGTCAATACGGACCGTACCCGTGATCCAGCAACGATCCCGCTACCGGGCGCCGCTGGCTTAAGCAGTACGCGGGCTCCATCATACTTCACATTCACTTCGTGGGGAATGGTGTCTCCAGCCCGGTTGAAGGTCACCATGCGCTTGCGCGCCTGCTCACCACTCTTTCGGATTGCATCAGCCAGCTCAGGAGCCTTGCCGATCCCAAAGCCGATACGGCCTTTGCCATCACCGACGACGGTCAACGCGGCAAAGCTGAACTTGCGACCACCTGTAACCACTTTCGAAGTACGGTTGATGAAGAGAACCTTCTCCTCGACATCGCTGGCCTTCTTCTCTTGAGGACCCTTACGATCTCCATCTTTGCGACCTGGACCGCCCTTCTTATCGGGGCCGTCGCGATGGCGCCTCTCCCGAGGGCGGCTCTCCATGTCCCGAGGCTTCTTATCGCGTTCGGCCGGCTCCCGCGCCTCAATCTGGGGCTCTGGGGCCCCCTGCTCATTCTGCGCCATACCTAAAACTCCAACCCACCTGAACGCGCCGCATCTGCAAGCTCTGCCAAAATACCATGGTACTTATTTGCACCACGATCAAAAATCACACGTCGAATCCCACGCTCTTTCGCGATCGCGGCAATCCGTGCCCCAACTTCGCGCGCTGCCGCCTTGGTGCGCCCACCGGTGCTGCCCCCACGCAGCTCCTTGTCGTAGGTGCCAACGGCTCCGAGCGTCTTGCCATCGACATCATCAACCAGCTGCGCAAAAAGGTGCCGATTCGACTTAAATACCGACAGCCGAGGCTGATCCGCACTACCGCGTAAGCGACTGCGCACCCTCCAGGCCCGCCGACAGCGCAGCCCGACTCTAGCAACACGAGACTTGTCCATTTAATCCTCTACTTCTTAGCCGTCTTACCAGCTTTCTTCCGGACCCGTTCGCCCCTGTAGCGAACACCTTTACCCTGGTAGGGTTCAGGTGGCCGCAACGAGCGCACTTGGGCGGCAAACTGGCCAACCTGCTGCTTATCAATTCCGCTGACCATCACCGCGGTGCCCTTCTCAATCGTGACGTCGATCCCCTGAGGAATCGGGACGCGCGTTGGGTGAGAAAAGCCCAGGGTGAGATCAATAATGCGACCCTGCACCGTGGCGCGGTATCCGACACCAACCAGCTCAAGCGTTCGGGTGAAGCCCTCAGCCACCCCTTGAACCATATTGGCCACCAGAGCCCGATAGAGCCCGTGAAGCGCCTTATGGGTCCGTGTCTGACCTGTAACAGTTACGGTGACAATTCCGTCAGCCAAGGCCACTTTGACGCCCTCAACCACCGTGCGGTTCAGAGCACCCTTAGGGCCCTTAACGCTGACATGATCTTCTTTAATTACCACCTCGACCCCTTTTGGGACCGGAATGGGCATTCTGCCTTTACGTGACATCTGACCCGCCTCCTTACCAGACGCTGCAGACCAGCTCGCCGCCGATCTTGCGTTTGCGCGCCTCTTCACCTTCCATCAGACCAGCAGGTGTGGAGAGAATAATGCTCCCCAACCCGTTGCGAACGCGTGGAATCTCGCGGTAGCCGACCGTGCGGCGGAGCCCCGGGCTAGAAAGCCGACGGACTCCGGTCACGCCGGGGCGACGGCCTTCGCCGTACTTCAGGAAGACGCGCATGCTGCTCTTGGAGTCTTCGGTCTTCTCCAAAAACTCCTCAATATAGCCCTGGCTCTTCAGTACCTGAAGCAACGCGCGACGCATTCCGCTCCCACGCGTGTCAATGAACCGATGGCGTGCGCCATAGCCGTTCTTGATACGTATCAATAGGTCTGCAATCGGATCAGTTAACACTAGCTTCCCTCACTCGTTTTCTTCACTTCCACTTCTTTCAGCGGCAGTCCAATCAGTCGCATCAGCGCCAGCCCTTCATCCTCGGTCTGCGCCGATGTCACAAAGGTGATGTTCATCCCCTGCTGGCGCTTCACCGAATCGGGTGGCACCTCCGCAAAGATGAGCTGATCCTCAATGCCTAGCGAGTAGTTGCCTCGGCCATCCCCACGTGGCTCAAAGCCGCGGAAGTCACGAATCCTTGGCGCCGCAATGTGAATAAAGCGGTAGGTAAAGTCCCACATCCGCTGGCGCCGCAGGGTCACCTTGGCACCAATCTGCTGCCCTTCCCGCAACTTGAAGTTCGAGATCGCCTTCCGGGACTTGGTGATCAGCGGCTTCTGGCCCGTAATCAGCGCCAGCTCATTGACCGCCGCCTCAAACTTGCCCTTATCCTCGCTGGCCTGGGCCAAGCCCATACTGACCACTACCTTGCGCAGGCTGGGCATCATCATCGGGTTGCTATAGCCAAACTGCTTCTGCAGCGCCTCGCGAACCTCTTTGTCGTATTTCTGTTTGAGTGATGACATGACTATTTCTCGCTGCTCCGCTCTGCAATCTGCCGGTACACCACAGTCCGTGCTCCATCTTGGTAGACCAGTTCGCGTTGTCCCGCTTCACCGACCCGCACCTTAAGCCGCAGGACCTTCCCCTCAGCTGTGCACGGTGCCAGTTTACACGCCAGAATCGGGGTCTCCATTTCGATGATTCCACCCTGCTTCTGCGCGCCCTGCTGCTGCTGGCGCAAATGGCGCTTGCGCACATTCACACCCTCAACAATGAAGCCCCGGCCCTTGCGGCCCAGAATCTTGCCGCGCTTACCGCGGTCATTACCTGACACCACGATAACCGTGTCGCCACTGCGCAGGCGGCTGGTCCACTCTTCTCTTTGACGGCCTTTCAACATGACTTACACCACCTCCGGCGCCAGAGAAGAGATCTTCAGATACCCTTTCTCGCGCACTTCACGGGCCACAGGCCCAAAAATCCGGGTTCCCCTCGGATTTCCCTTCTCATCAATCAGCACACAGCTGTTGTGGTCAAACCGCAGCTTCGATCCATCCTTGCGGCGAATCACAGCCTTGGTCCTCACAACAACGGCTCGCACCACCTCACCCTGCTTGGCGCTGCCATCGGGCGTCGCCTCGCGCACGGAACAGATGATGACGTCGCCTACACCACCTTGGCGGCGGCCCGTACCACCTAAAATCCTAAAGCACTTGACCACCTTGGCGCCCGTATTATCGGCCACTGTCAGCTTTGTCTCTTCCTGCACCATGATTATCTACTACTCTTGGACTACTTTGTTGCTTCAGCCCCAGGCGTCTGGACAACGGCCCATCGCTTGAGTTTTGACAGAGGGCGGGTCTCCATGATCACCACCTCGTCCCCAATCTGGAGAGCATCGCTCTCATCATGGGCATAGACCTTGGTGTTCTGCCGCAATGCCTTACCATAGATCGGATGGTGAACGGTACGCTCTAGGCGAACGACCACCGTCTTCTGCATCTTGTTCGATACTACGACGCCACGCTTCGTCTTGCGCTGACCCTCTCGCTCTTCCATCATTCTCCTCCCGGTGCGCTGCGCCTTGTTGCTGCTCCGCGCCTTGGCGCTCCAGCGCCTGGTGCACCACTCTTAGCTCCACCGCGCTCGGAGCCCTTGCGAGCAGCACCCGGGCCGACGGCCTTCGCGCCTGGCTTCTTGCCTCCTGACGCCTTGGCGGCTTTTGCGTCTTGGACCGCTGGCTGCTCAGCAGCAGCCGGCTCTTCCCTCGAGGCCTTCACCACTTCGCGCTTCGGCGCCTTGGCACCGGCTGCCTTGGCACGTTGTGCCTTAGCGGCTGCCGCCTCGATGCTGCGCAGGCGAGCCTTCTCGGCTCCCGGCGAACGCATCTCGGTGATCAGCGTTAGACCGCGCGCGATATCCCGGCGAATCAGCCGGAACATGTGCGTCGCATCGACCGACTTGCGGGTCGCCCGGCTTGAGCGCAGCTCAAACAGCTCTCTTCTACGCTGCGCACAGAGAGCTTCGACATCTTCGATGCTCATCTGACGCAAATCACTGGAATTTGTACTTCTTTTGGCCATCGCCCTACACCTGCTCCACACGATCGACCATCCGTGTACGGAGGCCCAATTTTGCTGCCCCTAGCCGCAGAGCCATCTGCGCCTGGTCTTTAGGAACGTTGGCCACCTCCATGAGGATGCGGCCCGGCTTGACAACCGCCACATAGTGGTCGACTGCCCCCTTACCTTTACCCATCCGCGTCTCAGCGGGCTTACGGCTCACCGGCTTATCCGGGAAAATCCGTATCCACACCTTACCGCGACGGGCAAAGAAGCGGGTGATTGCGACCCGGCAGGCTTCGATCTGCGCCGCTGTAATCCAGCCCCGCTCCAGAGCCTGAATTCCAAAGTCGCCAAAGTGGACAATCCAGCCACCCTTAGCCATGCCGGCACGACTGCCGCGCTGCATCTTGCGATACTTAGTACGTTTGGGCATCAATGCCATGACTAGCCTCCCGCCTTAGCGATCTCTTCGTCGCCCAGGTTAATCCAGACCTTCACACCGAGCGTGCCCCATGTGGTCTCGCCCCGTGCCGTTCCGTAATCGATATCCGCCTTGATCGTATGAAGCGGGATACGTCCCTGCTTGGACCATTCCGTACGCGCAATCTCTGCACCACCGAGACGGCCTCCAACCTGGATTTTCACCCCAGCTGCACCAGCCTCCATAGTAGTCTGCATCGCCTTCTTCAGCACGCGACGGAATGCCACCCGGCGCTCCAGCTGCTTGGCGATGGCGTCCGCCACCAGCCGAGCATCCAGATCGGGCCGCTTGATCTCTTCAATCTCGACCCAGACCTCACGGCCAATCAGCTTACGCAGCTCATCGCGGAGTACGTCAATGTCGGCGCCCTTCTTGCCGATAATGAGTCCCGGACGCGCCGTGCGCACCGTGACTTCAACCTTATCGCCCATGCGCCGAATGAGCACCAGGCTCGTTCCAGCAGCCGACGACTTGGCCATCACAAACTTGCGGATCTTCGCATCCTCACCCAAGAGAGGACCGAACTCCTTGTTCTCTGCATACCAGACCGACCGCCACTTGCGGTTGCGAACCAGCCTAAATCCAATTGGATGAACTTTCTGCCCCATCTCAGCCCACTTCCTTCAATCCAACAACTACCGTGAAATGGCTCATCCGCTTCTTAATCGGATGGGTGCCGCCCCGGTTCTTTGGCTTGGACCGCTTTAGCCGCGGCCCTTCGTTAACCCACACGTCCATCACTTTTAGCTGCTCGCGGCGCACCTCAGTGCCCCGCTCCGCATTTGCCACCGCACTCTTGAGAGTCTTACGCAGAAACTGCGCCGCCTTGCGAGGTGAGTAGGCCAGCTGCATCGCAGCCTCCTCAACCGGCAGGCCTCGGATCATTCTCGCTACCGCACGCGCCTTTGTGGGGCTGATGCGGGCATACTTAAAAATCGCTCTGGATGTCTCCATAAATACCCTACGCCGCCGCTGCTGGACTGTCTTTCTTGATCGGATGGCCTTTGAAGGTCCGCGTTGGCGAAAACTCGCCCAACTTGTGACCTACCATCGTCTCCGTCACAAAGACTGAGATAAACTTTCGGCCATTGTGCACATCGAATGTGTGCCCAATCATCTCCGGAATGATCATAGACCGGCGTGACCAGGTCTTAATTGTCTTCTTCGTCCCATCGCGATTCTGCTTAACCACCTTGACCATAAGGTGGTCATCGACAAACGGGCCCTTTTTTAGTGATCTCGGCATCGATATTCCTACTTACGGCGATCCTTAACGATGAAACGACTCGAGGCCTTACGCTTGCTCCGAGTTTTGAACCCCTTCGTCTGGATAGACCAAGGTGTCTGAGGGATGTAGCCATTGTGCTTGCCCTCGCCACCACCGTGAGGGTGATCGCATGGGTTCATAGCCGTACCCCGTGTCTGTGGTCGCACGCCGCGCCACCGCACCCGGCCGGCCTTACCGTCCGTGCGCAGATTGTGGCTGGGGTGAGAGACCTCACCAAAGGTGGCTCTGCATCGCTCATGCACCTGGCGCATCTCGCCAGAGGGCATCCTCAATGTGACATATCCGTCGGCACGGGCCATGAGCTGAGCCGACCGGCCCGCCGAACGAGCCATCTGCCCACCGCGGCCGGGAACCAGCTCAACATTGTGAATCACCGCACCCATGGGCATGTACCGCAACTCCATGCAGCAGCCGACTGTGAATGCCGTCTTCTCACCGCTAACCACCTCATCGCCTGGCTTCAACCCCTGGGGAGCCAGCATGTACCGCTTCTCTCCATCCAGATAGTGTAGCAGTGCAATGCGCCCCGACCGGTTGGGATCGTATTCGATGGAGGCCACCTTTGCGGGCACTCCATCTTTATCACGCCGGAAGTCGATCTCCCGGTAGGCCCGCTTGTGGCCACCGCCACGGTGACGTGAGGTAATGTGGCCATGGTGGTTACGTCCACCGGTCCGCTTCTTGGGACCCATGAGCGCCTTATGCGGCTTCACCTTGGCCCGTTTTCCGGGTAGGGTGGTCAGCGTATCGTCCACTGGCACCACCAGGTGGCGCTGTCCGGGAGTCTTGGGTCGTATGATCTTAAACATGGTCCGCTCTAATCAATTGACTGGCCTGGCTGTAGCGTCACAACAGCCTTTTTGCACCCTGGTTTCCAGGAATCTCGACGCCCCTGCCGCTCACGCCGCTTCGGCTTGACCACGGTGGTGTTTACCTTGGTTACCCGAATGCGCTTCTCTTTGTAGATCAGCTCAACCGCGTCAGCAATCTCCTGCTTATTGGCCCGGGGGTCCACCACAAAGGTGTACTTTGGGCTATCACAACGCGCCACGGAGCGGTTACTCTGCGACTTTACCAGATCACTCAGCATCTGCGCCTTTTCGGACAGATACCGGTGGAGTACAACTTCAAAAGGACTCTTCATGATGCCACCTCTGCAAACAGCCAGTCCCACTGACGGAGTGCCGTCTCAGTTACCAGCAAATAGTGGGCAACGATCAGCGAATATCCGTTGACGTTGGCCGCCAGCGAAAACTCCGCTTCAGGCAGGTTCCGCACGCTCAACGCGAATGGACCATGCGCCTCTTTGGGCTCTTCCGCCAGAATC